>JACCDV011188458.1_pt1 | contig 38183 bp, 36 predicted proteins | sample 7446131 | NCBI WGS metagenome assembly JACCDV01 (sample SAMN15323448, study PRJNA562643) | freshwater metagenome | isolation source: river surface water | place: USA:Blue River Watershed | collected 2017-08-17
ATAGATCAAGTTGCACCAGGCCAGCATTGGGATGCCCCACACCAAGCCGCCTTGGCCGTGTTGGCGCAAGGCTTTATCGATTTGAAATTGTGCCAAGGCAGTCTGCAAGCCGTGTTAGAAAGTGGCGACTACCGACGCTTTTACATGCACAGAACCGGCCATTGGTTGGGCTTGGATGTGCACGATGTGGGTGAGTATAAAAACCTCGATCAACAATGGCGTGGTTTAGAACCTGGCATGACCTTAACCGTCGAGCCTGGTTGCTATATACGCCCAGCAGCCAATGTGCCCGAGCACTTTTGGCATAGCGGCATACGCATAGAAGACGATGTCTTGGTGACGCCGGCAGGCCCTGAGGTACTAACGGCAAACGCGCTTAAATCGGTGGCCGACATAGAGGCTTTGATGCAAACGTCATGAGCGCACCCATAGTTATCGTTGGCGGTGGGCCAGTAGGCGCAACCTTGGCTTTGTTGTTGGCACAGCAGGGCTTGCCGGTTACTTTGCTGGAAGCGCGTAAAGAGACCGATGCCTACCAAGAAAGCCGCGCCTTGGCATTGTCTTTTGGCAGCCGTCGAGTACTGGAAAAGGTAGGCGTTTGGGACGCGCTGGCGCATTCGGCCACGGCCATTAACAGCATACATGTCTCGCAAAAAGGCAGCCTAGGCCGTTCATGGCTGCGGGCCGCTGATATGCAACAAGAGGCCTTGGGTTATGTGCTTTCTTATGGCGATTTAAGCCGTGCTTTATACCAAGCGCTTAGCCAGCAAGCGTCTGTTAGTTGCTTGTTTGAGGCCAGTGCAGAGCACATAGAACACAGCGCGGAGGGAGCCACGGTGCGCTACACGCAGTTAGCCAAACAAGTCAGTTTGGACAGTCCTTTGCTGGTCTTAGCTGACGGCGGTCGTAGCCTCAATGCCGTTGCAGGTCTGAGCAGAGAAACAAAAGAATACGGGCACGATGCATTGATTAGCGTAGTGGATGCCGAATTAGCGCACGGCAACGTGGCTTTTGAACGTTTTACCGAGCATGGCCCTTTGGCCTTGTTGCCAAATGGTAAAACTGCCTTTTCCTTGGTTTGGACAGGTAAAACCGATTATGTGGCGCAATTGATGGCTTTGTCGGATGCTGATTTTCTTAAGGCATTTCATCAACAGTTTGGCGATAGGGTGGGGCAATTTTTGACGGTAGGTAAACGCATGCGTTTTCCGTTGAGGCTGTCGCAGTTAAAAACCAAGGACGTAGAACATCTGGTGGTCATTGGTAATGCGGCGCAAACCATGCACCCCGTGGCCGGTCAGGGCTTTAATGTGGGTCTGCGCGATGCCGTCTCGCTTGCTGCTAGCATCGCGGCCTGCCCAGCAGCCAGTCTAGGCGACAGTGCCATGTTGCAGGCTTACCAAAGCAGCCGTCAAGCCGACACCAAAGGCGGCTTGCTGTTCACCGACTTTTTAGTCAACATTTTTTCCAATGAGGTGCTGGGTTTGCCCGCTTTACGCAGCTCCGGTTTGGCTATCTTTGACGTGATTAAACCGATTAAACGGCATTTGCTCCGCAAAATGAGTTTTGGCAAATGAGCGTCCCGGCATATAGCGTAGACGTGGCGGTGGTGGGTGCCGGCTTGGTGGGCTTGTCTGCAGCCCTGGCTTGCCATCAGGCCGGATACACAGTGGCCCTAGTCGATGCTGGCCCAGCCATAGCGCATACAAACGCAAGCGCGCACCCCACGCAGTGGGACGCAAGAATCTATGCCATTAGCCCCAAAAATGCAGGGTGGTTAGCCAACTTAGGGGTGTGGCCGCTGTTGGACAAGGCGCGCATAGGTCAGATAAAAAGCATGCAGTTATACGCCGATGCAGTACCTTTGAGCTTGGCTGCTGACGACTCCGCTGAACAGTTGGCTTACGTGGTCGAAGCCGGGCAATTGCTGCAGGCTTTGTATAAACGCATACAAGCGACCGGCATGCCAGTGTTGTTTGATAGCCCTTGTGCTGTGGTCAACAGCAGCAGCGCCAACACACGTTTGCAGTTGGCTGATAAGCGCATTATAGAGAGCCGCTTGCTGATTGCCGCCGATGGCAGCCACTCTTCATTGCGTCAACAATTGCAGATAGCCGTGCAGCAAAAATCTTATGAACAGCGGGCTATAGTGGCTAATTTTAGTGTGGAAAAGCCGCACGCCGATACTGCTAGGCAATGGTTCACCAGCGAGCCTGTATTAGGCAGTTCCTCGCATGGCAGCGCTATCCTGGCCTGGTTACCCTTGCCAGACAACACCATCTCCATAGTTTGGTCGGTGCCTTTAAGCTATGCAGATGAATTAATGAATTTAAGCGCGGCTGACTTTAGTCTGGCGGTGATGCAAGCTGGCGACCATGCCTTGGGTGAAATGCGCTTGCTGGCTGCGCCCATGTCCTTCCCTTTGCGGCTACAACTGGCTGAAAAGACCGTGCAAGATGGGGTGGTCTTGGTGGGGGATGCCGCCCATCAAATACACCCCATGGCCGGCCAAGGAGTGAACCTTGGGTTTAGAGACGTCATCGACTTGGTGCATGCTTTGCAAGCGAAAAATGCCTACCAAAGTTTGGCCGACAGCAGCCTATTAAAAGCTTATACTAGGCGTAGAAAGGCCGATGTGCTGAGCATGCGCTTGCTCACGGATGGGCTATTTCAGGCCTTTGCCAGTAGCCATGCTGCCGTCAAAGGCATCAGGAACGCCGCATGGACGGCAGCCAATGTAGGCCTAATAAAGAAAACCTTGCTGGCCTATGCCCTTAAGTTTTAATGCGGGCATGGGTTCTGGCGTTTAAGCCGATTGATTTAATTTAGGAGCAGTATGATTAAGAAAATAGTAGCGTATGCCATGCTGAGCGGCCTTAGTTTTGCCGCCATGGCCGATGAAGCCAGCCTTAAAAAAGCCGTGGAAGCCGCTTACCCAAAATATAAGGTAGACAGCGTGACGAAAACGCCCTATGCCGGTTTGTATGAAGTGTTCATGGCTGGGCAGATTGTTTATACCGATGAGAAAATGACGTTTTTGATTGCGGAAGGGCGTTTGGTTGATCCAAAATCCAAAAAAGATTTGACCGCCGAGCGCATGGACGAGCTGACCAAAATCGACTTTGCTAAACTGCCTTTAGATCAGGCCATTAAAGTCGTGAAAGGCAACGGCAGTCGTAAGCTGGTGGTATTTTCTGATGTGGATTGCCCGTATTGCAAGCGCTTGGAACAAAATGAGTTAAGCAATATTACTGACGTCACGGTTTACACCTTTCTTTACCCTATCGTGCAATTGCATCCTGATGCCGCTGCTAAATCCAAAGCAATTTGGTGCGCAAGCAACCGGGTTAAAGCCTGGGACGATTGGATCATGCGCAATCAATTGCCAAAAAATGCTCAAAATTGCGATGTGCCTTTAGAGAAAGTAGGGGACTTGGCTAAGTCGCTGAACATTAGTAGCACGCCCACACTGATTTTTTCTGATGGTAAGCGCATGTTAGGTGCGCAGCCGTATAAGGAAATAGAACGGGCTTTGCAAGCGGCTAGTAAGAACTAAGGCCGGTGGTTTAGTCGTTGTCTAAACCACCGCCCCCATTTTAAATATCGGCATGTACATGGCAATCACTAGGCCGCCTATAAGGACGCCTAGCACCACCATGATGACAGGCTCCATTAGGCTGGCAAGGCCAGCAACCGCATCGTCTACTTCGTCTTCAAAGAAGTCCGCTACTTTGCTTAGCATGGTATCCAAAGCCCCTGACTCCTCGCCTATGGCGGTCATTTGTAAGACCATGCTGGGGAAAACTCGGGTATTTTGCATGGCAACCGTTAGGCTGGTGCCTGTGCTGATTTCGCGCTGCACATCTTTAGTGGCGACTAAGTAGACATGATTGCCAGCCGCGCCACCTACGGAGTCTAAAGCCTCGACCAGTGGCACGCCGGCAGCAAACATGGTGGATAAAGTGCGCGCCCAACGCGCAATGGTGGCCTTGCGCACCAGTGGCCCAAAGATGGGCATCTGCAGCATCAATCTGTCCATGCTGGCTTGCATCTTGAGTGAACGTTTCCAAGTGTAAAAGAAAAACCACAGCCCAGCGCCCATTACGCCAAAGATGGCCCACCACCATGCCACAAACACATCGGAAATGGCCATGACCACCAGGGTGGGTAGCGGTAAGTCTGCACCAAACCCATCAAATAGCGTTTTAAAGGCGGGAATAACAAAGATCATGATGACGCAAACGACGATGAATGCTACCGCAACAATAGCGGCGGGGTAGACCAAGGCTGATTTTATTTTGGATTTGATGGCCAGAATTTTTTCTTTATAGGTAGCCAGTCTGTCGAGCAAGGTGTCCAAAATGCCCGCCTGCTCGCCGGCGGCGATTAAATTGCAAAACAAGGCATCAAAATACAGCGGATATTTTCGAAATGCCGCGCTCAGGCTGCTGCCTGTCTCGACATCGGCTTTGATGTCCATGAGTAATTTAGCCACGGCTGGGTTGTTGTGACCTTTGCCTACAATGTCAAAGCACTGCAGTAAAGGCACGCCGGCCTTCATCATGGTGGCCAACTGGCGAGTAAATAAAGTGATGTCTTTTTCGCTGATCGATCCTTTGCTGGCAAAGCTGCTTACTTTTTTGACTTTCCCTACGCTGACGCCTTGGCGGCGTAGGCTGGCTTTAACGTAAGCATCGCCAAGTGCGCGCATTTCGCCCTTGATGATTTTGCCTTTTTTATCTTTGCCTTCCCAGGCATACAGCGACTCTTTCGTGGATGAGCTAGTGATGGCCATGTGGGCTGCGCCTTTTATTCATTGGTGCAACTTTCGATTTCTGCGATCGAGGTTAAGCCTTGTTTTACTTTTTCCAGGCCAGCTTGGCGTAAGTCTTTAATGCCTTCCAATTTGGCTTGATCGGCTATGTCGTGTACGGAGCCATTTTTCATGATGATGCGACTGATCGCATCGCTGACGGGCATGACTTGGTATATGCCCACTCGGCCTTTGTACCCATCATTGCAATGCGGGCAACCGCCAGTTTTTGCACCGTAGAGCTGCCAGCTGCCATCCAAATCCTTTTCACCGAAACCCAAGCCCAACAGGGCCTCTTTAGGCACGTCCATGGGTACTTTGCAACTAGGGCAAAGTCGGCGTGCTAAGCGTTGTGCAGTAATAAGTGATACTGCGGCCGCGATATTGAATGGGGCTACCCCCATGTTGAGTAAGCGCGTCAATGTTGATGGGGCATCGTTGGTATGCAAGGTGGAGAGCACCATGTGCCCGGTTGAAGCGGCTTTGATGGCCATGTCGGCTGTTTCCAAATCGCGAATTTCACCTATCATGATGATGTCAGGATCTTGCCGTAAAAACGATTTTAATGCGGCCGCAAAACTTAAACCTTGCTTGTCGTTAACATTCACTTGGTTAATGCCGGCCAAGGGAATTTCACATGGGTCTTCAGCCGTGGCTATGTTGACGCCAGGGTTGTTCAATAGATTCAAACAACTGTACAGCGAGACGGTCTTGCCTGAGCCGGTAGGCCCAGTGACTAGGACTAGACCGTAAGGTCGGTGTATGGCATTCAATAAGGCAGCTTTTTGTTCGGGCTCGTAACCCAGTGCGTCTATGCCTAAGTTGGCACTGGCGGGGTCTAAAATACGCAAAACAATTTTTTCGCCATGTATCATGGGTAGGGTGCTTACCCGAAAATCGATGTGCCGCGTTTTGCTTACAGCCAGCTTCATACGACCGTCCTGTGGTATGCGCTTTTCTGAGATGTCCATATTGGAGATCACTTTAATGCGGGAGGCTAATTTTTCCTTGATGGCCAGTGGCGGTTGATTGATTTCTCTTAAGATGCCGTCGACACGGTAGCGCACCCGGTAAAATTTTTCATAGGGCTCAAAATGCAAATCGGATGCGCCCATGTGTATGGCATCCAGCAGCATTTTGTTCAAAAATTTGACTACCGGGGCATCGTCTATGTCTTGCGCTAACTGCTCGGCTTTTTCGTTTAGGTGGTCGGCTTCCATGATCCCGAATGCATCGTCGGCTAAATCAAATGATGGCATGCTGCTGTCGCTACTTTCTACCAATTGAGCTATCCAGTGACCCAGCTTGTCGTCTTCCACCACCACCGGTGACAAACTCATGCCCATAATAAATTGCACGCTATCCAGTGCATGCAGATTGGTGGGGTCGGACACGGCGACAAACATCACGTTATTGCGAACTTGCAGACCCATGACGCGGTGCGCTTGCATTAAATTTAAGTCTATCTGTTTGGCCGGTAATTGTGCCGCATCAAACGCGTCTAAATTGAGGTAGGGTAAGCCAAAGGCCTGCGCAGACGTTTGCGCGATGATTTGCGGGTTTAGCTTTTTGCTTAATATAAGCTGGGTAATGAAGGGGTTTTTAGCCGCGTTGGCCTGCAATTGTATGGCCTGCGCCTCGTCTTCACTCAGCAATTTTTCCTGTATGAGTGATCGGGCTAAGCCACTCAGTTTTATTGGTGCAGGGACAGTGGCCATAAAGTTAGTAGTGAATAATGGGTTGGACTACGTTGATACAGCTGAACCATTGTAAACCATACACATGTAAACCATACACAGATAAATCAGCGTGTTTCCTAGGGTTAATCCCTAAGGCAAGGTCTCGCGCTGCGAGACCTTGCTGGTTTGTCTTACATATGGGCAATAATTTCATTGGCGAATTGTGCCGTGCCAACTTGGGTAGCACCTTGCATTTCGCTGGCAAAATCACCAGTCACCCTTTTGGCTAGGATGGCTTTTGCTACACCTTGTAGCACCAAATCAGCGGCTTCTGTCCAGCCTAAGTGGCGCAACATCATTTCAGCAGAAAGTATGATGGAGCTTGGGTTGGCTAGGTCTTTGCCGGCAATTTTCGGTGCCGTGCCGTGCGTTGCTTCAAACATGGCTACCGTATCGCTTAGGTTGGCGCCTGGGGCGATGCCTATGCCGCCAACTTGTGCAGCAAGTGCGTCGCTCATGTAGTCGCCATTTAAGTTAAGTGTGGCGACCACGTCGTAATCTTGTGGGTGCAATAGAATTTCTTGCAAGAAGGCATCGGCTATGCAGTCTTTAATGATGATGCCATTAGGCAATTTACACCATGGGCCGCCGTCAATTTCAACCGCGCCAAATTCTTGCTTAGCCACTTCGTAGCCCCAATCGCGGAATCCACCCTCGGTGAATTTCATGATGTTGCCTTTGTGGGCAATGGTGACGGAGCGTCTGTTGTTGTCTATGGCATATTGTATGGCTTTGCGCACTAAGCGTTTACTGCCGTCTATGGACACCGGTTTGATGCCTATGGCTGAGGATGCCGGGAAGCGGATTTTTTTACGCATGCCCATGTCGCTGATAAATTGTATGACTTTTTCGGCTTCGTCTGAACCGGCCGCCCATTCTATGCCTGCGTATATGTCTTCGGTGTTTTCACGGAAAATAACCATGTCGGTTTTTTCTGGGTGCTTTACTGGACTAGGTACGCCAGTGAAATATTGCACTGGGCGTAAGCAGACGTAAAGATCCAACTCTTGGCGTAGCGCTACATTTAATGAGCGTATGCCACCGCCCACTGGGGTGGTTAATGGGCCTTTAATGGAGACCACGTAGTCACGCACGGCCGCCATGGTTTCAGCCGGCAACCAATCATTTTCCGCATACACTTTGGTGGCTTTCTCGCCGGCATAGACTTCCATCCAAGCAATTTTTTTACTGCCTTGATAAGCTTTGTTTACCGCCGCGTCCACTACTTTAATCATGGGTGGTGTGATGTCAGCCCCTATGCCATCGCCCTCAATAAATGGGATAATAGGCTGGTTAGGTACCTTCAGTGAGTTGTCGGCATTGACGGTGATTTTTTCACCGAATGCAGGCGTTTTGATTTTTCCGGTGATGCTATTTTTTGCAGTCATTTTTTTCCTAAGCTTATGATTTTAATAGTATAAGTAGATAATGATAATTTTATTTAACAAACCATTTAATGTAGTGTGCCAATTTAGTCCGCACGGAAAGCACCCCACATTAAAAGATTTTATTGCCGTTCCGAATGTATACGCTGCGGGTCGTTTGGATACCGATAGCGAAGGTTTACTTATTCTAACCGATGATGGTTTGTTGCAACACCGTTTAAGCGATCCTAAACACAAAGAAATTAAAACCTATTGGGCGCAAGTTGAAGGTCAGCCCAGTGATGAGGATTTGGCGCCATTGCGGGTGGGTGTGGCGCTGTCGGATTTTGTGACTCAGCCGGCGAGCGTGCGCATTATCGATGCGCCACCACTGTTGTGGCCAAGAAATCCGCCCATACGCGAGCGCAAAGCCATCCCCACGGCTTGGCTGGAAATTAAAATCAGTGAAGGTAAAAATCGGCAAGTTAGGCGCATGACCGCCCATATCGGCTTCCCCACTTTGCGTTTAATCCGCTATGCGATAGGGCCGTATTCCCTAGATGGCATAGCTGGCGGTGAATATAAGGTGGCTGCCGCGTGAAGCCGGTTGCCATTTTTAGAAACGTGGCGCATGAAGGGCCGGGATTCTTAGCTACTTTTTTGCATGAAGCAAATATCCCTAGTGTACTGTTTGATACCGACGATATGGCTGGTTTGCCCAGTTCTGCGCTGGACTTCAGTGGCATCGTTTTAATGGGCGGTCCCATGAGCGTTAATGATGAGTTGCCATGGATGGCGCGCGTGCTGGCCATCGTTCAGCAAGCCATGGCTGCCGACATTCCTGTATTAGGCCATTGTTTGGGCGGCCAATTGATGGCCAAGGCTTGCGCGGCGCGGGTGAGTAAAAATACCGTCAAAGAGATAGGTTGGGGGCCGGCAACGGTCACCGACAGCGCGGTCGCTAAGCATTGGTTTGCTGACATCGAGTGCTTTAATGCATTCCATTGGCACGGTGAAACGTTTGATTTGCCAGCAGGCGCTAGTCACCTACTGGCAAGCGCACACTGTCAAAATCAAGCGTATGCAATGGGCAAGCATTTAGCCTTGCAGTGCCACATAGAAATGACCCCAGACATGATCAAGAGCTGGTGCGATGAGGGCCAGCATGAGTTACTAGAAGCTAAGGGCAGTCCGACCGTGCAACAAGCCGATGGCATGCAAGAGAATTTGCCTTTGCATTGTTTTTTTCTACAGAAGGTGGCCAGGCAGCTTTATGGGCAGTGGATTAAGGGCTTGCTGTAATGTGTATCGGCAGTATGTTAAAATTGAACAAAATTTTATGAGAAATCCATTATGTCTGGTAACACCATAGGTACGCTTTTCACCTTAACTTCTTTTGGTGAATCTCACGGCGCCGCAATAGGCGGGGTGGTGGATGGTTGCCCGCCAGGATTGGAGTTGTCTGCAGCCGATTTGCAAGTGGATTTGGACAGACGCAAACCCGGTACCTCGCGTCACGTCACGCAGCGTAAAGAAGACGATGCCGTGGAGATTTTGTCCGGTGTGTTTGAAGGTAAAACTACCGGTGCGCCTATTGGTTTATTGATACGCAATACCGATCAGCGTAGTCAGGACTATTCTAAAATCATGGATACCTTTCGACCTGGTCATGCCGATTACACCTATAGCCAAAAATACGGCATACGCGATTACCGTGGTGGTGGACGATCCAGTGCTAGGGAAACCGCCGTTAGAGTGGCTGCCGGGGCGATTGCCAAGAAATGGTTAAAGCAACGTTATGGCGTCACGGTTAGAGCTTACATGAGTCAGTTAGGTGAGCATGCCATTCCTTTTGTCAGTTGGGATGCCTTGCAGCACCCGGACAATGCATTTTTTTCGCCCAACGTCGAGATGTTGCCAACGTTGGCCAATTACTTAGACGAAGTGCGTGCCGCGCGTGATTCCGTGGGCGCGCAGATTACCGTCTTGGCAGAGGGTGTGCCGGTAGGTTGGGGCGAGCCGGTATTCGATCGATTGGACGCGGAAATTGCTTACGCCATGATGAGCATCAATGCGGTAAAAGGCGTGGAAATAGGCGCTGGTTTTGCTGCGATTGCTCAGCGCGGCAGTGAGCATTCCGATGAAATGACCCCACAAGGCTTTCTCAGTAACCACGCTGGCGGCATACTGGGCGGCATTTCAACCGGTCAGGCGATACGGGTCAATGTGGCATTAAAACCCACCTCCAGTATTCCCCAGCCACGTCGATCCGTGGATAAAAATGGATCGGCGGTGCAGATGGAAACCACAGGCAGGCACGACCCTTGTGTAGGTGTACGTGCAACGCCTATCGTTGAAGCCATGATGGCTTTGGTGCTGATTGACCATGCGCTACGCCATCGCGCACAAAATGCTGATGTGCGGAGCACTACGCCCGCTATCGTTTAGTTAAGCTGGTTAATTAAACAAATTTTTTGATGTAAATCATGTGCTTTTTTTAGCCTTGCTTTTACAATAGAAGTCTAAGCTAAAGAGCCTCACGTTGAGGGTATGGGTTCTTGATCTTGGATAGGTTTTTTTGGATACGATTAATTTTTAAGGAATGACAATGAACATTGAGCATCACGATTTAGCCCACGAATTTCCAGAGCACAAAGATAAGATACACAGCCTAAAAATAGGCAATGCTCATTTTGCTAAGCTTTTTGATGCTTACCATGCTTTGACTAAGGACGTGGAGCGTTTGGAGGGTGAGGGTGCGCCGGTTGCTGATGCGACCTTGATAGAGCAGAAAAAACAACGTGCCATGCTTAAAGATCAACTTTACGCCATGTTGCTAGTTTAATTAAGTGAGTTTATAGTCGGCCATAGGCCGACTTTTTTATGCTCGCTAGTTTTAGCAGCCCTCATGCACACAAAACTCCATTTTAGGCTGTCGCGCTTTTACTTTATTTATTACTTCTTTGTTGGCGCGTTTGTGCCGTATTGGGGTTTGTACCTAAAGTCCGAGCAATTCAGTCCTGCCGATATCGGCATACTGATGTCTTTATTTCAAATCAGCCGGATTTTTGCGCCTAACTTTTGGGGTTGGTTGGCCGACCATACCGGTAAGCGTGCGCAGTGGATTAAGCTGACAGCCTTACTAGGTTTGTGTGGCTTTAGCGCGGTGTTTTGGGCGCACGGGTTTTTTTGGCTATTTTTTGTCATGGCCGCCTTGAGTCTGTTTACCAGTTCCACCTTGCCTTTGGCAGAATCACTCACTTTAGCGCATTTGGCTACCACCAATGGCCATTACAGCCGCATACGCATGTGGGGATCCTTGGGCTTTATTGTGGCGGCCGTGCTGTTGGGTTACCTAATCGATTTCGCCGGCATACGGAGTTTGTTGTGGTTTTTATTGTTTGTGCAAATGACCTTGTTCGTGCTCTCTTTCGGTTTGCCCGATGCCAGCGTGGCGCCACATGACCATGACGAATACTCCATTTGGCAGTTGATACGCCAGCCAAATGTGATTGCGCTGTTGCTGGGTTGTGCATTGATGGTGACGGCGCACGGGGTGCTCTATAATTTTTACTCCATATACCTGAGTGAGCACGGCTATAGCAAAAGTGTCATAGGCTTGTTGTGGGCGGTTGGGGTGGTGTGCGAGATCGGCATTTTCATGGCCATGCCAAAAATAATGGCGCGCTTCAGTTTAAAAGCCATCTTGCTAGTGAGCTTGGCTTTGGCGGTCACGCGCTTTGGCTTAATAGGCTGGGCGATTGATTCTTGGCCATTATTGTTGCTTGCGCAAACTTTGCACGCCGCCACCTTTGGTAGTTTTCATGCGGCCTCGGTGGAAGTGATCGCAGGGTTTTTCAATGGTAGGCATCAAGCCAAAGGTCAGGCCATATATAACAGCGTGGCTTACGGCGTAGGTGGCACCTTAGGTGGGGTGGCCGGTGGCTATGCTTTACAATACTTAGGCGGTCAGCACACATTCATGCTGGCGGCGGTCTTTCCTTTGCTGGGTTTCTTGGTGATCGCTGTGGGCTTGAAGTTAACTGCCCAGCAGCAGAAGCGCAGTCTGTTTGGCTAAGAGTGAGGCTAGGGCTTTAGACTGATTTGCGTTTGTCGTGGCTAATCAAGGCATAGGCAGAATGGTTGTGTATGCTCTCAAAATTTTCACTTTCTACCGTGTAAGCGACGATGCGCTTTTCTGCTGACAGTTGTGCCGCCACATCCCTAACCATGTCTTCCACAAATTTAGGGTTATCGTAAGCACGTTCGGTAACGAATTTTTCATCCGGGCGTTTTAGCAAGCCATACAGTTCGCACGAAGCTTGTTTTTCAACTAAGTTAATGATGTCTTCTATCCAAATAAAATCATTGATCAGTGCGGTGACCGTGACATGGCTGCGCTGGTTGTGTGCGCCGTAGTCGGATATTTTTTTACTGCATGGGCATAAGCTGGTCACCGGCACCAATACTTTTACCGTAATGTCGAATTTGCCTTTATTGATTTCGCCTATAAAGGTCACTTCGTAATCCAGCAAGCTTTTCACGCCGGAAATAGGGGCAGCTTTATTGACAAAGTAAGGGAAGGTCATTTCCACATGACCAGATTCAGCTTCTAGGCGCTTAACCATTTCACGCAATATCGTTTCAAAGGATTCCACGGATATGGCGTGTTCATTGATGTTGAGTATTTCAACAAAGCGTGACATGTGCGTGCCTTTGAACTGCTGTGGCAAGTGCACGTACATATTGAACACGGCTATGGTGTGTTGCTCGCCGGCGGATTTGTCTTTGACGACGATGGGGTGGCGTATGGCTTTAATGCCTACTTTATCGATGGCGATGTGGCGTGTATCTACGGTATTTTGTACGTCTTCAATGGGGCCGGCTGGCGTGGCTTGATTCATTGCTGATCCTAGGTTGCGTTTAGGGGTGCGTTTAGCTGATAATACTTGAGTATAACACTAGGTTATTAGCTGCGCAATTGCACGGCTAATTCCTTCAGCATCAAGACCACATTCCGCCAACATAGTTTCATGCACGCCGTGCTCAATAAAGGCATCGGGCAAGCCCAAGCACAGGGTTTTAATTGCGGCGCTGTCTTTTTTCTGTAGGCATTGCAGCGCTTCCAGTACGGCTGTGCCCGCGCCGCCCATGACTGCATTTTCTTCAACCGTCACAAATACAGTGTGGTCTTCGGCCAGTTTCGCTAGCATTGCATGATCGATAGGTTTTACAAAGCGCATATTGACTACGGTGGCATCCAGTTTTTCACCGGCTTGTAGGCATGCGCTCAGCATGCTGCCAAAACTTAAAATGGCTATTTTTTGCTTGGGGGTTTTTGCTGAACTTAGTCGTTTAATTTCGGCTGTGCCTATGGGAATGGCTTGCATGATCTGCTCGATCGCAGCACCTGTGCCGCTGCCACGTGGGTAGCGTACGGCTGCTAGCCCATCGTATTGGAAGCCGGTATATAGCATTTGCCTGCATTCATTCTCATCGCTAGGGGCCATGATGACCACATTGGGGATGCACCTTAAATAGCTCAAGTCAAAACTGCCTGCATGGGTGGGGCCATCGGCGCCAACCAGCCCAGCCCGGTCTATGGCTAACAATACCGGTAAGTTTTGCAAGGCGATGTCATGCACCAGTTGGTCGTAAGCGCGCTGCAGGAAGGTGCTGTATATGGCGACCACAGGTTTTAATCCATCGCAAGCCATGCCGGCGGCAAAGGTTAAGGCATGCTGTTCAGCGATGCCCACATCAAAGTAGCGACTGGGGTATTTTTCTGCAAAAGCGTTGAGGCTGGAACCGTCGCACATGGCCGGGGTGATGCCAATAAGACGCTCATCTTTAGCGGCCATGTCAACCAGCCACTCACCAAATACTTGGGTGTAGGTTTTTTTGCCGGCATGGGCAAGCAGGTCACCATTGCAGGGATCAAATTTACCTATGCCGTGAAATTTATTCGGATCGTGTTCTGCCGGCTCAAAGCCTTTGCCTTTTTGCGTGACGATGTGCAGGAATTGCGGGCCTTTCAATTGCTTGATATTTTGCAGCGTATCTATTAATGCATCAAGGTCATGGCCATCTATGGGGCCTATGTAATTAAAGCCAAATTCTTCAAATAGGGTACTGGGTAAAACCATGCCTTTGACGTGTTCTTCGGCACGCTTGGCAAATTCCATCATGGGTGGCATGGCAGACAATATTTTTTTCCCGGATTTTTTGATCGTGCCGTAAAAACGGCTGGAAAGTAGTTTTGATAGGTAATTGTTTAAAGCACCGACATTGTTGGAAATGCTCATGTCGTTGTCATTGAGTATGACCAACAAATTGGCGTCCATGCTGCCGGCATTGTTTAAGCCTTCAAAGGCCATGCCGGCAGTCATCGCGCCATCGCCGATAATGGCCACGGCACGGCGTTCAAGACCGGCTTTTTGCGCAGCGATGGCCATGCCTAAAGCGGCAGAAATGGAGGTGCTGGAATGGCCGGTGCCAAACGCATCGTAGTCACTTTCGCTGCGCCTAGGAAAGCCGGCGATGCCTTTTGCTTTGCGCAAATTGGCCATGGCTTCACGCCTACCGCTTAATATTTTATGCGGGTAGGTTTGGTGGCCTACGTCCCACACCAACCTGTCGTCTGGGGTGTTAAACACATAATGCAAGGCAATAGTGAGTTCGACTACGCCTAAATTGGAGGCCAGATGCCCGCCGGTTTTGGCCACGCTGTCTACAATGAATTCGCGTAACTCTAAAGCCAAGGCCTTGAGTTGTTTGCGGTTTAATGACTTAAGCTGCAAGGGGCTGTTGATGCTGTCGAGTAATGGCGTCACCTGGGAGATTCCTAATTGCGGGTTACTTGATTTTAACTAAGCCAAAACCGATTAAAAGCTGCGCTGGGTAATGTAGCCTGCCAGCTCTCTTAAACGTTGTGCTCTATCGTCAAAAGGCGTAAGGGCGTTGATGGCTTGTTCATAGAGCGCTTGCGCGTGTTGCTTGGCAGCGTCTAAGCCTAAAATAGTGACATAGGTCGGTTTGTTGCTATCGGCGTCTTTGCCGGCCGTTTTGCCTAAGGTTAGGCTGTCGGCTTCCACATCGAGTATGTCATCGACCACTTGGAAGGCTAGGCCTATATTGCTAGCAAACTGTTTAATGGCGACTAAATCTGACTGGGACGCGCTGATGGCCCCAAGTAAGATGGATGCTTGGATGAGTGCGCCGGTTTTCATTTGATGCATGGTTTCAAGCTCGGCTTGGCTGAGTGGTTTTCCTACCGAGGCTAAGTCTATGCCTTGTCCACCAGCCATGCCGGTGGAGCCGGCGGCTTTAGCCAACAGGTAGACCAAGCTCATTTGTTGGCTGGCGTTCAGCCGGCTGTCGGCGTAAATATGCGCTTCGGATATCACTTCAAAGGCTAAGCTCTGTAAGGCATCCCCCACCAATAAGGCGGTCGCATCGTCGTACTGTTTGTGGCAACTGGCTTTGCCGCGCCTTAAATCGTCATCGTCCATGCAAGGCATGTCATCGTGAACCAAGGAGTTAGCGTGTATCAGCTCGACAGCACAGGCAGCCGCATCAGCAATCTTGGCGTCGCATCCGCACAATTCAGCCGCGGCATAACAGAGCAGTGCGCGCACGCGTTTGCCGCCATCCAATGCGCTGTAGCGCATGGCGCTATGCAGCCTAGTTGGCTCTATGCTGGCCTTGGGGAGACACAACTCAAGCAGGTCTTCAATACGCTGCTGTTTGCTGGCCACCCAGTCTGGAAATGTTAGATTGGCCTGATCAAGGTTGGTGAGTTTGGGCATGGCTATTAATCTTGGCTGGCGTAAGGGAGCAGTTGGTTACGCTCATTTAAAATTTGTACTTGTTGTTCAGCCGCAAGCAAGGATTGTTGGCAAAATTGCAATAAGCCATTGCCCCGTTGATACGCTGCCAACGTTGCATCCAAAGGCAGTTGAGCCGATTCCATTTGCGTCACAATTTGCTCTAATTCGGTGTAAGCCTGCTCAAAATTAAGCGGCATTTCTCCTGCCTGCGCGTTTAATTTTTGCTCGCTGTTGCTGGATTTAGCGTTTGTTGTGGTCATGATGGCCTTGCCTAGTTTGCACAGTGCTTATTCTACCAAATCCTGTTGTAAAAGCTCTGTTAAAAATAAGCGTATGTCATTAATTTCTTCTGCGCAAACAGTATGCGCCATGGCATATTCATGCCAAAGCACGCTAAAGCCTGCTTGTTGCATAGCCAGACGTGACAGTTGCGCTTTTTCCATGGTGATGATGTCATCATGGCTGCCGTGCGCCATGAATATGGGTGTGGCTAGATTGGCTGTAGAGGCTTCCGCCGCCAATGCTGTTTTAAGGGGCAAGTAGGTAGACAGTGCCAGCACCCCGGCCAATTTTTGCGGGTAGCGTGCAGCCGTATGCAAGGCTATGGCACCGCCTTGCGAAAAGCCAGCCAGGACGATTTTATCGCTGGCTATGCCACGATCAAGCTCATTTTGTATTAGGCTGCATAGGTATTTTTCACTGCTGCGTATGCCAGCTAAGTCTTCTTGTTGGGGCTCACTGGGCTGGTATAAATTGTACCAGGCGGGCATGACGTAGCCATTATTTCGTGTCACGGCCATGGCCGGTGCGTGTGGCAAAATAAAGCGAACTTGCGCTAAATTTAATTTCTCTACTATGGGTGCAAAATCGTAGCCATCCGCGCCTAAACCATGCAGCCAAATGATGCTGGCATGGATGCTTGGGCTGTTAGCGCTGACTAATTCTAAAGGGGGCTGTTTATGCATGGGAATTATTAATCTAAAAAAGGGTTAAGCTAAGGGAAGCTGAGCTATTAAATGAGCTTACTATTAAATAATAAGGATATGCATTATGCTGTCCCTGTCATAGTTAAATCATAGCACTGCTAGCCCAGCCAGGACTATAAATCCCTACCGATACATCACCATCATTTAATTTATGCAAATCCATAAGTTTTTTACTGAACGGCATAGTATTCGGGCAATAACAGGCCTAGCCATTGTGTTGCTCATGTTGCTGCATGTCAGCGGCTTAATGCCTCTGACGGCCCTTACTAAATTAGAGCTTTTTGCCTACGATACGCGACTCAATATGACCATGCCTAATACGGTGGATGAGCGCATCGTTATTCTCGACATTGACGAAAAAAGCCTTAAAAAACTTGGCCATTGGCCTTGGCCTAGAAATGAGTTGGCTCGCTTAGTTGATGTGTTGTTTGACGATTACCAGGTTAAGGTTTTAGGCATGGACATGGTTTTTGCTGAACATGACCTAAGTTCAGGTCTTGCTGGCATGCAAGGTATACAAAACAAGTACTTCAGTCAGGATCATGCGCTGCGGGCCGCCATAGATAAACTTAAGCCCAGCTTGGATTACGATCAGCTGTTTGCGGATAGTTTAACAGGCCGTAAAGTGGTGTTGGGCTATGTGTTTTTGCAGGATGAGCTTGGCAATGAAAAAGGGGTTTTACCCAAGCCCGTGTTAGCTGCTGATTTCTTCAAAGATCAGCCTGTGGAGCTAATGCAAGCCACTGGCTACGTGGCTAATTTGGCTAGCTTGCAAGCGCATGCCTATGCCGCTGGACATTTTAATGCCAGCCCAGACCAAGATGGGATTTCCCGTAAGCTTGCTATGTTGGTGCAGTATCGCGGTCAGGTTTATGAGGCCTTTTCCAGTGCTGTTGCTCGCGCCGCTAGTAGCCAGGCAAGGCATGAAACAACCATGCCCATGACGCCTGCCGTATTTGCTGATACTGAGCAGTTACGTTTAGGTAGCCTTAGTGTGCCAGTAAACGGTGAAATGGCCGCATTGATACCGTACCGTGGAGCTCAAGGCAGCTTCCGCTACATTTCTGTCGCTGACTTACTGGAGCATAAAGTGGCTAATGCGGCGCTGAAAAATAAAGTGGTCCTGCTCGGTACGACAGCGGCTGGTTTGATGGATCTGCGTGCCACGCCCATGCAAAATGTCTACCCTGGGGTGGAAGTGCATGCCAACATGGTAGCTGGCCTATTGGATGGCAAGGTCAAACAAAACCCTGCCTATACGCAAGGTTTGGAGTTTGTTTTGGTCTTGCTCATCGGGCTAATTTTGGCTTTCAGTTTGCCTAAGCTCAGCCCAGCTAAAGCGACAGCGCTAAGCTTGATATTTTTCGGCTTGATTTTGGGGGCGAATTTGTACGCATGGCAAGTGGGTAATGTTGTTTTGCCCTTAGCCTCACTGCTGCTCATGCTAGCCCTGCTGTACTTTTTTAACGTGGCTTATGGCTTCTTTTTTGAATCGCGGCGTAAGCGTCAACTTAGTGGCTTGTTTGGGCAATACATTCCCCCCGCGTTGGTGGATGAAATGGCTAAAAATCCTCAGCACTACCGTTTGCAAAGCGAAAGTCGTCAAATGACGGTGTTGTTTTCAGACGTGCGTGACTTTACCGCTATAGCCGAGGGCCTTGATCCTAGGCAACTTAGCGAGTTTATGAATGCTTATTTAAGCGCCATGACAGCGCTGATACATCACCACCGGGGTACGGTGGATAAGTACATGGGTGATGCCATCATGGCTTTTTGGGGCGCACCCATGGTGGATGCGCAACACGCAAAACACGCCCTGCAAACAGCGCTGGCAATGCGGGCTGCGCTGGATCAACTGCAAACTGATTTCGCCCGCAAGGGTTGGCCTGCAGTCCGCATGGGCATAGGTGTTAGCAGCGGGGAAATGGTGGTGGGTAATATGGGTTCCACCTTTCGCATGGCGTATACCATCATGGGGGATGCGGTCAATTTAGGCTCGCGTCTCGAGAGCTTAACTAAATTTTATGGGGTAGACATCATAGTCAGTGAGGCCAGTAAAGCGCAGGTGCCAGGCTATCTGTACCGCGAATTGGATGCGGTGCGGGTTAAAGGTAAGGATAAGCCGGTTGCTATTTTTGAGCCCATAGGCCCAGTTGAATCGGCTGACGCAAAGACGCTGGATTCTTTGGGCCGCTTCCATGAGGCACTGGCACGCTACCGTCGTCAGGATTGGCCGGGGGCTGAGCTACTGTTGCTGCAGTTGCAAGAAATGGAGCCGCAGCGCTATGTTTACACCCTTTATTTGGACAGAATTAAGCATTTCAAAAACAATCCGCTGAGTGCCGATTGGGACGGGGTATTTAATTTTTTGGAAAAATAAGGGGCTAGCTAAGCGCTAAAAGCAGTATTGAAGCCGTAATTGATTGCCAAAATAAAAACGCCCTCGTTAAGAGGGCATTTTTATTAAGCTTAGGTGGTATTAAGTTACGCGGCAGGAGCTGGTATAGGGCAATCGCCTTGACCGTTTTTGAACCCTCTTACTGCGTTGCAAGATGTGCCGGTATTGGTCCACAGCATATTGGCAGCCCCATCAGTTACAGTGGGGGTGTTGACAATAGTTAAGGCTGTCCCATCTGCTGCTGTTGCGCCGGTAGTCACGGTAATAACACCGTTAGTAATGCTGCTTACCGTGGTTATATTGGCGGTGGTGGCAAGTGTAGGCACGCCATTATCCCCTGCATTGCAACCGGTTAAGGTACCCAATTCTTGCGCACACAAGGCTATCCCTGTTTTTACTGCGGCCAGTTCTGCTGCGGCTGCAGCAGCACGGGTGCGTGAAACGTAGTTGCCGTATTGTGGAATGGCTACAGCGGCTAAAATACCAATAATAGCTACAACTATCATTAATTCAATTAGCGTAAAACCTTGTTGTTTTTTCATTATTATTCCTTTTTAATGGTAAATGAACTCTTAGCTTTAAGCGTACTAATTGATAGGCACTAAGCTGCAAATATCAATACTTAGCATAGTGCCTTATCTTAGGCTGTTTTGGTTAAATTAAATGAGGGCTTTAGCAAATGCTTATTTAGCCGCTTCTGCCACTTTTTTCAAATTAGCTAAACCAGCATCAAAAATATCAGTGATGGCTTTAATAGCAGTAGCATCGTCTTGACCCTCTGGAATAGGGGGGTTCAATTTATATAAACGGTAAAAACGGCCTACCCAAGTCACGGTGGTTTCGCCGGCAGCAGGGCCTTTGGTCACGGTCATGCTGGCATTGTAATCTGTCAGTGGCAAGGTGCCGCTAATGATTTCGTATTTGATGCGCATGCTGTCGTTATCGATGCTACGTAATTTCTCGTAGACATTGCCACCACTTTTAAAGGTCAGTGTTCTGAAGGTATCCTCACCCACTTTTTCCATTTTAGTGCTGGCTACGCCTGGGTGCCACTGATGCACCGTACCAAAATCTTTAACGATGGCCCACACTTTGGCTGGGTCGGCTTTAATCGTCACGGTTTTTTCAACTTTTTGAGGGGAAGGGCCGTGTGCGCTAGCGAGGCTAGGTAGCAAGCTGATACTCAAGCTAAGGGTAAGTAGGGCTAAAATCTTTTTCATTTTTTCTTTCTCCGTGGCTCTCAGGCTGAGAGTGATTGATTAAAACAAGATTCCATTATAAATGAGAACCTAAGGTTTTAGAAACACCATCCAAGCAGGGTGGTGAGGTTGAATCAGCCAGTTGGTTCAAGGCGACAGCAGAATAAATTGGCCAAAAGCACGGCTTTTTTCACCGGTTTTGATGGTGGCTATCACCAGTAGGGTTTTGCTATCGATGACGCTGACATTGTTGCTGCCCCAGTTGGCGACATAGGCGCGTTGGGTGATTGGATCTATGCTAATGCCTTCTGGCGTGCTACCCACGGCTATGGTTTTTATGGTTTTATTTGTAGCCAGGTCTATCACCGACACGTTGTCATCTTGGGTATTGCTCACCAAGAGTATTTTTTCATCGGCCGTGATGGCTGCGCAGTAAGGATGGTAGCCGACTTTGATGGTTTGCTGGTCGTGTGTTTTGGTGTTGATTAGACTGACGCTGTCGTCTCTTACATTGACGCTTAACAGCCATTTACCAGTGCTGCTAATGGATAAGCCAAAGGGGTGTGCGCCGACTTTGATGCGTTTTTTTATACTTAAAGTTGCGGTGTCAACGATGGCGATGTCATCGCTGTCTCGGTTGGCAATATACAACCATTTGTTATCTGGGCTGACCACTAAACCTGCGGGCGCATCGCCGACATTAAGTTCTCCCACGACCTTAGCCTGTTGAGTATTGATGGCCAAGACTTTGTTGGCAAACCAATCGGCCACATACAGTGTGTTGCTGTCGGCCGATAGCGCCAAACCGACCGGCGCGCCATGGATTTTTAAAGTCTGAATAACGCTGTTGCTTTGCGTATTAATGATGCTGATCTCTTGGCTTTCAACATTGGCAATGTAGGCCCGTTGCAAGGCCGCTGAGACGGCAATGCCAACCGGACCTTTGCCTACGGCTATGGTATGGATTACGCTGTTTTTTGCAGTGTCGATGACCGATACGGTGTCGTCGCCTTGATTGGTAATGTAAGCGTAAGCGCCCATTTCTCCCGCTAAAATCGAGTTACTTGAGATAAGCGCGCAACAAAGCAAGCTGCACAGCACGATCAGCTTGCTTGCTTGAGGATGAAAATTTTTAATTGATTGGATATTCATGGGCTTAGCCATTATACGTAAATGCTTGCTTTCAATAATGTGCAAAATATGAAAAAATTGCACTAACTAATTAAGGCAGTATAACCATATGTTAGATCGAGACGGGTTTCGCCCGAATGTAGGCATTATTTTATGTAATGCCCACAATCAGGTTTTTTGGGCTAAGCGTATTCGTGAGCATGCTTGGCAGTTCCCACAAGGGGGTATTAATCAGGGCGAGAGTCCAGAGCAGGCCATGTACCGTGAGTTGATGGAGGAAGTCGGCTTAGCCCCACAACACGTGCAAATTTTAGGGCGGACCAAGGATTGGTTAAGGTACGAAGTGCCCACTACCTGGGTTAAGCGCGAGTACCGTGGCAGTTACAAAGGCCAAAAACAAATTTGGTATTTGCTGCGCATGGTAGGGCGTGATAGTGATGTGTCTTTGCGCGCGAGCGAACACCCTGAATTTGATGCTTGGCGCTGGACTGAATATTGGGTGCCTTTAGAAGACGTGATTGAGTTTAAACGTGGTGTTTATGAATCCGCGCTTAATGAATTGTTTGCTCATCTGCACCACAAGCCAGCCAGGTAGCTGCCATTTTATTGAAAAGCTTAGCTGGCTTTTCTGTTTCCCATCACCTCACCCATATTAATAGCGCGCGTGGCTTGCCAATCTGAATTAAACGCGAGCGCGTCTTTCTCAAATAACATCACCACCGTGGAGCCCAGTAAAAACCGGCCCATTTCCTCGCCTTGTTGCAACATAATGTTTTTATTGTCGTAAAACCAGGATCTGGGATGTCGGCTGCGCGGTGGGTTGATGATGCCATTTTTGCTCGTGTGCCATACCGTGGCCATGCTGCCGACAACGGTTGCGCCAACCAATACCATGATGAATAACCCGTGCTGGGGTGAGCTGAATTCGCAAACCACGCGTTCATTGCGGGCAAATAAACCGGGTACGCCTTGTGCCGTGCTTGGGTTGACGGAAAATAAGGCGCCTGGCACGTAAGTCATGCTCCTCAAGGTGCCATCGCATGGCATGTGGATGCGGTGGTAGTCTTTAGGGCTAAGATACAGGCATGCAAATTGACCATTTTCAAATTTCTTAGCCAAATTTTTATTGCCACCCAATAAGGCCGTTGTTGAGTAGGCATGTCCTTTGGCTTGAAATATTTGATCGATTTCTATGCGCCCTAGTTGACTGATGCGACCATCGACCGGACTAATAAAGTCTGCGGTCGCCAATGGCCGCGCCCCCGGTTTTAATGGCCGAGTAAAAAATGCATTAAAGGTTTTGTAGGCGGTGATATTGGCGTGTTGAGCTTCCGCCATGTTGACTTGATAGCGTTGCACGAACCAGCGTATGACTGCGGCAGTTAAACGCCCTCCTTCTAGGTGGGCTAGTTTGCCAGCCAACACAGTGATGGCTTGCTTGGGGATGACGTATTGCGACAGCACGGCTAAGTTCATGGCAATTCCTAATAAAAAAGGCGGGAGCCTAATCAGCTACCCGCCTAACTTAAAGTCTACAGACTCAATTAATACCTTAGTTTTTGGCTTGATCGTCTAATTTGTTTTTAGCAATCCAAGGCATCATGGCGCGCAATTGACCGCCCACTTGCTCAATAGGATGGGCTGCATTCAAACGACGACGCGCTGTCATTTCTGGGTAGTTGGTGCGGCCTTCTAAGATGAAGCGTTTAGCGTATTCGCCATTTTGAATGTTAGCTAAGCATTCTTGCATGGCGTAGCGTGATTCATCATTGATGACTTTAGGACCAGTTACGTATTCACCGTATTCGGCATTGTTAGAAATAGAGTAGTTCATGTTGGCAATGCCGCCTTCGTACATTAAATCAACGATCAATTTAAGTTCGTGCAAGCATTCAAAGTAGGCCATTTCAGGCGCGTAGCCAGCTTCAACCAAGGTCTCAAAACCAGCTTTAACCAATTCAACAGCACCACCACACAAGACCGCTTGTTCACCGAACAAGTCTGTTTCAGTTTCTTCACGGAAATCAGTTTCAATCACGCCACCTTTAGTGCCGCCGTTTGCCGCTGCATAAGACAAGGCCAAGGCTTTCGCTTTGCCTGATTTGTCTTGGTAAACCGCGATCAATGAAGGTACGCCGCCGCCTTTTAAGTATTCTGAACGCACGGTATGGCCAGGGCCTTTAGGGGCAATCATGATAACGTCTAGGTCAGCCCTTGGGGTGATTTGGTTGTAATGGATATTGAAGCCGTGAGCAAAAGCCAAGGTTGCGCCTTGTTTCAAGTTCGCTGCCACGTCGGCATCAAAAATTTGTGGCATGTTTTCGTCAGGCAACAACAGCATGACCAGGTCGGCTTGTTTGGTGGCTTCAGCAATTTCTAGCACTTGGTGGCCTGCTGCCACGGCTTTTGCCCATGAGCTGCCGCCTTTACGTAAACCTATGGTCACGTTAACGCCGCTGTCTTTTAGGTTGGCCGCATGCGCGTGGCCTTGTGAACCGTAACCAACGATGGTTACTTTTTTGCCTTTAATTAAGCCAAGGTCCGCGTCTTTATCGTAATAAACTTTCATTTTTGTGTCGCCTTTCTATGCAAATGCTAAATAAATGTAAGGGGTTTTTAAAACTTAAACTTTTAGAATTCTATCGCCTCGACCTATGCCCGATGCGCCGGTGCGCACGGTTTCTAGTATCGCCGCTTTATCTAAACTTTCGATAAAAGCATCGAGCTTATTGCCTGAGCCGGTAAGCTCAATGGTAAAGCTGCCGTCGGCCACATCGATAATACGGCCACGGAATATGTCGCACATACGCTTCATTTCTTCTCTAAATGCGCTGGTGGCTTTAACTTTAACCAACATTAATTCGCGTTCTATGAATTTGCCGTCGTTTAAATCCAGCACCTTCACCACGTCCACCAGTTTATTTAATTGTTTGATAATTTGCTCTATCACTGCTTCTGAGCCTGAAGTCACGATGGTCATGCGAGACAAAGTGGGGTCCTCGGTGGCAGCAACCGTGAGCGATTCAATGTTGTAGCCGCGTGCTGAAAATAGCCCGGCCACGCGCGACAAGGCGCCTGATTCGTTTTCCATCAGTAGCGAGATGATGTGACGTGTAGACTGGGTCGCCATCTTATAAATCCTCCGCTAAAATCATTTCAGACAGGCCTTTGCCATTTTGTATCATAGGGAACACGTTTTCTTTTTGGTCGGTGATAAAGTCCATAAAGACGAAGCGTGATTTCATGGCAAATGCTTCTTTTAGCGCGGCTTCAACGTCACCCGGTTGGGTGATTTGCATGCCTACATGGCCATAAGCTTCGGCTAATTTCACGAAGTTGGGCAAGCTGTCCATGTACGATTCGGAATAGCGATTTTCATAGAAAAACTCTTGCCATTGACGCACCATGCCTAAATAGCGGTTATTCAACATAATCACTTTAATTGGCAAGTGGTACTGCGCGCAGGTTGACAGTTCTTGTATGTTCATTTGTATGCTGCCCTCGCCGGTTACGCAAGCGACTTGCGCGTTCGGATGAGCAAGCTGCACGCCCATGGCATAGGGTAGGCCAACGCCCATGGTGCCTAAGCCGCCGGAGTTTATCCAACGGCGTGGCTCATTAAATTTGTAATACTGTGCTGCCCACATTTGGTGTTGACCCACGTCGGACGTCACAAAGGCTTCGCCTTTAGTCACTTCATGCAGTTTTTGTATGACGTATTGCGGTTTGATGAATTCGTCGCTTTGCGCAAAATTTAAACATTTCTTATCGCGCCAAGTGTCAATTTGCTTGAACCAGGCGTTAAGCGCAGTCGTATTTTGCTGTGGTTTTTCCGTTGCAATCAGCTCATTCATGTCGGCTAGAACAGACTTTACGTCACCGACGATGGGCACATCAATTTTTACCCGTTTTGATATAGAGGATGGGTCTATGTCTATGTGTATGATGGTTCTAGGGGTGGATAAAAAGTGTGCGGTATTACCGATCACGCGGTCATCAAAGCGCGCACCAACGGCCAGTAGCACATCGCATTCTTGCATGGCCATATTGGCCTCGTAAGTGCCGTGCATGCCTAGCATGCCTAAAAACTTTTTATCCGATGCGGGGAAGCCGCCCAAGCCCATCAAGGTGCTAGTGATGGGCAAGCCCAGCGCTTGTATGAGCTTAATGAGATGCGCTGACGCATCGCCCAGCACCACGCCGCCGCCTGAATAGACCATAGGCCGTTTGGCTTCAGCTAACAATTTCAAGGCTTTTTTGATTTGCCCTAAATGCCCTTTGGTGACCGGGTTGTAGGAACGCAATTGCACCGTTTCTGGGTAGTCGAACTGGCATAGGTCGGCGGTGATATCTTTAGGTATATCGACCAACACTGGACCTGGCCTGCCACTGGAAGCCACATAGAAGGCTTTTTTTAGGGTGGCAGCGATGTCTTTTACGTCCTTAACCAAAAAGTTATGTTTGACGCATGGGCGGGTAATGCCAACGGTGTCGCATTCTTGAAACGCATCTTCGCCTATGGCGTAGGTAGGAACTTGGCCACTGATAATGACCATGGGAATGGAGTCCATGTAAGCGGTTGCAATGCCGGTGATGGCGTTGGTCGCGCCTGGGCCAGACGTGACTAATGCAACCCCCACTTTGCCTGTGGAGCGTGAGTAGGCATCGGCCGCATGGAGGGCAGCTTGTTCATGACGAACTAAGATATGCTTAAATTTTTTCTGATGAAAAATCGCGTCGTAAATGTGCAAGACCGCGCCACCTGGGTAGCCAAATACAAATTCAACGTTTTCTTCATGCAAGCAGCGTATTAGAATTTCTGCGCCGGTAATCTTTTTAGAACTTTTTTCCATGCTTGTGCCCATGCTTATTTTTTTGCTTTACTTTTTTTAGACAACACTAAATTAGCGCTTGTTTTTATTCGATTTTAGAGACTTTTTTGTTAATTTATACACCAACCCTATACCATAACGGTTTGAGCCTGTTTGGTCAAGGACGACAGCGCATGGATAGCCGATTTGTAGGGTTGCCGCAGTGCTTAGGCAGGCGGTATGAATCTGGCTGTGACTAGTTATGAAAGCGCATGGTTATGAAAGCGCCTAGTTATGAAATCGCCTAGTTATAAAATCGCATGGATAAGTCTACTGCCCGTATGTTTTTTGTGATGGCGCCTATGGATATGCGATCCACGCCGGTGAGCGCTATGTCCCTAACGTTTTCCAAATCTATGCCACCAGAGGCTTCGAGGATGGCTTGGCCACCTGATTCTCGATTGAGTTTAACCGCCGCTTGCAGTTGGCTAAGATTGAAGTTGTCTAACAATATGCTCACGGCACCGGCGTGCAATGCTTCCTCTAATTGCGCCAAGTTTTCCACTTCTATTTGTATACTTTTATCGCTTTTTAAGGCTTTAGCCTGTTTTAGAATGCCCGCTATGCTGCCAGCCGCGGCGATGTGATTCTCTTTGATTAAAATGCCGTCGTACAAGGCTAGGCGCTGGTTGTGTCCGCCACCAACGGTGACGGCATATTTTTGTGCCCACCTTAAATTGGGGATGGTCTTACGCGTGTCTAAAATTTGGCTTTTGCTGCCAGCGATGGCCTGAACGTATAGACGGGTTTGGCTTGCGGTGGCAGACAAGGTTTGCAGAAAATTCAGTGCGCAACGTTCGGCAGTTAAAATGGATCGAGCTAAGCCGCTAATTTCGCACAATACTTGGTTTGCTTGGACCTCTTCGCCTTCATGAATAAGCCATTTAATGCTGACAGTTTGGTCGATTTCAGCAAAGCAGCTGTTTACCCACGCTATGCCACAAATCACCGCAGATTCTCGGGCGATGATGTTGGCCTTGGCTGTTTGCGATGCTGGCACCAGTTGTGCTGTTAAGTCGCCTGAGCCCACATCTTCGGCTATGGCTAATTGCACTTGTTGTTTAATTGAGGCCAATTGTTTGTCTGTTAGGGTTGAGGCTAGTGAGGGATTAGCAGTCATGTTGGTGGACGCTTTTTGAAAAAGTTGAGCTAAGGTGAGCTGGCCTTAATTCAGGGCAGCGATGATTGCATTATAATGCTAGCCTAGAATTTTTTTATACAACAGACTGAGCCATAGCATGAAACTTTTGTACACCACCAACAGCCCTTATGCCCGTAAAGTGCGCATCCTTGCCAAAGAAAAAGGCTTGACCATGGCCATGCAGCCAGTGGTTTTGTTGGACCCGGATTGCCCGGTGAAGCAATACAACCCATTGGGCAAAGTGCCGGTATTGATCATGGATGACGGCAGCAGTCTTTATGATTCACGGGTCATCGTTGAGTATTTGGATCAGTCTAGCCCGTCGCATGGCTTGATTCCGCAAGCGCCACAAGCAAAAATAGCCGTGCGCCGCTGGGAAGCCTTGGCCGATGGCGTCTGCGATGCTGCCGTCGCCATTATGCTGGAGCAGCGTAAATTAGTCGCGGCGCAAGATGCGACATTCATGGCCAAGCAAATGGATAAAGTAAGCCGCGGTTTAGCCGCGCTAAACGATGAGCTGGGAAAAAATACCTGGTGTGTGGCTGGCGAATTTAGTTTGGCAGACATTGCCGTGGGTTGCATGTTGGCTTATGTCAGCATGCGCTTTGCTAAGGACATAGACTTGGCGCTGGACTACCCGAATTTGCACCGACTGCACTTAAGCCTGGTGGCGCGTCCATCATTTGTCGGCAGCGAACCCAGCCCCTATTAGTTGTGCACTAAAGGCTTAGGCGGACAGCGCGCTGGTAATGATGCCGCCGCCTAGGCAGACATTACTTTCATAAACCACGGCGGATTGGCCGGGCGTCACGGCCCATTGTTTTTGGCCAAATTTTATTTCAATTTCATCGGTGTTTAAGCGCTCTATCTCGCACGGGGCATCGGCCTGCCGGTAACGGGTTTTAGCGCCGTACACCCAATTTTGCTGAGGTGCTTCTGGGTCTATCCAGGTCAATTGCTTGGCGAGCAAGCCATCGCTTAGTAGTAGCGGATGGTCGTGGCCTTGCACCACGGTCAACACATTATTTTCCATGTCCTTAGCGGCAACAAACCATGGCTCGCCATTGCTGTCGCGGCTACCACCTATCTTCAAGCCTTGGCGTTGGCCTAGGGTGTAATACATTAAGCCTTCGTGACGACCGACCAGTTTGCCTTCGGCTGTTTTTATGTCGCCAGGCTGGCGCGGTAAGTACTGGCTAAGAAAGGCTTGAAAAGGCCGCTCACCAATAAAGCAAATGCCGGTGGAATCTTTTTTATCTGCATTAATTAAACCGGCTTGGCGTGCTATTTCGCGCACTTCGCGTTTTAGTAATTGCCCTAGAGGAAACAATGTTTTGCTGAGCTGGGCTTGGTTTAATCGGTATAAAAAATAACTTTGGTCTTTGCTACCATCATCGGCTTTTAGTAATTGAAATAAGCCGGGTTTAAGCGGGTTTTCTCTGACTTTGGCGTAGTGGCCGGTGGCAATAAGATCTGCACCCAAGCCCATGGCATGGTCTAAAAACGCCCTAAATTTTATTTCTGCATTACACAGTATGTCTGGGTTGGGCGTGCGACCTGCTTGGTATTCACTTAAGAAGTTAGCAAACACACGGTCTTTGTATTCGGCACTAAAGTTAACCGCTTCTATGTCTATGCCTATTTTGTCGGCGACAGCGACGGCATCGAGCAAATCCTGCTTGCTGGAGCAGTATTCATCGGTGTCATCGTCTTCCCAGTTTTTCATGAATAGCCCGGTGACTTCATAACCCTGCTGTTTAAGAAGCAGGGCAGTCACTGAGGAGTCAACGCCACCCGAGAGGCCGACCACCACTTTTTTCTTTTGCTGTGTATTTAAATTCATGTTGTTTCGTGGCTTAAACCGGTCTTTATAAATGGGTGAGCACTTCTAGGGGGTAACGTTTGCCAGCCAAATAATCTTCCACGCATTTTAGGACTTGTGGGCTACGCATCAGCATGGCTTTACTGCGCATTTCTTCTACCGTCATCCATACCGTACGCACTATCCCAACATCGAGTGCGCGCGTGGCTTGATGGTTGCTAACGCTGCCGACGTAAGCAAAGCGCAAATAGGTACTGTCGTTGTGCTCGTGTTTCCAATGGTAAATGCCAAGCAAGGCGCTGGGCTCAAATGCGTAAGCGGTTTCTTCTAAGGTTTCTCGTATGACCGCGGCTAACAAGGTTTCATTGTCTTCCAAATGGCCGGCCGGTTGGTTATAGCGATTACCGCGATCGGTCTCTTCCTCGACCAGTAAAAACTTGCCTTGATCTTCTACAATTGCCGCGACCGTGGCATGGGGCATCCATTGCATAATCTTGCTTGTGTTGATTAAAGATAGTCTATTTTAACTCAAACTCAGCCCATTCATGCATATCTGCAATCTAGGCTGGCCTTAAGCCGTTATTTGCTTGGCGTCCTGCATAAAATGTCCTGGCAGCGCTAAAGCTTTGTTAAGATTGCGTTTATACGCATACATGGAAACAGCAGTTTGAATACTGGCAATTTAAATACTGGCACCACCCTTTATTTGGCTTCACGTAGTCCGCGTCGGGTTGAGCTCTTAAGTCAACTGGGCTGGCGCTGTGTGGTGATCCCAGCCGACATTGATGAGAGTGAGCTTGCTGGCGAGTCGGCCGCCACTTACGTGCAACGGTTGGCTCAAGAAAAAGCGCTAGCCGCTTGTCTCCAACTAGGTGCCGCGCATAGCGCGCAGCCAGTTTTGGCGGCCGATACCACGGTGGCTTTAGGCGATCAGCTATTAGGTAAGCCGGTTGATGACGAGGATGCGCGCCGCATGTTGAGCCGTTTGTCCGGTAGTGTGCATCAAGTGTACACGGCCGTGGCTTTGCTGCTTAATCAAAAAATCGAGCTGGCCTGCTCATGCACGAATGTGGAAATGATGGTGTTATCGGAGGCGCAAATTGAGGCCTACCTCGCCAGTGGGGAATCACGAGATAAAGCCGGTAGTTATGGGATACAAGGCCTGGCGGCGGCTTGGATTAAGCGTATAGAGGGCAGTTACACGGGGGTGATGGGATTGCCTTTGTATGAAACGGCCGCTTTATTGCGCGGGCAGGGTTTAAGCGTATTGTAATGCCTGCATTTTGACGGGCACGGATTAAATTAAAAGAGAATGACAATTGAGTGAAGAGATATTAATTAATGTAACCCCACAAGAAACGCGCATTGCCATGATGGAGAATGGTGTGGTGCAGGAATTGCAAATTGAACGCAGTTCGTCCTTAGGTCTGGTTGGCAATATTTACCGTGGGGTGGTGTGTCGGGTGTTGCCAGGCATGCAGTCTGCTTTTGTGGAAATAGGCCTGCAGCGGGCGGCATTCCTGCATGCCGGCGATATTTTTGAATGCGGTTTATCCGAAACGCAGTTACCCATTCAATCCGTGTTGCATGAAGGTCAGTCGCTAATGGTGCAAGTGATTAAGGAGCCCATAGGCAGCAAGGGTGCCAGACTGACCACGCAAATCAGCATTGCCGGGCGATTTTTGGTGTATTTGCCACAACAAGAGCACATAGGTGTGTCGCAACGCATAGAAGATGAGGCGGAACGGGAGCAATTAAAACAGCGTTTGCTGGGTTTGTTGCCAGACAAGCGGGAGGGCGGCTACATCATACGCACCATGTCTGAAGCGGCAAGCGATGAAGAGTTGTTGGCTGACATAGATTATTTGACTAAAACCTGGCAGCACATCAGTGCTAAAAGCACGGCTGTGCCAGACCGCACTTTAATTTTTCAAGATTTGAATTTACCTATGCGGGTATTGCGTGATGTGTTGTCGGATGACACGGAAATGGTTCGCGTAGACTCCAGTGAGACCTACCAAAAATTAGTCGATTTTGCTAATTTATACGCTGTTGCGGGCTTGGATAAGCTGGTGCATTACCAAGGCGAACGGCCATTGTTCGATTTGTACAGCATAGAGCAAGAGATAGAAAAAGCCATGTCGCGCAAGGTGGAGTTGAAATCCGGCGGCTATTTGATTTTTGATCAAACGGAAGCGTTAACCACGGTCGATGTGAACACCGGCAGTTTTGTCAGCGGCAAGAATCTGTCTGACACCATATTCAAAACCAATTTAGAGGCCGCACAGTCCATTGCTAGGCAATTGCGTTTACGAAATTTAGGCGGCATCATCATCATCGATTTTATCGATATGGATGAAGACAGTCAGCGCGAGGCGGTCTTGGATGAGTTGCAAAAGGCCGTGGCACGAGACCGTGCCCGCACTGGGGTAAATGGATTTACCCCATTAGGTTTGGTGGAAATGACGCGTAAGCGTACCCGTGAAAGTTTGGCACACGTGCTGTGTGAGACCTGTGCCAGTTGCAAAGGCCGCGGTGAGTTAAAAACAGCGCAAACCGTGTGTTATGAAATTTTGCGGGAATTGTTAAGGGAGGCCAGGCAGTTTAATGCCCGTGAGCTGAGGGTACTGGCTGCGCCTAAAGTAATAGACATGTTGCTGGACGAGGAGTCGCAAAGTTTAGCGAATTTATCCGACTTTATCGGCAAGCAGATTTCCCTGCAGGTCGAGCCTAGCTACAGTCAGGAATCGTTTGATATTATTTTGATGTAAGCCTATTGAGCGGCTTAGGCACTGGTGTCTATTAGGCGCTGGTGTCTATATGGTATTTAGCTGAGCGCATGAGTTTTAGCAATATGCCATCCAGTTGCTGCGCTTGCTCGGATAACTGCAATGCCTCGCCTTCCGCTACCCGTATATTTTTCTCAGTAAGGTCCGCATGATTGTGGGCTTCCATTAAAGCGGCTGCCCGCTTGTCCAGTGATTTTTTGTGCTCGTTAATTTGCGTTTTAAGTTCACCTATCACCACGCTTAACCACTGCGAACAATCTTGCTGTGCTTGCTCAAAAGCCGTTTGAATTTGCGCGCCTAAGCCTAGGTAAAAACGACGAATTAAAAACCGTTTTTCTGTCAGCACATTTATCGGATCCAAACAAAATTCGTTGGTAATTTTTTCCAGCGCTTGCATGGTATTTATAAACTTATCCATATTAAGTGCCATGGCCAGCGTTTTTTCAAAACCATGCTGGCGGCAAAATAATTGGTATAACTCGTCTGCTTCTTGTTTGATTAAATCGCCGTTTTGCTTAATTTCTTGCGCCAGCTGTATGGCTTGTTTAGTCAGCGTGCGCATGCTTCTATTTAAGCTGATGGTGGTCCAGCTGTCGCCCATGTCTTGCTTGCTTTGCTCCAGCCGGCTGTTTAAGTGCCCGCTGCTGAGTTGTAGCAGCAGCTTGTCGCTCAGGCGTTTAATCTTTTCGCTACCTTGGTTAAAAGTCAGCACCGATGCATCGTAACGTTTACGCTCCATGGCCACTTGCGTCAAAATTTCTTGGCTGTGGTCTGCCTGCTGGTCTTGTATTTGCCGCAACTCCTTAAGTTGAGTTTGGTTTTGCTGGACTCGCCTGTGCGTTACTTTTTGTGACAGCGCTATCATGTTGGCGCATTCCGTCACGATGGCACGTCCTAATATCTCGTGTTTGGATTTAATCAGTTGATGGGCTAAGGCGTTTTCCAGCGCGGCTATGCCGCTGCGTTCTAGCAACTTAGGGTCTTTTTTGATTTTAGCCAGCAAGGCTTTTTGTGCGGACACCGCGAAAATTCGACGCGCATCTAAATCCAATTGCTGGGCGGTATAGTCAATTTGTTGCTGCACCATGGTTTGTACTTCCGCATCGCTTTCTAAGCCATCCCAAAGCATGTCGATTTTGTTCAGCAAGACCAATTTATGGCTGGCATTATTCTTTACGTAGTCTGTCCATATTTGCATGTCAGATTTGGTGATACCGCTGTCTATGGCCGTCAGAAACAAGACTGCATGGGCATTTGGGATGATGTTTAAGGTCAGTTCAGGCTCTGCGCCCATGCTGTTCAATCCTGGCGTATCAATCACGACCAAGCCTTTTTGCAATAAAGGATGCGGGTAATTAATCATGGCGTGCCGCCACATGGGCACATCCACCGTGCCTTTTTCTGTCAGCAGGCGCTGCATGGCAGGGTCGTCTTCGTTCCAGAAGCCCAACGATTTTGCCGTTGCTAGGTCCACGCTTCTTTTTTCGACTAAGGCACTTAAGGTGACTTTCATGGCCTCGGCTGAATTTGTATCCAAAAGAAATTTTTGCCACAGCTCGGGTTTGTTTTTTAGCTCGCTTAAGCTGGCATCGGTGAACTTGGTCTCTATGGGCAAAAGTTTTATATAAGCCGGTTCGTCGTTAGCAAATATTTCAGTGGGGCACATGGTGGTGCGGCCAGGTGCGCTGGGCAGTAAACGCTGATTAAAATCAGCAAAAAATAAGGCATTAATGGTTTCGGTTTTGCCTCGAGAAAATTCCGCTAAAAATGCCAGCAACAAGCGGTCACTTTTTAAGGTTTCTTTTATGTCGAATAGCCTGAGCTCTTGGGCGGCATCCATGGGCCCTGCTTGGTCTAGCCAAGCGATGTAATCATTGATGGTGCCAATCAGCGTTTCACGCCACTGGGCGTACTCATTTATTTTTATAGCTAAACTGCCACTCGCATCGATTTGCGTGTGCGTGCTGTCTGTTAGCTTATTCATGTGGGTCATGATGGCTGCTGTGCTTTATAGCGAGGCTAAGAGACGGTTTTCTAAAGGCAGGGCGACGGTGGCGAGCAGCAATTGCGCGCCGATGATGAACACCAGCGGGCTGATGTCGACATGGCCTATGGGGCGTATAAATTTACGCATGCGGCTGAGTATGGGGCCAGTCAGGGAGTTCAATAATGGTGCCAGCAGCGTGTGCGGATTAAGCCAACTTAATACCGCTTGTAGCAATACCGCGTAGAGAAAAATAGTGATGCTGATATTGATCACACCCAGTAAAGCCAAGCCGAGCAGGCTGGGCCAGATGCTGCTGCCGGCGACGATCAAGGGGAAGTCTTTTAACCACAAGCTTAGGGTAAACAAAGCCAGTTGTGTCAGGTAGGCCAAGGCTAAGGTCGATATGTCTACTCGGCTAAAACCAAAGTTTTTAAAAACAGCCAGGATGCGGCGTGTTGGTTTAACGGCAAATTGGCTTAAGGTGATGACCCATTCTGCGGCTGGATTTTGAAACGACACTTTGCACAGTTGAAAATAAAAGCGTAATAAAAACAAGCAGGTCAGCAAACCTAATAGGGTATGCAGTAAAAATAGCAGGGCATTAATTAGCAAGTTCGTCCCCTAGTAATTTAGATTTTTTAGCCGCCGCCGTTGCCGCCGCCAAAATGATGTCTTTTATATGGGCAGATTCTAGGCTATGTATGCCTTGTTCAGTGGTGCCGCCTTTAGAGGTTACTTGCGCGCGTAGTTGTTGGATGTCGACTGTGGATTGCTTAGCCAGCAAGCTGGCGCCAGCAAAGGTTTCTATGGCTAATAGTTTGGCATCTTCAGGGGCTAGTCCTAGATTGATGGCGGCATCCTGTAAGGCTTCAATCAGATAGAAGACGTAGGCTGGGCCGCTACCGGAAATAGCCGTCACGGCATCCATTTTTTCTTCCTCGTCTAACCACAGGCTAGCCCCCACGGCGGCCAATATGCTTTTTGCTTGCTCACGCTGTGATGCATTGACGCTAGCTAAAGCGTACAGCGCAGATACGCCGGCTTGAATTTGTGCTGGGGTGTTAGGCATGACACGGACGATCGCTGGGTGGCCATTTAGCCAACGGCTAAGCTCCTTGGTGCGTATCCCGGCAGCGATTGAAATAACCAATTGTTCACGAAGTTGGCCATTGAGCTGGGCACAGACAGCTTGCATCTGTTGCGGTTTGATGGCTAATACTAGTACCTGCGTTGCAGTCGGTAGGTCGGCGATGTGCTGAGCAGACTGCACGCCAAATTGCTTGCTTAAGCCCGTGCGTTTTTCTGCATCGGGTTCAATCACGCAGATAGCGCCCATGTTAAACGCCTGTTTTTTTAATCCGCCTAAGATTGCGCTGGCCATGTTGCCGCCACCGATAAAGCTAATGTGCATCGTTTGTTTCATGTGTGGACCTAACCCTTCAATATAAGCGGCCTATTTAGTTTCTGGCACCAAATAAAGCCGAGCCTATGCGCACTATGGTGGCGCCTTGTTCGATAGCTACGGCATAATCGTCTGACATGCCTATGGACAAGGTGTCCAATGCGAAGCCCTCAGCTAACAAGTTATCATAACATTGCCTTACTTGTTTGAATTGCTGGCTTTGTACATACGGGTCTTTGCTCGGGGCGGGGATAGCCATTAGGCCACGCAATTGTAAGTGCGGCAGTTTGGCTATGGCAGCCGCTGTGCTTGCTAAATCGGCAGCCAGCACGCCGCTTTTGCTGGCCTCATTGCTGATGTTAACTTGCACGCAGATTTGCAAAGGCACGCTGTTATTCGCTCTGGCATCATTTAAACGCTGTGCTATTTTTAGCCTATCGACACTGTGTACCCAATCAAAATGTTGGGCGATTGCTTGTGTTTTGTTGCTTTGTATGGGGCCAATAAAATGCCATTGTATGGCCAAGTCGCTTAATTGAGCTTGCTTATCTAAAGCCTCTTGCAAGTAGTTTTCACCAAATAGCGTTTGCCCTGCCGCGTAGGCTGCTCGTATAGCTGCTGCAGATTGCGCTTTACTAACGGCCAGCAATTGCACTGCTTGGTTTGCATGAGCCAGCTGCCTTGCTGCTTGAATGGCGCTTAGAATAGCTTGCAAGCGATTGCTAATTGAGGTCATAATTCATTACGTTGCAAATTCTCATGTTTCAAATTTTCATGGTGGTTCAGCTTCTGGGCCCAGTCGTGCTGACGTCCAGTTGTGCTGACGTCCAGTTGTGCTGACGTCCAGTTGTGCTGACGTATAGTGCGCTAAATTTAGCTTTGCTTAACTGCGAGGCTGAGCAAATTATAACAGGAGCAGCTTGTGGATATTTCAGATTTACTGGCATTTTCAGTTAAAAACCAAGCGTCCGATTTGCACCTGTCTGCCGACATGCCACCCATGATACGGGTGCATGGCGATATCCGTAAAATCAATCTGCCGGTTTTAGACCACGCGCAAGTTCGCGCCATGATCTACGACATCATGAGCGACACACAGCGCAAACAATACGAAGAAAGTTTGGAGTGTGATTTCTCCTTCGAAATTGCTAATTTAGCGCGTTTTCGGGTCAATGCTTTTAACCACAGCCGCGGTGCGGGTGCCGTTTTTCGCAATATCCCATCTAAAATATTGAGCTTAGAAGAGTTGAATTGCCCGGCCATTTTTAAGGAGATTGCCGATCAACCTAGGGGCTTGTGTTTGTTAACTGGGCCCACAGGCTCAGGTAAGTCAACCACCTTAGCCGCCATGATAGATTACATTAACAACAAAGCGTATGCGCACATCCTGACCGTGGAAGATCCCATAGAATTTGTGCACACCCCGAACAAATGTTTAATCAATCAGCGTGAAGTAGGGCCGCATACCCATTCATTTAGTAATGCCTTGCGCTCAGCGCTGCGTGAGGACCCCGATGTGATTCTTGTCGGCGAGTTGCGTGACTTGGAAACCATACGTTTAGCCTTAACCGCAGCAGAAACCGGGCACATGGTGTTTGCCACCTTGCACACCAGTTCAGCAGCAAAAACCATAGACCGTATTATTGATGTGTTCCCCGCGGCGGAAAAAGAAATGGTGCGCTCCATGTTGTCCGAATCCTTACGTGCGGTTATTTCACAAACCCTATGTAAAACTAAGGATGAGCAAGGCCGTGTGGCTGCCCATGAAATTATGTTGGCGACGCCAGCGATACGCAATTTAATCCGTGAAGCCAAAGTGCCGCAAATGTATTCAGCCATACAAACCGGCCAAAATGTGGGCATGCAGACCTTGGATCAATGCTTGCAAGATTTAGTGAAACGTCAGCTCATTTCGGTCGCCGAGGCGAAAGCCAAGGCCGCCAATAAAGACAGTATCTTTGGCTAGAGATGCACATTGTGGTGATTAGGTAAACCATGGACAAAGATCAGGCAGAGAAATTTATACTGGATTTATTGCGCTTAAGCATGGCAAAAAACGCCTCGGATTTGCTCATTAGCAGTGGCTCACCCCCTGCCATGAAAGTGGATGGAAAAGTTACGCCGGTTAGCAATCAAGTCTTGTCTTCATTGCAAACACAAGCAATAGCCCGTGCCATGATGACGGATCAGCAGCTGCTTGAATTTGAACTTAGCCAAGAAAGTAACTTTGTGCTCAGCCGTAACGGCTTATCGCGTTTTCGAGTGAATGCCTTTATAGAGCGGGGCGCAGTCGCGCTGGTGTTTAGAATGATAGCCACTAGCATCCCCGATTTTGATGGCTTGGGTTTGCCTGAGGTATTGAAAGACATCGCTTTGGCCAAGCGCGGTTTGGTCCTTTTTGTCGGCGGCTCCGGCTCTGGCAAATCCAGCTCGTTGGCCGCCATGGTGGGCTACCTAAACGCCCACAGCAGTGGCCACGTCTTGACCATAGAAGATCCGATAGAGTATTTGCATGCGCATCAGCAGTGCATCGTCAGTCAGCGCGAAGTGGGCGTTGACAGTCGGGATTGGCAAAGCGCTCTGAATAATGCTATGCGCCAGGCGCCGGATGTGGTGGTCATAGGTGGCATACGCGATAGGCTAAGCATGGAATATGCCATGACCTTTGCTGAGACCGGGCATTTGTGTATCGCCAGCTTGCACGCCAATAGC
>JACCDV010354751.1_pt1 | contig 38172 bp, 39 predicted proteins | sample 7446131 | NCBI WGS metagenome assembly JACCDV01 (sample SAMN15323448, study PRJNA562643) | freshwater metagenome | isolation source: river surface water | place: USA:Blue River Watershed | collected 2017-08-17
ACTGGCGCCACTTTCTGCTTGCTGGATCTCCTTGAGTTAAATTGGTTTCTTAAATCTCAAAGAGTCGCGCTTCTTGCTCTTTGATTTTTCGTGAATTTTTCTCAGTTGTAACTCGATGCTTGTGACTGCTTCATCAAATGCAGCTAGATCATTAAATGATTGCGACTCTGCGCGCAACAGTGGGCCAGAGCCATGGGCGGTAATGATCAGGTGATGCGAGTTCTTACCTTGTCGTGGATTGCTCTCGTGCAGGACTTCGACCTCAATGCGGTCAATTGGTACATTGAAGCGTTCGAGTGAGTGCAATTTCTCTTCCACGATTGCCGAGAAATCTTCAGCTAGAGCTGCGTGACGAGTGTGAATAGTGATCTCCACGTAATTCCTCATTCCCCTATGTGAACCGTGCCATCTAACAATGGCAGGGAATGGAAGAAAAGGTAAGGGCTACCAGATTGAGGTAGGAAGCAGATACATCACAAGAGTGCCCAAGCCTGCATAGAGGAGCGCTTGAAAGAGTATCGAAAGGGCGGTGATGCGATCTGCGCGCTTGGCCGCCTTATCTTGCACTCGGGATAGCTGGCCAATCTTTCCAAAATTAAAGGTACCCATAAATCCATATGCGAGACAGAACTTCTTCCGTGATTGAACCCAGCCGATGCTTGCAACTAGGAGAGGAAAGAAGAGCCCCAATCGAGTTGCACGCGGAGCATCAATCCCAAAGAGTGCAATTGATGAAGAGATAAAGAGAATGAATCCAATAACTGCAACTGCTCTACGCTGGCGAATCTCAACGGGGCCGATATTGCACGTTCCTGGAACGTATTCGGTACTCATTTACGCTTCTTTGGTTGTTGCATCGTCAAGTTCTTCTTCATCTAACCAAGCCTCTGCTGGTTGATCATCTTGACGTTCGACCCATGAAAGAAATGATGCGACGCCTTTAAATGCAAGAGCGATTACCGCTAGCCCTGCAACTATACGTCGGATGATTTTCATGGCTCAAATTTACTCCTGTTTTTCTGAAAATGCTTGAGGGAAGGTTAAATCGAGGCTAGGGCGCGCTGAATATCTGCCCATAGATCTTCAACATCCTCACAACCAACAGAGAGGCGGATGAGATTTTCGGGAACAGATGGGCTCTCAATCGGCCATCTACGACGACGCTCCCAGAGAGATTCGACCCCTCCAAGGCTTGTCGCATGGGTAATCAGCGTTGAACTATCGCAGAGGCGATCTCCATCTGCAGCAGATCCTGTGATCTCAAATGAGAGCACTGCTCCAAAGGTCTCCATAAAGCGCCCAGCTCGAGCATGCTGTGAATCAGATGGCAGACCCGGATATCTCACTCGTGAAACTTTGGGGTGTCCACTCAAACGCTCTGCAAGTATGAGCGCACTCTCGCAGGACTTATGAAATCGCAGAGGAAAAGTACGGATTCCACGTAGGGCAAGCCATGCTTCAAAAGGGCCAGCAATTGAACCATTGAATTTACGAGCGCTCTCTAACTTACTTAAAAGCTCTGGGTTGTTAGTTGATAGCGATCCCATTAAGAGATCACTATGGCCTGCCAAGAACTTTGTAACCGAGTTCATGACTACGTCAGCTCCCATTTCAAGAGGGCGCTGAGTTAGAGCTGTTGCAAAGGTGTTATCGACCATCACAAGGATCTTTGCAGAACGAGCTGCAGTAATTAACTCGGGAAGTTCTGCTACATCAAGGCATGGATTTGTCGGAGACTCTAGCCAGAGTAAATCTGCACCCGGAAGGTTTTCAATAACGGCTTGTGTATCTGCAACATCAACAAAGCGCACCTTCAACTGTCCACTTGCATGGCTCTGATTAAGTAGCGTCATGACCCCGCTATAGCCCTGATTGGAAGCAACGACAGTTGAACCGTGAGGAAGGAGAGAGAACGCTGCACTGATTGCAGCCATTCCAGATGAGAAGATGAGGGTCTGGCCACCTTCGAGAGCACTGATTGCCTGTTCGGTCTGGCTCCACGTGTGATTGCCGTATCTGCCGTAACCAAGTGGGCCACCTGCGGTGTAGGTGCTATTTAATGAGATCGAAGCGTTGAGTTCACTATCTGCACTGCGAGGTGGACGTCCAGCGGTAATTGCACGCGTTGATATCTTCTCTGCGGATGGATCGTGGCTCATGAGTCAAGCCTAATGCACACCTCTATCGCTTGAGAACTGCCATTGCAGCGTTATGGCCTGCGATTCCACTTACTCCCCCGCCGCGACGTGCGCCTGCTCCGGCGATAAAGATATGTGGGTCATCTGTCTCCCCTCCCCATAAAGGAGTGGCAGATTCATCTGCATCTTCGATAAATGGAAAGTCAAGATCGCGATGGAAGATATTTCCGCGAGGAAGACCAATTGCATCTTCTAAATCAAGTGGAGATTTTGCTTCAAGTGCAAGGCTGCCATCAGAGTTTCTTGCTAAGACACTCTCGATAGGATCTTCTAGATACTCATTGAGGCTGGACAGTGCGCTACTTACTGCTTCGTTAAGCGCTGCTTGTCGGTCTCCATCAAAGAGCGATGCATCTGTATGTAATCCGAAGAGAGTCAGCGTGTGATAACCCTGATCAATCAGCTCTTGCGAAAGGATGCTGGAATCAGTCAGGGTGTGGCAGTACATCTCAAGTGGAAGGCGGGCAGGTATCTTCCCATCTCGCGCGCTCTGATAGGCGCTGTTAAGTTGCGAGTAACTCTCGTTGATATGAAAAGTACCGGCAAAGGCGATCGCGGGATCGACACCTGATTTAAGGCGCGGCAGGCGAGTTAAGAGCATATTGATCTTCACCTGTGAGCCTTGAAGTGAAGCCGATTGCTCTCTACCTAAAATCTTTGCCAAAAGTTGTGGGGCTGCCGCAAAGAGTAGATCGCTACATGTATAACTCTGGCCATCCATAGTTCCTACAGTCACGCCAGATCCGTCACTGACAATCGAATTCACTCGCGAGTTAAGGCGTATCTCAACTTCGTGAGAGCGTGCGATGCGCTCTAACTCTCGAACAAGTGCTCCCATTCCACCCTCTGGAACTCTCCACTGACCGCTGCCATTTCCGATGAGATGATAGAGAAAACAGATATTTGCTTGCATATTATGTGAGTCAACAAATGTTCCAATGAGGGCATCTGTTAAAACGACTCCTCGCACAAGATCGTTTGTGAAGCGAGATTCAATGACCTCACCGATTGGTCTTTCAATCATGTATTCCCAGACATCATCGAGTGCGATCTCTTGCCGTAATTGGCTTCGGGTCTTGAGTGGCTGCAACATCGATGGCGCAAAACGCTCTGCAAACTCAGCGATCTCACCATAGAAGCTCTGCCATGCCTGACCTTCACGAGCGCTTCCGGTCAGGCGCGCAAATGAATCTTCACTCTCGTCGTCCCATTGCGTAGCTACGGTTAATCCATCATGTACACCATCACGAAAGTATGGAGTGTGTGAAGAGACTTCACGACCCAAGGTTTTAAAGTTAATCCCCAGATCTTTCACGATTTGATCAGGCAGGAGTGAAACTAAATAAGAGTAGCGAGAGAGTCGAGCATCAAATTCTGGAAAGGCTCGAACGCTTGTGGTCGCACCACCCAGTTCGCTGGCTGCTTCAAGGAGAAGAACAGATTTACCTTCCTTGGCTAGGTAAGAAGATGCAACTAATCCATTATGGCCACCGCCGACGATAATCACATCATAACTATTTGCCACGAATCCCCCGAGCCATCTGTCTTATTGCTTGAGAGAGAATCTCTGGGCTTGTTGCAAAGTTAAGTCTGGCAAAATCTCCCCATTGTGGCCCGTAAATGTGGCCAGGGTTAAGTGCGACCTTTGATTTCTCTAGGATCTTCTCTGTTGGGTTCTCACCCAGATCTAATCCAGAGAGATTGAACCAAGCAAGATAGGAATGCTGTGGCGGGTTATAAATGATCTCGGGCAGATGTTCTGCGAGCAAATCAGTGATGAGATTGCGATTGTGATCTAGTTGAGCAATGACGCTATCGAGCCAAGCTACACCTTGAATAAAGGCTGTCGCTGTTGCAAATGCGCCAAGAATTGATGCGCGAAAGTGGAGTGAGTAAGGCAGAGGATTTAACTTCTCGTGCATCTCTTGGCTACCGGAGACAATGATCGCGCACTTTAGACCTGCGATATTCCAGCCCTTGCTTGCGGCTGTAACAACTACCGTCACAGCCTCTGCTTCGTTACCCAGGGTAAGGATCGGAGTAAATGGGTGGTTCTTATACTCAAGCGGCGAATGAATCTCATCGCTAATAATTATTACGTTGTACTTGACCGCAAGTGCCACAAATTTCTGTAGCTCGTTCTTTGAATAGACCCGCCCAATTGGATTGTGAGGTGAACAGAGCAGGTGAATTTTGATCCCGCTCTTGTACGCCTCTTCTATCCCCTGCCAATCGATCTGCCACTGCGTGCTGATATCGGGATCTTCCTGGTGGATGAAAGGCACATCAATACATTTGACCCGAGTCTCATTCATCCATGTGTAGAAGTTTTGATAGACCGGTGAGCTGATTAAGACTCCATCTCCTGGAACTGTGAAGACTCGCAAAATTTCGACAACGCCCACACCGACATCGGTAGCGACTCTGACCATGGAAGGATCAACTGCCCAATTCCATCTCTTAGCTGCAAATGATGAGAAAGCCTCTCCTAATTCGGGAATTGCACCGAGATAACCTAAATCTGATTTCTCCACCATTGCATGGAGTAGCTCTTTAATGGGAGGTGCAATCGGAAAATCCATCTCCGCAACTGGCATGGGAATTACATCGGGTGGAAATGCTCTCCACTTTTCACTGCGATGGGTTGCCAACTCACTTAGTGAGGGCACCTTCACACCATGATCGCTCATAGGTGGAGTATTCCACTAAGCCCCATCTGAGACTAGACGTCGTGTCGAGTTTCGCACCACAAGAGTCGTCGGAACAATGAGTGAACTTGGTTCCTTTGAAGGTTTCCTCAATCTCTCCATAATTGACCACGCAGCCATTTCGCCCATCAATTGCACAGGTTGCTCGATCGTTGTCAGCTCTGAAAATTCAGACATCTCATGACCATCAAAGCCAACGATTGAAATGTCGTCAGGGCATTTAAGTCCATGTCTTCTCATCGCCTGCATCACGCCAAATGCCATCTCATCTGATTCGCAGAAAATGGCGGTAGGTCGGTTCGGGCGGGCAAGAAGATCATCCATCGCTCGCGCTGCTGTATGCATAGTAAAACCGCCATGAACTTCTCGAGCGGGATCCCATTCCAAACCGTTTTCGATGAGTACTTGGAGAAATCCCTTACGGCGATCGTGAGGCACACTAAAATCAAAGGGATCATCAGGGTGGCCAGACATCAGTGCGATGTTTTTATGTCCTTGATTGACAAGATGTTGCGTGGCTGTGCGAGCGGCTGCAACATCGTCAATTGCAACACTTGCGCAATCTTTATGGTGCATTCCAACAAGTGCGACGGGAATTCCAAGGCTGAGCATGGAATCAAACTCTTCTTCAGTTGGCGGCAAGCTGATGACGATAAGTGCATCGACGCGGCCCTTGAGTAACTGATGCTGAAAGAGTCTTTCGCGACCTTTCATCTGGCTAAAGTTGTAGAGCAGAAGATCTAAGCCGGCTTCACGTAAGGCCTGTTCAGCGCCGCTAATAACTTGAGCGAAATACCAACGAGAGATATATGGGGCAACTATTCCGACGCTATTGGTGCGAAGCGGTGCTTGTGGCTCTGATTGGCTGGCGATCGGATAACCCAACTGCTGCGCAGCATCGATAATCTTCTGACGAGTCTCTGGGTTTACGTGGTGCAGTCCACGTAGGGCTCTTGAGACAGTTGCAATTGAGACGCCGGCGACCTCTGCGACCTCTTTGATTCCGGCCATCGCTCCTCCATCTCAACAGATCCAGCGACGATAATTATGAAAATGTTTTCGTTTTCTCTGCAACTACTGTAAAAGTATCTTCACTTTCTGAAAATATCAAGGGCTGCGAGCGCGCTATCTAGCAGGAAAGGCGATACCTGTACTCGAGTGGCAGTCATAGCCATTGGGGTTCTTAGCCAGATACTTCTGGTGATACTCCTCAGCTAAGAAATATTCGATGCCCTCTGCAGGCAGAATCTCCGTAACGATCTCATCTAGGCCAGAAGATGTGAGGGCGCCTTGGTAAAGAGCACGTGATGCCAACGCCTTCTCCATCTGCGAGGTGCTCGTTGTGAAGATTGCACTTCGATATTGCGTTCCAATATCTCCACCTTGGGCATTAAGCGAGGTTGGATCATGCATCACCCAGAACTCTTCAAGGAGTCGATCGTAGGAAATGATTGTGGGATCAAATTCCACGCTGACCATCTCGGCATGGCCGGTTCGCCCCGTGCAGACTTCTTCATAGCTCGGATCTACTTTGTCGCCACCCATATATCCCACAGAGGTCTCATGAACTCCTTCGAGTGACCAGAATCTGCGCTCTGCGCCCCAGAAACACCCTGTTGCAAAGTAGGCGACTTCACGTGAATTGCTCATATCTGAAGTCTTTCATGACTTGATCAAACTTTCTTCACGTAAACTAGCCACACCTGCGCCCCCGTAGCTCAGGGGATAGAGCACCGCCCTCCGGAGGCGGGTGCACAGGTTCGATTCCTGTCGGGGGCACTCTGACTCTCTGACTACATCTGCAGGCTAGCGCTCGTGTCGAGGCGATCTATATCACCCAAAAGTGAGAAATCTTTATCCATATCTTCTTGTTTAAGACAGTAAGACGCGAGAGAATTAGCGTTCCGCCAGACAAGAATTACTTGCTGCGGGCTGCGATAGCGAAGGAGAGATCATGGATTGGCGACATCAATCAGCATGCCGCGATGAAGACCCAGAGCTCTTCTTCCCCGTTGGAAATACCGGCCCCGCAATCACTCAAATCGAAGAGGCGAAGAAGGTCTGCAATCGCTGCATCGTCAAAGAGCCATGTCTTGCTTGGGCTCTTGAGAGCGGCCAGGATGCTGGAGTCTGGGGCGGTCTCTCTGAAGATGAACGTCGCGCCCTTAAGCGAAGAGCTGCCCGTAATCGCGCGCGCTCAATGGATTCTCAGAACTAATTCGTAACCCCGGCTAAATCGGGAAGGTCAGCTGCGCCGATGTGCCGCGGTCGGTGGATTCCAAAACCAATCGACCTTTAAGTTCATTCTCTGTCAGAGTGCGCACGATCTGTAGCCCAAGATTTGATGATGTTGCCAAATCAAATCCATCGGGCAACCCAACACCATTATCAATAATTGAGATCGTTGCCTGTTGCCCATTTCTCTCTAGAAGAATCTCAAGTGAGCTTCCCCCATGTTCTAAACCGTGTTCCAAGGCGTTATGAATGAGTTCAGTGACCACGAGTGAAAGTGGCGTAGCAATTGCTGGGTCCAACGAACCTAGCTGGCCGCTACGAGTGATGACTAGCTCATTCATTCGAGAGCTCAGTTCGAGAGAGTGCGAGACCAACCGATCGAGCACATCATCAAAGGCAACAGAGGCATCGCTACCCGATGAAAGTGTTTCGTGCACAAGAGCAATAGATGCAATGCGTCGAACTGCTTCATTGAGCGCTGCACTAGCGGCAGGATCATCAATGCGCCGCGCCTGCAGACGCAACAGTGCAGAGACGGTCTGTAAATTGTTCTTTACTCGATGGTGGATCTCTCTAATCGTTGCATCTTTTGTGACAAGTTCACGCTCGCGGCGACGCAATTCCGTGACGTTTTGTAGAAGAACTAGGGCGCCGATTCTGTCTGAGCCTTGGATAAGCGGCAGAACAAGAAGTTCGATTGTCCCCCCACCATTTTCCATCTCTACTCGTCTAATCGCCTTACCTGAAAGCTGAACTCGCAATGCCTCTTCATGGGCAACGCTTTGAGGATTTGAAATTTGATCGGCAACTTCAGCCAGTAGCTCTCCCTCAAGTGCGCTATTCCAACCCATTCGGCCGAAAGCTGAACGAGCATTTGGACTTGCATATGTAATTGCACCATTGAGATCAAGGCGTAGCAGCCCATCGCCCACGCGAGGTGCTGGATCAAAGAAAGAATTAGCATGTTCGTAAGGGAAATTTCCTTCTGCAGCCATTCGATAGAGCTGATGTGCAATCTCACGATAGTTAAGTTCAAGTCGCGACGGCTGACGCATTAACTCTGAATCGCGATGACGTGAGATTACAGCGATTACTTCACCTTTATATAAAACCGGGGTCGTCTCTTCCTTGATCATGAGATCGCCGACTTTTTCTGGCATGGTGTCTCTAATAATCTCGGCACTCGATAGCGCTTGATCAATATGAGGCCGCTCTCCCCATCTAATCTCATCGCCCAGTAGATCATGGGCAAATACGGTCGCTGCAGTCATGGGGCGGATATGTGCGATTGCTACATATCCCGTCGGCCAGCTCTTCATATCTTTACGTAATGGAACCCAGAGAATGAGATCGGCAAATGAGAGATCTGAGAGAAGTTGCCAATCGGCGATCAATTCACGTAAGCGGTAGATCTGCTCTGAAGAGAGTGGACTTCTCCCCTGAATAAATTCTTCAATGGTCGCCATTAGCCCCTCCACGAAGGTAGATGTTGGCCAACTTCCTGAATTGCAAACCAGGTGAGATCTTCGCCATCAGGAGACACCAGGAAGATACAGGCAACCCAATCAAGTGATACCGCTTGATTAATTGTCAGGCTATCTGCACCCTGCTCAATGATGGCTTCATCTGGCACTTCGGCTGCAACAACAAAGCCATAACCTACTTCGCGAAGTTCGAGAGATTCATCTGCGGCAAGCATGGAAAGGATAAATTCGCGCTCTTCTTCATCAAGATCTTGGTGTGTATCTACAAACTCTGCCGTCGGGGCGAAGAGGGTCTGCACAGAGAGTTCACGAGCATCAAGCAGGGCTGCGAGTTCATCAAGTGTTACTCCTACATAGCAGCGCATGTATCAAAGAGTACAAGGTGCTCGCCTATTCGATAAATTCTTCGGTTAGCCCTTGCCGGCAAGCTCTTGTGCGATTGCAGCCAACTCGCGACGAAGTAGGCCCCGCTGATTCGTCTCCATCAATATCGATCGATCAGCCTCTGCGCGCTCTGCCCCTCGAAGATCCAAAGGAAGTACTCGCACTCCATGTGGCTTGCTTGGAGTAACGGTTGAGAGAAATTTCTCTTCTTCCTGGTCGCCAACCTTCCCGCTCTGCCGACGATTGAGAATATATGTGGTCCGTGCTCGTTGTGGCGATCGTTCGAGAGATATAACGGTCGATGACAGTAGAGCTCTACTTAGCTTTGATGAAGTAGAGAGAATCCACAGATCATCGATTACATCAAGGAGCAGGTTGTGAAGAATTGCATCCCAACGTCTTTCGATCTCACCATAGTTTGCGATGAGGGTTTTGCCGAGGTCAATAATGATGAGATCTTCTGTGAGTAAGTATTCGTCAACAATCTCTTCTAGTGAATCTGAATTCTTCTGAGTCACCTCAAAGAGGGTGAGCTGAGGCGAAAGTGCTCGCGGTCTCTCTTGATTAATGTTGCGCTCCCCCAACAGGATGGAGATCGCTGGCTGGTGATGATGGGCATCGATGAGAAGAACTTTTTTCCCCAATAGCGTCAGCTCAACTGCAAGATTAAGTGCCGTCATCGTTGTGCCATCGCCATGGCTAGCGCCTGCAACCGCAATCGTGCGCGCTCGTCGCTGGTGAGGATCTCGGACTCGTTTTCGCAGAAGAGGTATGCGCCCAGGAGTTCTGATGATGGAGAGCAATTCGGCGCCCTCTCTCGGTTGTGGCAAGAGAGATGTATTAATCTGATCTGCCTCATCTGCAGCAAAACCGATAACACGTTCAAGTGTTGGAGATACTGCTTGGAGAAAATCCTGATCAATCTCTGCGATATCTGAAGAGTAGATAAGCATAGGTTTAATCTCAGGATTGTCGATCAAGTATCTCTTGAGAGAATTGCTATCTAGAGCGCGAAAGAGAACGCTCCATCCATGGTCATAGAGTGTGCTGGCAACTAGCCCCTCGAACTCTGGATCTGCAATCGCTGTGACGACTCCCAACTCAGCCATGTGAACCGATCACAATCAGGCGACCATTAGAAGTACCGGCCAAGAGTTCAATCACTTGAGAACTATCAACAGATACCGTAATCGCTAAGCCATTTCCAAAGTTAGAACCTTTGCGATCAATTGAGCGGAGAAAGATTCCACTGAGTAAGAGCTTGGGAGTACTCATGCTCTGGCTATCTAGCGGCTCAGGGACCCAGTAGAGAGAGATCGCTTCACCGATTGAGATATCAGCTGGAATATCTGAGGGCAGGATGTTGAGTGGAACTTGTTCTGCATCAAAGGCTAGTGAATCTTCTGAAAGAGATGACAATGGAAGAAACTCACCTTCTCCGATTGATTGCGTACTGGTTAAGCCAGTTGGGGGAAATTCTTCTGCCAGATACAGATCGCCATTGCCAACAAGGGAAGCGCTGACAAGACGGAAATCATCTGCGGCCAACAGTGTCCCCGGTGCTATCGGATGAGATGCAACCCAGTATCCAGAGCTGCGATCTGAGAGTGCGGCGAAGATAAATGAAGAGAGCAAGGCTGCTAGAAAGAGAGTGGCTGCAACGATTACTCGAGGAGATTTAAGTGAGAGTTGTGAATTACTAATAGTCGACATGAGGGTGGAGCAAACGCGATCTGCGCGCACGATGTCGCAGCTCCTCCACAGTCATCTTTTAGGATGAGTTCTTTTCATCCCTTCGGCTGATCAGCAATGGTGCGCTGAGCGTCAGGCTCACGCCATGACTACATACTCAACTCCGCACTTCATTCTCACCGCTCAGACGCGCGATACCCACCTATGGGCCCATCCGATTCTCGATCTCTATCCTGAGTCGCACTCCAGACGCATCCCAGAGCCACTTCCAGAACAGAAGGCCAAGCTCTATCTCGTTCCTTCACACTTTGGAGAAGATTTCGAAAGCGATGATTATCCGCAACCTACATCGGCGAGCGAACTACCCGAATTGCACACATGGACGATGACTTTTGTTGTGGCGCTCTTAGAAATTTGGGCTGGTCGTCGCCAACCGGCTCAACTGATGGCTAGATGTCATCGCATCATCTATAACGAATTGGTGCGCAAGACTGGATCGCAGAGAGAGGTCGGAAAGATTCGAAGCATCCATCAATCTCAGCCGCTGGATGGAATCTGTGAATCTACAATCACTGTGCGATTTGGAGATCGCCTACGCGCCTTAGTCATCCGCTTTGAAGGCGTCGATGGACGTTGGCTCTGTACTGAACTCGATCTTCTTTAAGATCAGATTCGGTTAGGCAGCACCATGGCAACGCTTATATTTCTTTCCTGATCCGCAAGGGCATGGAGCATTTCGTGTGACTTCATTCTTAGTCACAACTCCTGATTCATCTGCAGCTGTGTAAGAAAGTGCACTTACTTCGGAAGGTTTAGCCTCAATTGAAGGAGCAGAGACTTTATTTCCCTCTTCCACATTGACCTGCACATTAAAGACAAGACTAGCTAGCTCTTCTTTGATTGCATCCATCATCGCAGCAAAGAGTTCATAACCCTCGCGCTGATACTCAACGAGCGGATCACGCTGAGCCATAGCGCGTAGACCAATTCCCTCTTGGAGGTAATCCATCTCGTAGAGATGCTCACGCCATCTGCGATCGAGAACAGAGAGAAGTACTTTGCGCTCGAGTTCGCGCATCACCTCAACCCCAAGTTCGCTTTCGCGCTTTGCATAGGCAGCCTCTGCATCTTCAATAATGCGTGCAGCTAAGAACTCAGGATCTAAACCATCTGCTGATCCAACCTCAGCGATGAGGCCTTCAATTGTGAGCGAAATTGGATAGACAAGCTTCAAGGCCGCCCAGAGCTTTTCCAGATCCCAATCTTCAGCAAATCCTTCAGCAGTCTCTGCAGAGACGTATGCCTGGATGGTATCTGCCAAGAATTGCCCCACCTGAGTAGAAATATCTTCACCCTCAAGGACTAAGCGACGCTCGCCATAGATAACTACGCGCTGGCGATTCATTACATCGTCATACTTGAGAACATTCTTACGAATTTCAAAGTTCTGCGCCTCAACTTGAGTCTGCGCAGATTTAATCGCATTGCTGACCATCTTCGACTCAATCGGTTCATCCTCTGGAAGACCGGCGGCAGAGAGAAAACGCTCGACCATGCCTGAGTTGAAGCGGCGCATCAAATCATCTTGGAGTGAGAGATAGAAGCGAGATTCACCTGGATCGCCCTGGCGACCTGAACGTCCTCGTAGCTGGTTATCGATACGTCGTGATTCGTGACGCTCAGTACCAAGTACATAGAGGCCGCCAAGTGCGACAACTTCCTCGTGTCCGGTAGCAACTGCAGCTTTCTGCTTTGCAAGCTCTTCAGGCCAAGCAGCTTCATACTCTGCCGCGTTATCTACCGGAGATAGCCCACGGCGCTGTAGTTCGTAGTCGGCCATAAATTCTGGGTTTCCACCGAGCATGATGTCGGTACCACGACCTGCCATGTTTGTGGCAACTGTGACCGCTCCCTTAACACCGGCGCGAGCAATAATGAGTGCTTCACGTTCGTGATGCTTAGCATTGAGAACTTCGTGGGCAACGCCATTTTTCTTCAGCACTGCAGAGAGTTCTTCTGACTTTTCAACGCTTACGGTACCTACGAGAACTGGCTGTCCCTTGCGATGGCGCTCAACAATATCTTTTGCAACAGCGATGAACTTTCCAGCCTCTGACTTGTAGACAAGATCTGCTGCGTCAATACGCTGCATAGGGCGGTTTGTTGGAATCGGTACAACGCCTAACTTGTAGATCTGATGGAATTCAGATGCCTCGGTCATCGCCGTACCTGTCATACCTGAGATCTTTGAGTAAAGGCGGAAGTAGTTCTGCAATGTAATCGTTGCAAGAGTCTGGTTCTCGTCCTTGATCTCAATGCGCTCTTTCGCCTCAAGTGCTTGATGGAGGCCATCGCTGTAACGGCGCCCTGAAAGCATGCGGCCTGTGTGCTCATCAACGATAAGTAGCTCACCGTTCATCACCACATAATCCTTATCGCGCTTAAAAAGCTCCTTTGCGCGGACAGCGTTGTTGAGGTATCCAATCAATGTTGTATTTGCTGCCTCGTAAAGGTTTTCAATCTTAAGTAGCTGTTCAACCTTAGTAACGCCAGCCTCAAGGACAGCGACCGTCTTCTTCTTCTCATCTACTTCGTAGTGAGCATCGCGAATAAGTTGGTTTGCGATATTTGCAAACTCGACATACCACTTGGTTGCCTTATCGGCCGGTCCGCTGATGATCAGTGGAGTACGGGCTTCATCGATGAGAATCGAGTCAACTTCGTCAACGACTGCAAAGAAGTGCTCTCGCTGTACACAATCTTCGAGGCTCCAGGCCATATTGTCGCGAAGATAATCAAATCCAAATTCATTATTTGTTCCATAAGTGACATCACAGTTGTAGGCCTCGCGACGTTCAGCTGGTGACATGCTGTTGACGATTACACCAACGGTCAAACCTAGGAAGCGATGGATGCGACCCATCCACTCACTATCGCGCTCTGCGAGGTAATCATTTGTTGTAACTACGTGCACGCCTTTGCCAGCAAGTGCATTGAGATAGGAAGGAAGAGTTGCAACAAGGGTCTTTCCTTCACCGGTACGCATTTCGGCGATATTTCCCATATGCATCGCCGCACCACCCATGAGCTGTACGTCGTAGTGGCGCTGACCAAGTGTGCGCTTTGCAGCTTCGCGAACAACAGCGAAAGCTTCAGGGAGGAGATCATCGAGATCCTCACCTTGGGTAAGGCGGTTCTTAAATTCTGCAGTCTTATCTCGAAGTGCTTCATCAGAGAGAGGAGCAATCGATGGTTCAAATGAATTTACTTCTTCAGCAATCTTTGTGAGTTGGCGAAGAATCTTTCCTTCACCTGCACGCATAATGCGATCAAGAATTGATGACATTTACAAACCTTTCAAAGACTTCCTGCCGACAGAAGCAGTCTCACGAAGCTCTCCCCGTGATTCACTGGGTATATCGTAGGGGTTGAGCAACGCAGGCAGTGACAGCGCCAAGTGGCCTATATCCGCCATCAAATAGGGCTCGAGCCGCCTCACGCAGGGTCGCCCCCGAGGTCATTAAGTCATCAATGATAATCACGGGAATATTTCCTATTCGCCCCCTGTTCGCGCAAGTAAAAGCTCCAGTGAGATTGGCTTCACGTTCTACAGCGCTTAATCTCGTTTGATCTGCAACCTTTCGACGATGAATAAGAACTGGTCGCAGTTGAACACCACTTGCCTCGGCTAGATACTCAGTGTGCGCAAGAAGAAAATCTCTGCCACGCTTGCGAATCGCTGACTTTCTCGAAGGTACTGGGACAACATCGGCCATCCCTATCTCTCCATTGAAGTAGGACAGTGCATGAGAAAGTGCCAATCTAATTAATTGATCAGCATCAATGAGCGCTGATTCCTTTGATCCCAATAGAACTTTCTGCGCAACGCTTGAGTAGATCACCGATGAATACACTGGAAGAGCTCGTGCGCCAACAGTGATCGTCGAACGGTAAATGTGTGGATGCCAGAAGGATCTACATTGCGAACAGATTCGGATTCCTAATTGGCGACAGCCAAGACAGCGCGTAGGAAAGAGTAATTCGGAAAGGGATGCGGCAGAGAACACAGATGGAATTCTTCTGTGAATCTCTTGCTAGTTAGAGAGATTGCCTCGCTTATGTGGATTTGCTGGAAGCGGTCTGCCTGAAATCTGATTTCCAGCGATGCGTGGCAAGGTTAAAACAAAGTTTGCGCCATCACCTGGTGCACCCCAGGCATCAAGTTCGCCGTTATGCAGTCGCGCATCTTCAAGTGCAATCGAAAGCCCCAACCCTGTGCCACCTCGCGTGCGAGCTCGAGATGGGTCTGCTCGCCAGAAACGGTCAAAAACTCTTGTCAGAGATGCTTCTTCCATTCCCTCACCATGATCTCGAACACTGACTGCAACCTCTGTCGTTGTCTCAACGCACTCAATCTCAATCGGTTTGCCATCAGAGTGATCAAGGGCGTTAGAGACTAAGTTTCGGATAATGCGCTCGACACGTCTGAAGTCAGCGCGAATGTGCACTGGATCCTTAGGGGTAACCACTGAGATTTGAGAATCTGCTGCTTCAAGGTTGACGCCAAAGTCGGCGACACAGCGTCGGATCAATGCAATGAGTTCAAAATCAGTCGGCTCAAGGACAGCAACTTCGGCATCGAAGCGACTTACCTCTAGGAGCTCTTGGAGAAGTTTCTCAAAGCGATCAATCTGGGCAAGAAGTAACTCAGCGCTCCGTGAGATCGCTGGGTCGAAGCTCTCACGCTGTGCATAGATCACATCTGATGCCATACGTAATGTCGTCAAAGGAGTTCTGAGCTCATGCGAAACATCGGAGACGAAGCGTTGCTGCACCTGCGAGAGATTTTCTAGCCTTGAAATCTGTGCCTGAATTGAGGTCGCCATCTCATTAAAAGCATTACCTAACGTTGCAATCTCATCATTGCTCTCAATCTGTAACCTTTGAGAGAAATCTCCTTCGGTAAAGAGAGAGGCAACTCGCGCTGCATCACGGACTGGCCTTACAACTTGGCGGACCACCAGATAGGTGATCAGAGCAATCAAAAGTAGAAGAACGATGCCTGTGAGAAAGAGTGAGTTCTGAACGATATCTAGCGTTGCTTTCTGATTGGCAAGAGTGAAGACCAGATACATCTCATAGCGCCCGGAATCTGGAATTGTTACGCGCTGGCCAACATAGAGCGCATCAATCGTATTACCCGTCCGATACGTCAACGGAGCAAATTGATGGCCCAAATCATTAGTCTGTGAAATCTCTAGACGAAGGCTTTCAGGTATTGCGGCAGAGAGAAGGCCATTGGATGCAAAGCTGTAATTTGGTTGCTGACCATTCTTTGCCGCCTCCCCTTTGCTAAAGATCTTAAGCAAGATAATCTCGCGCGCACCTTCTGTAGTTCCAAGAGTTGTTGAAGAGGTAATTACATCCTCAACCTGTACACGGATTTGCGGCTCTGTGGCACCTTCAACAAGTAAGAATTGGTACCGGGCGTTATAGAAGACCGAACGTGCATCAGCTAGTGATGATTCAAGGTTCACTCGTTTAATACCATCGGAGAGCTGAGAGTAGAGAGCAGAACCGGTTAGCCAGACGACTCCGAGTGAGAGCAGGACTGTAGAGAGAATAACTTTGGCAGCTAGTGATTGTGCAAGAGGCGAACGTTGTGGCCTCATTAGAATACGCCTACGACTCCGGCTTTATATCCAACTCCGCGCACCGTCATCACAATCGTTGGGTGCTCAGGATCGTGCTCTACCTTTGAACGCAATCTCTGAACGTGCACATTAACTAAACGGGTATCAGTTGAGTGACGATAACCCCACACTTCGCTCAAGAGCGCATCGCGAGTAAATACGCGACCTGGCTCTTTAGCTAGCGCTACAAGGAGATCGAATTCAAGGCGAGTCAGTGCAATAACTTTTGTTCCACGTCGCACTTCATGGGCGGTGACATCGATTGCCAAGTCACCGATTGTCAGAGATCCCTTCACATCGGCATTGGTGCGACGAAGGCGAGTACGAATACGTGCGATTAATTCCGATGGGTGTTTAAAGGGTTTAACCATGTAATCATCAGCGCCTGCTTCAAGACCTGCGACGATATCTTGAGTATCGCCCTTTGCGCTTAACATCACTATCGGCACCATAGATTCGGCGCGAATTAACTTACAAACTTCTACTCCATCAAGACCTGGCAACATCACATCGAGGAGAACGAGATCTGGTGGATTGTTTCGAAAAACATCCATGACCTCGTCTCCACGACTGACTAGATCCACGTCGATGCCGGCACCGGTTAAAACGATGCCGAGCATCTCCGCAAGATCCTGGTCGTCATCGACGACCATGACTAAGGTCATTAGCTACCGTGCTCCCAAGAGTTCAAATACATATCTTGAGCTGGTGTAAGAACATCGATACGTCCGCCCATTGAGATCAACTTCAATGAAGCAACTTCCTTATCGATGTATTCAGGAACCATGTGAACTCCTGGTGTGAGGTTCTTCGCCTCTTTAACAAGATATTCAGCTGTGAGTGCCTGATCAGAAAATGACATATCCATTACTGATGCAGGGTGGCCTTCGGCAGCTCCAAGGTTAACGAGGCGACCTTCTGCAAGAAGTAGAAGGCGACGGCCATCGGCTAGAACATATTCATCTGTCTGGTGGCGCATCTTTGAATTCTTCTTCTTTGAATTCTGCTCAAGCCATGCAACATCGATTTCGATATCAAAGTGGCCTGAGTTAGCCATAATCGCGCCATCCTTCATGACTGCAAAGTGCTCGTCGCGAAGTACGTCACGGTTACCAGTAACGGTAATGAAGACATCGCCAACCTTTGCTGCATCGAGCATTGGCATCACGCGGAAGCCCTGCATCATTGCATCAAGTGCCTTGGTTGGATCGATCTCAGTAACGATCACATCTGCGCCCATACCCTTTGCACGCTCTGCAACGCCCTTGCCGCAATATCCAAAGCCTGCAACGACGACAACGCGTCCTGCGAGCAAGAAGTTTGTAGCACGGAAGACAGCATCAAGAGTTGATTGTCCAGTTCCATAACGGTTATCAAACATATGCTTTGTATCGGTGTCGTTGACAGCGATCATTGGGAATGTAAGTGCTCCATCTTTTGCCATCTGGTTAAGACGGATTACGCCAGTTGTTGTCTCTTCGCAACCACCAGTGATGGTTGGAAGAAGCTCGCGGCGAGTGGTGTGGAGTGTATTGACGAGGTCGCAACCATCATCAAAAACTTGATGTGGTTCGATATCTAGGGCTGCATTGATATGTGAGTAGTAGCCATCGCGGTCAACAGCGTTGCGCGCAAATACTGAGATTCCATATTCATGGACGAGGGCCGCTGCAGTGTCATCTTGTGTTGACAGTGGGTTTGATGCACAAAGTGCAATCTCAGCGCCACCGGCTTTGAGAACGCGCATCAAGTTTGCTGTTTCTGTTGTGACGTGCATACATGCAGAGATTCTGACTCCTGCAAATGGCTGTGACTTTTCGAAACGCTCTCTGATTTGAGCAAGTACTGGCATGTTGCGCTCAGCCCACTCAATGCGCTTGCGCCCTTCGGCGGCAAGTGATGCATCTGCGATGTCATGCTTTGGTGTTGTTTGTGTGGTTGTCATAACTCTTCTCCTCTACACGGTAGGTGATTAATTGCTTACCTAAGGCGTAGGGCTCTACTTGCTAGGTTGCTGTGCCCCCAAGTTTAGGGGGTAAGGAGGCTACTTTCCACTTATGAGGGCTAAGACCTGCGTACGAACTTTCTCCATGAGTGTTTTCGTCGTGGCTTCAACGTTGAGCCGTAGTAGAGGTTCAGTGTTTGAGGCGCGGACGTTAAACCACCAATCAGTGCTTTCCACAGTTAATCCATCGAGATGATCGGTAGTAATTGAGCCCATTGCGAGATAGAAATCTTCGATCTTCTTCATTACAGCCTCTGCATCGCTTACAACAGAGTTAATCTCACCGCTTGAAGAATATCGATTGTAGGTATGCAGTAATTGACTCAAAGTTCCCTGTGATTGTGAAAGTGCAGCTAAAGCATGAAGGGCTGCAAGCATCCCTGAATCTGCTCTCCAGAAATCTCTAAAGTAGAAGTGTCCGGAGTGTTCTCCGCCGAAAATTGCACCGGTCTCTGCCATTAATTTCTTGATATATGAATGTCCAACGCGAGAGCGAACTGCTGTTCCGCCATTTTCTTCTACAACTTCTCTTACGCTGCGAGAAGAGATTAAGTTGTAGATAATCGTCGACCCAGGATCTGTTGCAAGAGCGCGGTCTGCAATCAGTGCAGTCAGCGCTGATGGGTTAACAAGATCGCCCTTTTCATCTACTAAGAAGCAGCGATCTGCATCTCCATCGAAGGCTAAACCAATATCTGCCTTATGTTTCTTGACTGCCTTGGAGAGATCGGCAAGGTTCTTTGGGTCGATCGGATTTGCTTCATGGTTAGGAAATGTTCCATCTAGTTCAAAGTACATCTCGATAACATCGAAGTTAAGTCTTTTAAAGACTGCGGGGGCAGTGTGGCCAGCCATTCCATTTCCAGCATCGATGACAACTTTAAGGGGGCGAGTGTGCTGTAGATCCACAAGGGTGAGCAGGTGATCCACATATTCATCGAGCATGGATTGCTCTCTCTCCACGCCAACGCTTCGAAGCTCTAACGGTGAACCTTCCATAACAAATTTCTCAATAGTCACAAGTCCCGACTCTTTACCGATGGGACGAGCACCGCTAAAACACATCTTGATCCCGTTGTATTCGGCAGGGTTATGGCTTGCGGTAAACATCGCACCTGGCATATTTAATTTGCCGGCAGCAAAATAGAGCATATCTGTCGATGCTAAACCGATACGTATGACATCAAAACCTTGAGAGGTTACTCCTGCCGAAAAAGCATCGGCAAAGACTGGAGATGATGGGCGCATATCTTCACCAATGACGACAGTTCCTGGTTCACGTTCTTGCTGCAGGAATCTGGCAAAGGCAACACCTGTTGCAAAACAGAAGTCAGCAGTTATCTCTTTATCAACCAATCCGCGAACATCATAGGCTTTAAAGATTGACATGGGCTGCCTTAATTGGGAACAGCGCGAAGGTGGCCACGACGTACACCAATCTGCGGTGCACTCTGTGACACTTCTGAACTTTGGCCAACAACGTGTGGAGTCGAAGCTGCCGCCTCGCGCACCGCATCTGCAATCGCCATCAAGTCATCATCGGTTGGCCCTGAACCTGATTGAGAGATTTCTTCCTTGAGGACTGACCACCCATTTGGCACGGTGAGTTTACGGGCGTGAAATTCGCAGAGATCGTAGGCGTGAGGTTCGGCAAATGTTGCCAATGGTCCAAGGACTGCTGTGGAGTCAGCATAGATATAGGTAAGGGTCATAGTTGCCATCGCGCGACATGTTGCGCGAGAGCACCCTCTACCTGTTCGTACCGCTGAACTCATAGATGCAAGATTAGTGGGATCGGGGTTGGCTATGGATTTAAGACACGAATATTTGCTGTGGGAAGTAGCGCACGAGTGAGTTCGCTACCGGGGATCAGTGGGAAGAAACCGTAACCGCTTTGAGTAGCGATAAGTGCGCCACCGTAGGTATCGCCGCTGACTTGGGTGAAGTGAACTGTCCGCGCATTCTCTGGAACTTTGAAGGTGATGATGCCCTCGCCCTTAACAGTGACTTTCTTCTCCTTCTTATTCGTTGAAAGTATCGAGAGATCGACTGAAATCTTCTCCCCAGAAAAGACAAGCTGAGGGGCAAGGCCACTTACTGCCAGAGAGTAAGGCTTCATCTCAAGGGTCGAAGTGCTCCAAAGGAAATCCGACTTTGCTTGAGAATAGGTAGGGGAATAGACAGAGGCAACGATCGGACGATCTGATGAAATCTTGAGCGCGAAGATGCTTGGAACAAGTTGAGGATTGAGGGCAATCTCAGTGACTATTCCCGCCTTCACAATTCGATCATCAAATCCAACTGGGATAAATGATCCTTTAGTTGAGTTGAGCTCGACTGTAATGCGAGCATCAACATCACCAGGAGCAAGAATTCGAAGTGTATGACCGAGAGTGTTACCAGAGCGCTTCATGTGGGGAACTGCTGGGATCACAATCTCTCTTGTTGGATCAGATGAAGCATTGACCATATCTCCACCGAGTGATCGCAGGCCTCGTCCTCGTTCATCGACAAGGAAAGCGTTGATGCGACCAGAACGTGGGGCGATGTGGAGCGCTATCTGCTTTGATCCAGGATCAAGCGAATCTAAATTTTGAACGAGTGAGGAATTAGCCTTCAAGGTGAGAACCTTTGGCGGGCGGACTCCGGATTCACTCCAAATTTCGACATCAACGATGGCATCACTGAGCCCACTATTGATCAAGAGCAACTTGCCCTTGCTAGTGACATCGGCTGCACCACCAACAAACCACTGAGAAATAGATGGAGCAGAGCAGATGGTGGCTCCTGCCCATACACCTCTCTTAATTTGCCAGACTGGTGCGGTCATATTTTTTGTATCTAAAATTGTCGGTGCAGAACTTTGCATCAGGCGAAGAGTTCGAGTGGGTTTATAGAGAGTTGTCTTCTTACCCAACACGCGGGAACCAGTCTGCGTTGATGGAACTGAAACTGCGCTGCTCTCCCCCGACGGAGTTGCAGGACAGACAACAGGTGGGTAATTCTCAGAGAAATCATTATTGGTCACAGCAACTTGGGTGACATTGCTGACTAAAAGAGTTGCCATAACAATGCCGGCAATGATGAGAGGGCGCTGAAATTTCATGCGAGCTCCTTTTCAGATATCTCGCGCTTACGGCGACCACTTGGAGCGGCAAAGAGGATAAAGACCAGAAGAACTAAGACGTGAAGTGATACCCAACCGCGTCGCACAGACCCATCGTGGATCAAGAGAACTGTTCCCGCCTCTTCAACCACAAATTGAGGCAGCGAGAGTTCACTCTTTAGACGTGTGAGGCGTTGACCATTTTGAACAAGGTGCCAACTACCGCTGTAACTCTCCGTAAGTGTCACCACACCGGGATTTGTAACTGTGTATTCATCTTTGACCGATGTTGGTTGCAAGAGCGAAGTCTTGCCGCTGGCATCAGTGAGAATGAGATTTCCTGTTGCACCAGAAACCTTCCAAACGATTCCTGCAGATGTCGAGGATGCGCGAGTAAATCCACCCAATCCATCTATGGTCTGCACCAACGTTCCCTGGGTTGGAGCCTTCAGGAAGATGTACGTGATTCCATAACTTGCAAAAGTTTTGCTGCTTGTAATTCCACTTCCATCTGCAAGTCCAGTAACTGCTGTTGCAATCTCTGGCACTTCTGCAGGAGCGACATCGGCATCGCCAAGTGAGACATCACTTCCTCGTGCAATGTAATAGTTAAGTGATGGAGTAGTACCTACCAAACGTTCTCTCAATACTAAGGTCTTTGATTGTGTCTCAATTGCCAGGTATGGCGGCAAGACTTCGCCTTGCGCAGATTGCAATGGTGATCTATCTGCCTGGGTTGCAATCCATCCTGTAGATGTCACTGCGTAAAGGGCGGAGATTACAACAAGGCCCGAGACTGCAAAGTGGCGATAATTAATGTGAGTGGAGATTAATCTGTCACGCACTTTATCCAGCATGACAACAGCCGAATATGTTGCGGCTACTGTTGCCAAAACGAGGAAGACGCCAGGATATAAATAATTTGGAGTGCTGGTTCCTTTACCGGTGATGGTGAAGGTTGCAGCCAGAGCTCCAACACATAAGAGCGCTCCACCAATTGTTGCAACTTGGCGTGCCTGTGTAATCGAGAAGAGTGCAATCGCGAGAACAACTAGTACAGGGCTAATGAGCCACCAAGGAAGTGAGCCAGCTCCTCCAGGATTTGCAGTAAAGGTAAGGTTCGGACCACCACCGGCTGAGATAAGGCCAATATCTAAGAAAAATTCATGTGGGGAGCTAATGATCTCCAGGCTCCAAGGAATTGTGAGCGCTAACGGGGAGAGCAAGAGTGTGGTTCGTCGAATGAGGCGAGTATCGAAAAGTGCACGATTGGTATCTCGGCCAAACTCTATGTAATCAGAGACCAGCGCAGCAACAGTAAGCAGAAAGAGAGGGATGAAGAAGGCTGGCGCAAATGAGAAGGAGAGAGCGAAAAGTAGAGAGAGACCAGAGATTTTTCTTACACTAAATCGATCTATCTCACGCCATTGTAAGGAGATGAGAACTAGGAAGGGTGCGATCGCCAAAAGAACAATAATGCCTATACGCCCTGAGTTAATGGCTGAAATTGAAATCGGAGAAATTGCATAGAGCAGAGCAGCAACTACCGTGATGAAGCGATTTTCACTGAGCTGCTTTGCCATATGGTGGGCTGAGAGAAAGAGAAATAGCGGAGCTGCAATAAAGAAAAGTGAGATAAGGGCTGGAACATTGCCAAGTGTGAGTAGTGATGCCAGAGCGATAATCGGAATCCACAATGGTGATGCGCTCTTACTTCCAAGACCAACTTCATGCCATGGCGCGAAATAGAAATCCCATAGATCTCTTGCCCCTGTTGGAGATGGCGCCAGAGTTCCACCTGAAACGGCTCCGATGCGATTGCGTGACCAGATCAAGGTGAGAAGAACAATGAAGATGATTGCGACAACAAATGGTTTGCGAAAGAGCGCACTCCACTTTCGTGCAGATACTGGCGTAAGCAAATCTTCATCTTCCAACTCTTTCTCAGTAGGAAGATCCAAGAGAGTCTCATCTTGAACCGATTGCTCGGTTGGCTTAAGGAGGAAATCGCGAAGGGCTGCTAACCCTCGATCAAAGGCAAGTCGTAACTGGCGACCTCTTGATGGAATGAAGTCAGAGACAACGCGAGCAGAGACTAAGCGAGTGGTTTTTCTATCTTTGCGTGCCTTAAGTAATTCACCAGGTTTAACCACCAATGAGCCGATGGCCAAAATTTCATCTCCTGCATATCCGGGCAATTTGGCAAAGAGATAACCGATTGCGCGGATCAAGGCTGAACCAAAGAGCTGCACTGTAAGCAGAGGCAGTAGCCACCACGTCGCATTTGCTAAGAGAACGTATGCCGCATTTTGACGATCTAAGAGAAGTGGGCGCTTGAGAAGTGCGCCCTTAACATCTACAGCTCGTCGTTCAGTAGCCGATGCCTGTGCGTGATAGGCGATCGCATCTGTGACAACGATTGCGGCATGGCCTGCTGCATGCACTCTCCAACCAAAATCAACATCATCGCGGAAGAGTTCCAGGTTCTGATCAAATCCCCCGAGCTCTTCAAATACATCTCGTCGAATGAGTGCACCTGCTGTACTTACAGCGAGTACATCGGCGATTCCATCGTGTTGTCCTTGGTCGTACTCTGATTCTTCAAGACCTGTCCAGCGAGCACCATTGGTTGCAATACTGATTCCAATTTCAAGTAAATGTGTTCGATCATGCCAACCAAGTAACTTTGGTCCTGCCAGAACTACATTGGGGCGATCTTCAATTGCGGCAAGTAGCGCTTCTAGCGCCTTTGGATCTGGAGCGCAATCATCGTGAAGAATCCATAACCATTCACCTGCAGATGCTGGAGGGAGTTTCTCAACTGCAGATGCAACAGCTGCGCCGAATCCAGTATCGCGTGGCATTGTAAGAACCGGAATGCGAGCGCCTTTAAGTAACTTTGCTGATGAATCTTCCGATCCAGTATCAACAGCAACTATCTGATCGATTGCCCGCGTCTGTGATGCTAGCGAGGCAACGACTTCAGGTAACCACGTTGCACCATCATGGACAACGAGGATCGCGCTGACGCGATGTAGAGACATTGCCTACGCTGGGCGACGCTTCAGACGGCGACGCTCGCGTTCGGAGAGTCCGCCCCAAATTCCAAAACGCTCATCATGAGCAAGTGCATACTCAAGACATTCTTGACGAACATCGCAAGAAAGGCATACGCGCTTTGCTTCGCGGGTAGAGCCGCCCTTCTCGGGAAAGAAAGCTTCAGGATCTGTCTGAGCGCAGAGTGCGCGCTCTTGCCAGGAAAGTTCCATATTTTCGCCATTGGCGAGTTGAATAGTTGGTCCAGCAGTGGGGGCTGATGGCTTGCCAGTAGAGGTTCCTTCTGGGCGGATTGGCATTTGCTAATCTCCTCAAGTCATTAGGGCCCGGTCCGTAAGTGGCGTTCGGGCTTGCTAGGAGTGAATTACACGCTTGTAATCCCTTCCTGTCAACTCCCCGAGGTGGGGTTGAGGGTTTGAAAATGGTCATTTCTCACACAATCTGAGGCTAAATGAGCGAAAAAATCGACAAATGTGGGTTAAAAAATAATTGGAAGATTCTCAGTGGCGCAGATGTATCGATCGATGACCTCTGCACCAGCTTCGACCTTGCTACCGGGAGCCATAAATGATCGAGTGATCTGCGCGCCCTGGCCGATCTCCACATCTTCTCCAATGATTGAGTTTTCGATATGAGCCCCAGCAGAGATCACGGTGCCGGCGCCAATGGATGTGCCACCGATAACTCGTGCGGTGGCATCGATAACAGCCGTTGGAGCTGCAATGAAATCACCTGCCACATAATCACGCGTTCCCTTAAAGAGCGCTGCAGGAGTTCCAATATCTAACCAATATGCAGATTCCTTATATCCAAATACGCGACGCTTACTCTCGACCAATCCTGGAAAAGTCTCGCGTTCAACAGAGATAACTTTTCCTTGTGGAATTGCATCAACAATCTCTCGATTAAAGATGTAGCACCCTGCATTGATCCAATTGGTTATCGGGTTCTCCATCTTCTCCATGAATGCCAGAACTCTGCCCTCATCATCTGTGGGAACACAGCCAAAAGCTCTCGCATCCTCGACGTGAATCAGATGTAACGTGACATCAGCCTTCTGCCTTTGATGAAAAGAGATTTGGGCAGATAAATCATGTCCGGTGAGGATGTCGCCGTTAAAGATGACTACAGCTTGATCTGCATCCCCTGCATCCAAATACGTTGCAGCATGTGCGATCGCACCGCCTGTCCCTAAAGGCTCTTTCTCAACTGCATAACGGAGATCGATCCCCCACTTGCTGCCATCGCCAAAATAGGGAGTAAAGACTTCTGAAAGATATGAAGTTGCCAGAACAAGTGTTGTAATTCCGGCCTTCTGCGCAGCAATAATTTGATGTTCGGTAACAGGTTTACCGGCAATTGGAAGCATCGGCTTTGGGATCTGCGAAGTAATCGGAGATAGCCGCGTACCTCGGCCTCCTACGAGAAGTATTCCGACAGTCATCGCAATTACGCCTTTATCGCATCCATGATGCGAGCTGCGGCATCGGCAATTGCAGCATCTGTTGCTGTCATGGCAATGCGAATGTGTTGGCCGCCATCGCTACCGTAAAAGGTGCCCGGTGTGGCAAGAATTCCTAGTCCAGCTAGCCAATCGACAGAGGCCCATGCATCTTCCCCTCGCGTGCACCACAAGTAGAGGCCGGCAACGCTCTCATCGATTCGAAAACCTGCAGCAATAAGAGCTGGTCTTAGCGTTGCACGCCGAGCGTTGTAGCGGTCCCTAGCAATGCGAACATGCTCATCTTCACCAAGGGCAACTGTCATAGCTTTTTGGACAGGGAGGGCGACCATCATGCCGGCATGTTTTCTAATCTCGCGAATAGATGCAATCAGTGCAGGATCACCGATCATAAAGGCGGCACGATATCCAGCAAGTGATGAACGCTTTGAAAGTGAGAAGACCCCAAGAATATTTCTATTGTCGCCATCGGTATGGGCAAAGATTGATGTTGGTGTCAGGCCATCACCGAATTCGAGATAGCACTCATCTGAGATCACTACAGCCTGCTTTTCTCTTGCCCAATCAATTACCGCTCGAAGTTCTGATTCAGAGTGCACGCGTCCAGAGGGATTGGCCGGTGAATTAATCCAGGCTAAATCAGCATCTGGCCACGTTGTTGCATCGATATCTACTGCAATCTCTTTGGCCTGTGCCAGCATCGCACCGACTAGATAGGTGGGATATGCAACTCGCGGATAGAGAACGGTGTGTGATTGCAAAAATGTTGGCAGCCACGCAACCAACTCTTTGGAGCCAATTAGAGGCAGAACATCGAATTCGCCAGTTATTCCAATATGAGAATGTGCCCAGGTGCGAATTGCTTCTTGTAGTTCAGGAGTTCCCGCAGTGGTTGGATAACCCGGAGAGTTCGCGCTCTCTGCTAAAACTTTCTGAATGAAATCTGGGGTTGGATCAACAGGAGTACCTTGAGAGAGATCGATGATCCCTCCTGGGTGCGCCCGCGCCTTTACTCCATATGGAGCAAGTGCATCCCAGGGGAAATCAGGAAGTTTTTTTCTCAACGGTGAGCACATCTGCATGGTCGTGATCTGTAAGACCAACCTTGGCAGCTCCACCTGGTGAACCGAGTTCTACGAAGAATTCGGTATTAATCTTAGGAAACTCTTTCCACTCGCCTGGGACGTCATCTTCGTAGTAGATAGCCTCTACAGGACAGACTGGCTCGCAGGCTCCGCAATCGACGCACTCATCAGGTTGGATGTAGAGCATTCGGTTACCTTCATAGATGCAATCTACGGGGCACTCCTCGATGCATGACTTATCTTTCACATCGATACATGGCTGGGCAATCACATATGTCACGAGCATCCTCCGAAAACGAACTCAATTGGCAAAACCTTGATGGGGGCAATTCTAACCATGCACCTTCTCATTCGCAGGGTTAATGTGAGCCCATGAGAGCAGGTTCCCATAGCCTTGACCCAGCGCTGATTGGGCAACGCCTGACCTTGCGCCTGCATGATCCTGAGGGCGGCTATCGCGATCTCGTTGGAATCCTGGAATCAGATCGCACATTACGGAAGAAGTCTGGCGACGTTGTCGAGTTTGATCCGCAATTAATCGCTCTTGTTCATCCAATCGTAGAAGGTAAGAAGAGAGCCGGTACAGGTGCACCGCTCTCGATGCGAATTGCCGAGCTTGAAAATCTATCGTCTCGTACATGGCCTGCACATAAGATCGAAAAGCTTGGAAAATGGCAGATACGAATATCCGATGGCGTGACCTACCGCGCAAATTCTGTACTGGTTCAGGGTTCTGCGCCGTGGGGTGAACCGGGTGTTGATATCGAGCAGGCGATTTCGATAGTGGAAGAGATCTATGCGGAGGCAAAATTGCCGGCTGTCTTTGCCTGCCCACTGCCTCTCTATCAAGATTTGAAAGATTACTTAATCGAAAAGGGTTGGAAAGAGAAAGTTGGCGCAGCGTTTCTGATCTCAGATATTGCATCACGCGCCGATCTCACACCCGTGCTTAACTCAAAGAATGTATCGTTGATCTGCGACAATTTGCCGACTCCAGAATTCTTAGCGCTGCATGGTGATGAACTGCTCGAGCCCATCATGAAGGCTTATCCGGCGCATTACATCTCACTTCTCATGGATGGAAAAATTGTTGCCACTGCACGACTTGCAGTACTCGACTCGTGGTCAATTCTTACAAGGTTATTTGTCGCCGAAACACATCGACGATTGGGCCTTGCAGAGATACTTATGCAGGCATCGACAAATATCTCTCTCGACCATGGCGCAGATAAAATCTCTCTCCAGCTCGATCAGAGCAATGCAGCCGCCCAAGCACTCTATGAAAAGCTAGGGTTTAGAGTTCACCACACCTACAGCTTTATCGAGCGCCAAGAGTCATCGGAATGTGCATGTTAAAGCTCTACGAGACTCGCCATCGCGAATTAATGCCAATCTCAGGTCGTAACTCTGAGTTAAAGGTCTATTGCTGTGGACCTACCGTCTATCGTGATGCGCACGTTGGAAATTTACGAACATTCTTACTCTCAGATCTCATCTGGCGAGTGGCAACCCATGCAGGGCTCTCGGTCACCCTGATTCAAAACATTACCGATGTGGGCCATATGGCCAATGATCTGGAAGATAAGGTCCTGGCTCAATCAAAGAGTGAATCACTTGATCCATTTGCCATCGCCCGTAAATACGAAGATCGCTTTCATCAAGACTTACAGCGATTGAATATCACCTCCGCTCAGGCCTATCCGCGAGCCAGTGAAAATATCGATCTCATGATTGCATCCATTGAAAAGCTCATCGCACAAGGCTTTGCCTATCTTGCAGCCGATGGGAATGTCTACTTTGATGCACAATCTTTTCCAAGTTATGGCGCAATTAGCGGTAATCGACTCGATGCCCTCAAGCCCGGCCATCGCTATGAATACACAGAAGATGGCACAAAGCGATTCCATGCTGATTGGGCTTTGTGGAAGTTGGCTCGCGATCGCACCGAAATGATCTGGGATACACCATGGGGCCCTGGTTATCCGGGGTGGCATATTGAATGCAGTGCGATGTCACTTGAATACTTAGGAGATGTCATCGATCTACATGTTGGTGGAATTGATCTGCGCTTTCCGCATCATGAAAATGAGCGAGCACAATCTAATGCGTTAACCGGAACTGAGGTTGTGACCCATTGGGTGCATGGTGAGCATCTACTCTTTGAGGGGCGAAAGATGTCAAAGAGTGCCGGCAATGTTGTTCTGCTGCAAGACATCATTGATCGAGAGATTGATCCGTTGGCTGCGCGCCTAACATTCTTAGAAAATCGATACCGCTCTCAGATGGACCTCACATGGGCATCTCTTGAAGCAGCCCACACCACAATTAAGCGATGGCGTGTTTTGGTCAATGCAACCACTAGTCAGGCAGCTCCAGAGATGGATCAAGAGTTTATCGATGCCATCTATGCTGATTTAGATACTCCGCGTGCGCTGCAACGCCTTCGCCTCATCGAAAAGAGCGGTCAATTTTCTGCCGAAGAGAAAGCGGGATTTTTCCGTGCTGCAGATCAGATTCTGGGCTTAGATCTCTCGCGCGTACCTGTTGCCAGAGAACTTACACAGGAGCAGAGCCAACTCCTACAGCAGCGCCAAGTGGCGCGAGCTGAGAAGAATTTTGCAGAAAGTGATCGTCTACGGTCTTTGTTGGAGGAAAGCGGATTAGAGATTAAGGATGGGCCACAAGGCCAGAGCTGGAGTTAATCTCTTACGGGAAGAAAGATTGATAGAACTAGTATCGATGCTGCGCTGGCAAGAAATGTTAACCCCGCACGATCTCCTTGAACTAAGAGTTCTCCCCCGGCTCCAAATGTTGTTGCATCGTTAATGACAACTGACCATCCCGCAAGCGCTGCGACTTTGTAACGGCGCTTTCCATAGTGTCTACCGATAGACCAGAAAGTTGCAGCAGATCCAGCAAGGGCGAGGATCAATCCGGCTGGTGGATAGGAGAGATGGAGAAATACTCCGCCTGCTGCGGTAAGGCCGCCGACAATAACGCTAAAGAGATATCTCACTTAGAAATCTATCCCAGCGAGTAAATCAGTCTCTCGACCATTGTCATCAAAGGGTCCGGCAGGTACTCCGCGAACTAGCGTGTAGTACTCGTTACCCCAGACTTGCAATCCGATGTTATTGGAGAGAGCAAAGAATGGTCCATCTAAAGCAATTTGAGTTTTATGTGCAGCCATCGCATCCATCTTTGCTTGCACGTATTCATTGCCATCAACGAGCGTGGTTACAACTTCATCATCTTTGGCAAAAGGAAGATCATCTACGCTCTCGGCCCCAAAGAAATCAGAACCCAAAGCCTTCATCTTCTCGATGCCATCTGCAATCACAGATTTAGGCATAGTGTTCCAATAAATCTTTTCGATCTTCCAGGCTGCTCGATCAGCGGCCTGCATAGCAACGCGATGGGCTTGGATGTGATCTGGGTGGCCGTAACCACCAATCTCATCATAGGTAATAAGCACGTGGGGTTTGAGCTCATCGATGATGGCAACGAGATAACTTGTTGCGTTATCCATCTCTGCCTGCCAAAAGACATCAGGACGGTCGTTGGGAGGTGTACCCATCATTCCGCTATCGCGAAAGAGTGCATCGGGTGCACCTAGAAATCTAAAGTCATTGATACCAAGAGCGGCCATCGCATCTGCAAGTTCACCTTCGCGATGTTTACCCAATGAGTCTTCATGCGTTGAAGCCAGATGCGCTAACTCGGGGACTAAGACTTCACCCTCTTCGCCGCGGGTGCAGGTAACGAGAGTGACGTGTGCGCCAAGGGCTGCATACATCGCCATCGTCGCACCGTTATTGATGGTCTCATCATCAGGATGTGCGTGGACTAAGAGGATGCGAGCCCCTGTGTAATCCTTGCCCATCAATAGACCGGAAGCGTTGTATCGATCTGCTTCGCCCAAGCGATGACTCCACCTGAGACATGCGATGCATCCTTAAATCCTGCCCCCTTAATGATGGCAAGGCACTCTGCAGAGCGAACTCCACTCTTACAGTGAAGAATGATCGGCTTATCTTGTGGCAAGTCCGCAAGTGCGCTGCCATCGATAAAGCCTTGCTTAGGAATCAAATGTGAGCCAGGAATGCGAACAATTTCAAATTCGCTCGGTTCGCGAACATCGACAAGATAGAAATCATCTCCCTTATCGATCTTTGCCTTGAGTTCGGTGACGGAAATTGTTGAATCTGTTACCGCCTCTTGAGCTTGCGATGAGAGAACTCCACAGAAAGCTTCATAGTCAGGCAGAAGTGCCTTCTGTGTGGCATTGGCAGAACACAATGGGCAGTTCGGATCCTTGCGGATCTTTACCTTTCTAAAATTCATCTCAAGTGCGTCATAGATCATCAATTCACCAATCAACGGCTCGCCAACACCTGTGATTACCTTGATTGCTTCAGTTGTTTGAATTGATCCGATAGTTGCGCAGAGAACTCCGAGTACTCCGCCCTCTGCACATGAAGGAACCATTCCTGGTGGTGGTGGCTCTGGATAGAGGCAGCGATAACATGGACCGTATTCAGCCCAGAAGACACTTGCCTGGCCATCAAAGCGATAGATAGATCCCCATACATAAGGTTTCTTCAGAAGTACACATGCATCATTTACTAGATATCTTGTTGCAAAGTTATCTGTACCGTCAACAATAATGTCGTACTGAGCAAAGATATCCATCACGTTATCAACATCAAGACGGAGCTCGTGCGTGATGACATTGACGTATGGGTTGATCTCTAGAATCTTCTCTTTTGCAGATTCTGCCTTGCTCTTTCCAATATCTGATTGACCGTGAATGATCTGACGTTGCAGATTAGATTCATCGACGGTATCGAATTCAACAATTCCAATCGTTCCAACGCCGGCAGCTGCTAGATACATAAGCGCTGGTGACCCGAGGCCGCCTGCTCCAACGCAGAGCACCTTTGCATTCATCAATCGCTGCTGACCTGCCATCGCCACATCGGGAATGATCAGGTGGCGGCTATATCTGCGCACCTCATCAACGGTCAGAGCTGGGCCAGGAGATACGAGAGGAGGTGTCTTCATAATTGGTAATTCTGCCTCAGACTAGGAAAGCATGCCACTTTGCGTCTACGATAAGGAGAATGAGTACAAACGAGAAGCAAACGACTGGCGATAAGGCTCGCCTCCCTCGTGATGAGCGCCGAGCAATCTTGCTCGCTGCCGCCCTCGAGGTATTTACAGCAGCTGGATACCACTCAGCAGCGATGGATGAAATCGCCGATCGCGCAGGAGTCAGTAAGCCTGTTCTCTATCAGCACTTTCCATCAAAGCTCGATCTCTATCTTGCCGTTCTTGATCTACATATTGACTCACTCGTCTTTGAGATTCAGAAAGCAATTTCATCAACTCCTGACAATGCCAAGCGAGTGCGTGCGACTGTCGTTGCTTACTTTGAATTTATTGAAAAGGAGGGCGAAGCTTTTCGCCTACTCTTTGAAAGCGATATGAGCGTTGAACCACAAGTACGTGAACGCCTTAATCGCATGACCTATGACTGCGCCGCAGCTGTCAGCGCTGTCATTTCCAATGACACAGGTCTTCCTCGAGAAGTTGCCATGTTGCTCGGCGTTGGATTGATTGGATATGCGCAGGTAACTGCGCGCCATTGGCTAGAGCGCGATAGCAAACTCACCCGTCAGCAAGCGGTAGATCTTGTAGAGAACTTGATGTGGCGAGGAATTTCGGGCTTTCCCCGTACCGAATAGCAGTCAACGGCCTCTTGCACCTAGGATAGAACCATGAGTACAAAGAAATCAGAGGGCTCTCAGGCAGCTCTCGTCAGAATTGCTGTTGCAGATATCTCTAGTGAATTATCTTTTGAGTGCGAATTGAGCCCAGCCGATATCAAGAAGGCTGTAGCTCAAGCTCTGGCAGATAACTCACCTTTGACCCTTACCGATATACGCGGACACGAGATAGTTGTTCCGGCAGCCCGTATTGGTTATGTGGAGATTGGCCAACCGACCGAACGTCGCGTCGGTTTTGGCGCGCTGTAAGTGACGCTGACATTTGCCGATCTTCCACTTCGTAAAGAGACTATTGCAGCTCTCAACGAACATGGGTACACCGCTCCCTTCCCGATCCAAGAGCAAGTCCTTTCCATCGCTCTCGCAGATGGCGATGTAATCGGACAAGCAAAGACCGGAACTGGTAAGACACTTGCATTTGGTATCCCTCTTGTCGATCGCGTCATCGCTCCAGAAGATGAAGAGTGGAAGAGCTTTGAATACCAGGATTCACCTCAGGTATTGGTTGTAGTTCCTACTCGCGAACTCTGCGTTCAGGTGACAAAAGATTTAGAAGAGATTACCCAGAGCAGAAAGATTCGCGTCTTAGCTGTCTATGGTGGACGCGCCTTTGAGCCACAGATTGAAGCCCTACAGAAGGGTGTTGAGATCATTGTTGGAACACCTGGACGTTTGCTCGATCTCTATCGCCAAGGACAGGTAAAGCTTGCCAGCGTCACTCGCGTTGTTCTTGATGAAGCAGATGAGATGCTCGATCTTGGTTTCTTGCCCGATGTAGAGAAGATCTTTGCAAGCACCCCAAATCGCACGCAGACAATGCTCTTCTCGGCGACTATGCCTGGTGACATTATTGCCCTCGCTCGTAAATTTATGAATCAGCCAGTACATATTCGTACTCAAGATTCTCAAGATGAGGGAAATGTTGTATCCCGTATTGAGCAGCATGTAGTTCGCGCTCATGCGATGGATAAGATTGAAATGCTGGCTCGTATTCTCCAGGCAGATGGCCGTGGTCCAACAATTGTCTTCTGCCGTACCAAGCGTGCTTGCCAGAAGACTTCAGATGATTTGATCGAACGCGGCTTTAGAGCTGCAACACTTCATGGTGATATGGGGCAGGCTGCTCGAGAGAAAGCGCTCAATGATTTCAAGGGCGGCAAGTCAGATGTACTCATTGCAACCGATGTTGCAGCCCGTGGCATCGATATCGATGGAATCACACATGTTATTAACTATCAGTGTCCAGAAGATGAGAAGACCTATGTTCACCGAATCGGTCGTACAGCTCGCGCCGGTGCCCACGGAATCGCCCTCACATTTGTGGATTGGGATGAGTTAGCTCGTTGGAAGATGATTGATATGGCTCTTCACCTTGGCCTACCTGAGCCAGTTGAGACTTACTCTTCATCTGAACATCTCTACGAGATGATGAAAATTCCTGCAGGTTCTACTGGCCGCATGGATAAACCACGTAAGGCTGCTCCAGTTCGTGAAAAGAGCGAGACGCCAGCACCTACCCGTGAAAAACGAGCGCGAGTACGGACAAAGAAGATCTCTTCTTAATCCATCTCAAGTAATTCAAGTGCGCTATAGGCGCACTCTCGGATTTCTCCGGCGACAGCAGAATTCTTAGCAACTGTAAGAACGCTCATTGTTGTCTCTGCAGCGCTTTCAATCTCATCAGATCTTTCGCATCTACTATCTAGATGCTCCCACTGTGCACATTCGTGAGCATGCGCAGTATCTTCACCGATCTGAAGTAATCTGCTTAATCCTTTTCTTTCTAATCCAAGGATCTGAGTAATCCCCCGCATGTGATGGATTGTCTGTGAATACGGAATGAGAGTCAGATCGGCAATTGTTACAGCTGCGATAAGACCTGCATTGAGATCACTTGCTGTATCCAGGATTACAAGATCGTAATCCTTGGGCAACTTATCCATAAGAGCGGCGAGGTCGTCAGGTGTGTATCCAAAGCCAACTCGAGAATCTGCTGGGATGAAATCAATGCGCTCTGAGAGAGAGTCAAGATCCTCGCTTCGAATGGGTGTTCCGGTGAGAAAGTCGGCGAGCGATAAACGCTGATCTTCACGTCCCACACGAAAAGTTAACGATCCTCGTGGATCCATATCGATAAGGAGCGTCTTCTTTCCGTACTCAACCATTGCAACTGAGAGTGCGTGCGCCAGAGTTGTTTTACCGCTGCCACCTGCAGTATTTGCCAGAGTGATGATCTTTGGTCTCATGCGCTTACCGGCTGATCGTGCCATCGCTTGATTCCTTCATTGAAAATTGGTGGCGCGATAAAACTAGAAGGAATAAGGGTCAGGCTCTTTCGCGTTGCCAATAGCGATAGGTTGGTAGCAAGTTCTTGGGCAGGCAGTGTCGGCCATCCATAGAGATTACGTGCCCACCTAGGAAGGCTGGCTGCAGCTAGCGCACTCAGCGCAGCCCATGCTGGTGCTGCCGGAGTTGCAAAGCGAATGACCGTCGGAAGTGGTGGCAAGGTAAGAAAGATCGCAGCTCTCTTTGCATCATCACTTGCGACAAGCTCTGGCGAAATCTTCTGGAAATAATCTTTGAGCTCTTGATAGCTCTTGGGAACATCGTTACGAGGGACGCCGACTAATACTGCAAACTCAACCATCTCGGCGATGTACTCATCTTTCTGAGATGGAGTAAGAGCCATCCCTGAACGGAATGCAATATCGAGGAAAGAATCCACCATCGCCATATGTACCCAGAGAAGCTCGTGCGGATTATCAAGACCCAACTTTGTATGTACGCGTCGCACTCGTTGGGCTAGCTCTTGGGCCTGCTCAGTTGAGCCAAAGGTCAGCGTTGCAACGTAATCACCGGTGCGCTGGAGCCTTCCCCAAGCATCTTCACGAAAATTTGAATGCGTGGCAACGCCAGCCATCGCTACAGGATGAAGCGCCTGTTGGAAGAGAGCACGTATTCCACCCACAACCATCGATGGATCGCTATGGATCTTCCAGACAATCGAGTCAGGGCTATAGAGTCCGCGAGGATCGTATGTCATATCTTTATGATCACGAGGCAGAGAGAATTTTGATTGCATCGGCAAGCATCTGAACGGCGATAGCAGCTAAGAGAAGACCCGCGATACGAGCAACTAAGGTCACACCAGAATCTTTAATGACCGCCAAAATCTTTGTTGAGGCCATCAGCGCTAGAGCGATGATGATATGAACTGCAACGATGGCAGCAATTAAGCCCACAGCGCGAGCAGGGGTATCAACCTGCTTTACGAAGATCATCGTTGCAACAATTGCTCCAGGCCCGGCAAGTAACGGTGTGCCCAGCGGAACGAGTGCCACATTCTTATTTGTTGCAGCATCTATCTCTTCAATGCGTCCAGTGAGAAGCTGCAGAGAAACGTAGAGTAGAAGTAGACCACCTGCTGCCTGGAGCGCTTCCATGGAGACTTTCATGTACTCCAAGACAAATTGGCCAAAGAGAGCAAAAGACGTGATAACAATCAGCGAGACTGCGGCTGCTTGCCATGCGAGTCGGATTCTCTCTTTAGCTGTCTTATCTGAGACTAAAGCTAAGAAGATTGGTGTAGCACCCGGTGGATCCATAATCACAAGTAGGGTGACGAAGGATTGCACTGCAAAAGTGAGAGCGCTAACTTCTACCAAACTCATTCTTTAACTACCCTTCGAGCATCAGCCATTGATTCCAAGCGCTCCCATTGTGCAGGATCGGTCTGGTTTTCGCCTATTGAATTGAGCTTTCCGGTGCCATGGTAATCACTTGCTCCTGTAACAACGAGTCCTAAATCACTTGCAATCCCTCGAAGCTGCTGGCGTTCATCTTGTGAGTGATCGCGATGATCAACTTCAACACCATTAAGTCCTGCGGCAATAAGTGAAGGAAAACTCATCGCAGAGAGAGTCTGCCCTCTTCGCGTTGCAAAGGGATGGGCAATTACGGCAACTCCCCCTGCGCTACGAATTGTTCGTATTGCATCTTCTGGAGTGGGAGCAATATGGGTTACATAATATTTAGATCCGTTGTGTAGCAAATCTGCAAATGCTTCATCGCGACTTGCAACGTGACCTTTAGCAACAAGGGCATCTGCCAAATGTGGGCGACCTAGCGTTGCACCTTCTGGCATCGCAGCAAAAACCTCATCCAGGCTTATTTCAATGCCATCTGCTGTGAGGAGTTCAGTCATCTTGCGCATGCGCGGCAATCTAGAGTCGCGAGATTCTTCCAACATAACCTGCATCTGGCTGTTCTGCCCATCAAAGAGGAGACCGAGCATATGCACAGCAACTCCATCATCTGTTAAACATGAAATCTCAGCGCCAAGAACAAGCTGTAGATCGGCACGGCGAGCTTGAATGGCATCATCCCAAGCAGATGTTGTGTCATGGTCGGTTACTCCAAGAATTTTAATTCCAGCAGAGAGCGCCTTATTAACAAGAGCATGGGGCGAATCTGTTCCATCGCTATTTGTTGTGTGGGTGTGGAGATCAATCATTCGTCGATCATCACCTCACTTGGTCGGGTACGCAAGACAACCAAGACGCACCCGGTGAGAATAACAATGATTCCAGGAATGAGCGCAATCGGCGGCTTTTGATCGAGCCACCAAATTGCTAGCAAGGTGCTGACTGGAACTTCAAAGAAGACTATCAATGAGACGATGGCAGGAGAGACGCGCTTGAGAGCGGCGTTAAACATAGAGTGTCCCAAAATCTGCGCACCGGCTATAAGTCCCAAAAGAATTAACCATTCTTTTCCTTCAAAGGCAAGAACTTCAAATCCAGCAATCAGCGCAATTGGTAGGGCAGTCAGAGCGCAGACGAAGTAACAAATTGATGTATAGCTATGAGTTCCGATCTCTTTCTGCGCGCTAGATCCGAGCAGCATATAGACAGCAGCCAGCGCAGCCGAGATCACTGCTGCAACATCTCCCTTAAAGGCTAGCCACGAGATTGATAGATCAACACCAGAGATCATCAGAACACCGATGAAGGAGACGCCCATGCCAAGCCATGCTCGAGATGGAATATTGCCACCCATAAATCTGACGAAGAGTGCAGCAAAGATTGGTTGCAGCGCAACCAGAGCAGTACCAGCTGCCACAGTCGTCCAACGCATTGCTAGAAAGAAACCGATAAAGTGAAGAGCTAATACAACTCCTGAGAGCGCAGATAACCATAGCGCGCGGCGTTTATATCGATCATGTGAGCGAAGATCAGAGAGCGCAAAGGGAAGAGTAAGCAGGGCTCCCCCGAG
>JACCDV010386045.1_pt1 | contig 38167 bp, 33 predicted proteins | sample 7446131 | NCBI WGS metagenome assembly JACCDV01 (sample SAMN15323448, study PRJNA562643) | freshwater metagenome | isolation source: river surface water | place: USA:Blue River Watershed | collected 2017-08-17
CATGATGGAAAAGAGGGAAATGCTCCTCACAGGGGGCTTTTCCTCATGGAGAGTAGTACAAACGCCGGAACGGTAGAACCTGCGGAAGTCTCACCGGCAGAGCCGGTGGTTTACTGGGGGATTATTATTTCCCGCACTGGTGCAAGAATTGGAATTGAAAAGGCACTTTCCCAATGTTCATGTGCATCAGGGTAGTCGTGGAGATTTCATCGACAGGAGGGCTGCGAGACGAATCCACCCGAAAACGAGGGAATTGGAAACAGCCACGGATGCGGTCATCTTCACCGGCACTCCAGAGAAAGCATCCATTGTCCGCAGGGAATTTCATCAACGAGTTTTGTTCATCATCAACGGAGCAGGACACAATCCGGTGATCATCACCGAGAGCGCCGACATCGAACGCGCGGTGAATAGCGCGATCCGTGTTCAGTTGTACAATCAGGGGCAGGATTGCTCGGCCCCGAACGCAATACTTGTTCATGGAAGTGTCTACGATGCGTTCGTCGGCCGACTAGTCGAACGACTGAAGCAGGTAAAAGTAGGTCTATATGAAAACAGAGAGAACGCGGTCGGACCTATTAGCAGGGAAGGAGATCTTCCGCGAATTCAGAAATTCCTCGAGGAGAATCGGCAATACCTCTCTCCTGCCACCGAAGGGATCATCCATGCACGAACCGGGATCGTGGAACCGACGATCATCGAAAAGCCCCTGCAAGACGGCGGGAATTTCACCGAGCAATTCGCGCCGATATTCTTTGTGCAAAGATATGAGAGTGACGCGGAACTTGTGCGTTACTTCGAAGATCCGAAATACAAGGCAAATGCGATGTACATCACTCTCTTCGGCGACAGTCCCTATGTGGAGAGCCTAGTCGGTGATCCCGGGAGTGATAAAAACATTCTTCACGATGCTTCCGCAATCATTCGGAATACGGATTTGCATGCACCCGGCGTCGAAAGAGGAACGAGGCCTTATGGCGGTTACGGGAGAGGGGCGTCCAGCATTTCCTTTCAAGGCAGGATCATCGCGAAGCCCACGCTTCCACAACGGGACATCTATGAGTTCCTCGTGAAACCCTCATTAGAGGTTCCAGAGGAGAAAGGAGAAGAGGAAAAACTTAAGAAGCAAGTCCCCGAAGTGCTGAGAACGACCACGGAAGTTCGTGAGCACTGGGGCGCACGCATCGTCGACAGCATTTTAGAAAAATTCCCGGACAAGGAAGAATATGCTGTCGCGGCTGGCGCGAGCCCTTACCGCACCATCCACTTCGGTTGCATGCGTGACGTCATGACGGCATTCGCCATTGTCCGTGAATTACAGGAACGCGGAAGGAATGCGCGATTCGTTTTCTCATGGGACGACTTCGACAGTTTACGAAGTCTTCCGGCAGGACTGAATCCCTCGTGGGAGAAATATGCCGGCATGCCTCTGTCTCAGATCCCGGATCCCTTCGGCAAGACGACTTCCTATGCGCGGCATTTCGAGGGCGAGTTCGAGCAAGCGATAGTGAAACTCGGAATGAATTTGACGTTCAGCTCGCAGACCGAGCGTTACAAATCCGGAGAGTACGATCCTTGGATTTTGGATGCTCTGCGAAGACGCGAACAATACGCGGAAATGATGTTGAGGCATATGTCACACAGGACGATGACACGAAGGATGATCCAGCCCGAGGAATATCGCCGGGATTATTATCCGATTTCGGTCTACTCCCGATTCACGGGGAAGTCGAATACTTCAATTCTCCATTTTGATGGGGACAGACACATCACATACCGATGCCTCGACACGGACAATGAGGAGACCGTCGATCTTACGCAAGAGCGGATAGCAAAGCTCAAATGGAGGGTGGAATGGCCGATCCGCTGGAAGGCTCACGGCATCGTTTTCGAGGCAGGCGGCGCTGTCGAGTCGGTACGCGGAGGAAGCCACGAAGTGGCGCAGGCGATCTCGAAGGAAATGCTCGGGAACCAAACGCCGATTTATCAACAGTACGGTACCGTGCGTCTGCGGGAAGGCGGCACGGAACGTCATGCTCACGAACTTTTTGGCGGACTCTCGATCAACAAGCTTCTGGAGATCTACGAACCGCAAGTTCTCCAATGGATGTATCTTCGCCGTAGTCCTCTTCACGATCTGAGCATTGGTTTCGATACGGACGTCATACGGCAATACGATGAATACGACAGAGATGCACGATCATCCGCCACGAGACAATCCGGAGCCATGAGGAAACCACTTGAATGGTCAGGAGGACTCCCTCAACCCGATGCATTGCCCGCCATGCCGTTTAAGCAAGCCATCTCTCTGGGGCAAACGGTTGGCTGGGATCCCAAAAAGCTTTCGATACTCCTCAAATCTATGGAGAAGAAGTATGATCCGCAGTCCGTCGATCGGCGCCTGCCGCGTGCACGCGTATGGGTGGAGAAATATAATCCCGAAGAAGCCGTCATGCTCCTCGAAAGGCCGGATACTTCTTATGCCGAAGCGATGGATGCCGCATCGCTCACGAACGTCAGAAACTTCCGCGCGAAGCTTCTCCAAGGCACGACCGAAATACAGGATTTGGAAGACGCCGTTCGTCTTGACCCTGACCCGGAACTCTCCGATCAAGCCAACCAGGCGAGTCAAAAAGCTTTCTATAGGGACATGTATAAGCTGCTGATCGGAAAGGAATCGGGGCCGAGGCTCGCCACGCTCCTATGGGCATTCGACAGGGCCAAAGTACTTTCTCTTCTTGATATTTAACCTCCATCTATGACAGACCATCTCGCGGAAAGGGCAGAAATCGAAGGAAAGTTCGCGGAATCCTCCGCGAAACATTTTGGGAAATACGCTTCGCTCGTCATCTCGAGCGGGAGTTTCGCATACGGGGGTGCCGAGAAAGGCAAAAGCGACCTGGATGTCATGACCGTGTTGAGCCCCGAGATCTCTGGAATTCCTCCCGAGGAAACTATACGAATGATCCAATCGTTCGTTAGAGACTACGTCGCCGTTCACAAGGAATACGGCTACCGTCCAGATGTCACGTTTCCCGGCGAATACATCACCGATGCGAATGTGGAAGACGCGATTGCCGGCAGAGGCTTCCATGTTTCCGAAACAGGTCTTTTTCTTCCTCCGGCTTCGGACAAATATTACTTGGAGGACCGGGAAAGGTATTACAGGGCATGGCGCAGCATGTTGGCTTTCAGTCGGAGACTGTCGGGCAGCGAAGAGAAATTTCACGAACTCAAACTGCGCGCATGGGAAACGATCATGCTGTTTCTCCTGTCTCAATCCGATAAAGACGCCGTCGATGTGGATTTCGTTCTTGATGCTCTCACAAGTCAGGAAGACAAATGGCAGAGCGTCGGCGTCACGAAAAAATGGCTGACTTTTCGTGAAGAGGAAAGACCGTACGTTGAGCAGACGTTGGTCAGACTCAAAGTGAGGAACGTTTTGGAAACGCAAGGAGATCGGTACGCATTGCAAAAGGAGAGCATCAAGGCATGGTCCGAATCGGTATCGCAAGCGCTGCAAACGGGGCAACTACAGCAATCACCGTTTCTTCTTTCTGTAGATAATGAACGCGAATTGACACGGCTTGCGACCGAAGAGGAACGTTCGATGGAAGCGCCGCCCGCCTTGGCGTTGGAGACCGAAAAATACTCCGTAGCGCCGATGAAGAATCGATATCTTGGCGATTGCACTCAAGTCGTATTCACGGCGGACAAGGAGGAACGGGAACGCGACGGCCTGACCGACGAGAACATCATCATTTTCGTGAAGACCGCGAAAGACCCTTTGGAAATCAGGACGCAAAGCGGAAAACTTTTCGGCAAAGAGCATTTCGCGGAGCCGAGCGTCTTGCTTAGAATCGCATCGTCATGCGTGCACGGGTCGCTGGGAGATATGGAATGCAGTTGTCACGAGGACACGGTCGATGCTCTCAAAAAAATCGCCGCCCATGGCGGCGGCGTGTTCGTCTACCTTCCGCAGGATTCTCTGGGAAGAGGCCCCCGGGACAAGGTGAGAGACCATAGACTGATCTATGGCGTGGATGCGCAAGGTCGAAAGATCGAGCCGATGTCCGTTGCGGAGAGCCTTTCCGCCATCCACCCGGAGGGCTACGACATCAGACGGTATACGACGTTGCGCTCGGTGTTCGCGGAGTTGGGTCTTGCAGATATGGAATTCATCCTTTTGGGCGGCAATCGCGAAAAGGTTGAGAAGATCAGGATAGATACGGGCTTTGCCATTGCTTCGACAATGGGTTGGAAATAATCTGAAGAGCAAGACATGGAACATTCAACAGCCACCGATATCGGCGGAAGAAATCGCAGAAACATACGACTCTGCTATGTCTTCGATGTTCTTTTGAATCTGCACTTTACCTCCGCAATTCTCGTCCCGTTCTTCACTCAATGGGCGGATTTGTCGTTCACGCAGATGCATCTCATTCAGTCGTGGTTCCTTTTATGGATTTTTGTTCTGGAAGTACCGACTGGGGTGTTAGCAGATCGCTTCGGAAAGAAATTTTCAGTCGCACTTGGTGCCCTTGTCGGCGCAATCGGGCTTTTTATCTACGGTTTGGTACCGAATTTTTGGCTCTTTCTTCTCGCGGAATTTTTAGGGGCACTCTCACTGACACTTATATCCGGAGCCTATGAAGCGATGGTTTATGACACGTTGTCCGCTAGCGGAGCGGAGAAGGAATCGAAAAAAATATTCGGAAGATCACACTCTTTTAGAATGGCTGGGATACTCATAGCGGCACCAATCGGTTCCTTCATTGCCGCGTACACGACTCTCAACGTGCCGATGCTCATGGAAGCCTTCGCTCTGGTCGGAGCTTTGGTAGCCGCTCTCGCCATCATCGAACCGAAGTTGGGCAATGGTCATGAAATCGAGGTTCCGCATTATTTGGATATAGCGAAAAAGGGACTGGCGTTCTTACGCGGCCATACGGCAACCAGGGCGATTGCATTTCAAATGGCCATCGTCGGCGCAGCAGGCTATTTCATTATATGGCTCTATCAGCCGCTCCTGACAACGCTGAACGTACCCATTGAATATTTCGGATGGTTTAATGTTCTACTCGTCGGAATCCAAATCGTCATCGCGAGCAATTTCGGGCTCATTGAAAAAATATTTCCATCGCTTCAGAGCTACATCATCTTCAACATCATTATCATCGGACTTACATTCGCATTCGCGATCCAATTCCCTTCAGTTCTGTCTGCCATCACGCTCATTGCGGCCGGAGGAGGTTTTGCCCTCACGCAGGAAAGATATATTTCCGCTCATGTGAACCAATGGATTCCGACAGCACAGAGAGCAACTGTTCTTTCCTTCATGAACATGCTCCAAAAGCTGTTCATCGCCCTTCTGAATCCTCTGGTTGGTTACAGCATGGACCATTCCATCAAACTTGGACTTACTGTCGTATGTGCCTTCGTATTGGCCTCATTCATCGGATTAAAAATAATCAGTATTCCGAAAAGAATGACTCAGAGCTTGTAGAAGAATCGGATATTTTTTGACAGGACTTTTTCTTGATCTTCTTTGCCAAGAATCGCACGTATCCGTTCGACGCTATCCCATCTCATATCCTGCCACGTACCGCGATCATTTACGTTCCATGCGAAATCCGTGCTGAACATCACTTTGTCCGGTCGAGCCAAATCGAAGAGAGTACGTGCGTAATCATCGGTCGGGGTAGCAAGACGCTCTTTGTCGAGTTCAATGAGAGAATCGGGGCCATACACCAACATGAGATTTTCCTCGTTGTTAACGATCCTGATGGACTCCCGATCCAAGGATGCTCCGTGATTGATAGCCACACGTAAGCGGTTATGTATGGCCCATTGAATGAATGGTAGCGCATGATTTTTTCGATATAACTCCAAATGTTCGCGCAGAAACGGATCCATCGAATCATCGATGGGACCGCCGTAATAATCCGTATGGACGAGAATCGGCAAGTTGTGATGGCGAGCCACATCGGCGATCCACTGAGGAAAGATCGTTGGATCCGAGTGGGTGGAAATCCCATGAACCTTGAGGCATGCCAAATCATCGCTGACAAAATCATCGATGCAATGTTCGTCATCGAGTATCGGATGGATTTTCGCAGCAAAAAATAACTGCAACTTTTTTCTTTGTGCGTTGTGCGCACGCACGAATTCCAGCACTTGTCTGTTGGCTTCGTGATAAGGGCGGACGGGATTATAGATCGTTTGTTCTCCTCCAGCTGCCGTACGTACGGTTTTGACGTATCGCTTGCCGGGATCATCGATAACTTGCCATAAGCAGCTTGTTTCTTCTCCTTCTGCCGTCTGAATAATGTGAGCGGGAGTGGACATCAAAACAGCGCCTGTGATGCCAAGTTTTTCAGCCTCTTTCTCGTAGACAGAAAAATCACTGTTGGGGCCGTTCGCCGAGCGACCAAAATTCACCTGAGCATCGATAATTTCTCCAGAAAGATTCATATTGAAGAGATATCGTGGAGTGTATGGTATGACATCCAGAAGTCAATAATATGTATGTGTCAAGAATGGCCCCTCCCCAAAAGCGTGTGCAAGCCCTGGGCGTGGGATTCATACGCCTGCATAGTTTGTGAAACAGGATAGGACAATTAGAATGATGACATGCCCTCCGATGATCATGATCCCCTCCATCGTGTCTGGCCCGTGGTGCGCGGACCGCTCTTCGCGGTGGATGCTCTCCTGAAGCACCATGAGCAAAGCATGAAGACGCTGGAACGGCTTTCGCTGACGAGTTTTCGGATGCCTACCCTTCCGGACCTCACCAGAATCTCCGAGTCCATGAGCAGTGCTCTCCGCGCCGCCGAAGAGCGGCAACGTGCCTTCGCCGAAGCACTCCCGAGGCATATGGAAACCTACGAGCACATCCACAAAACGATGGAGAGCCTGTGTGATCCGGTCAGACTGAAATCCATCACCGAGAGCATCGCGTCGGCGAGCACTCGCGCGATTGCTATGGCAGAGAGGATGGCAGAGTACCACTCTGCCTTCTCCGGCTTTGTTACCGACCGTGTCATCGTGAAGGATTTCGTCCTCGACCAGGAGGACATGCCCATTGCATCCGAGGAAATAATTCTCGAAGACCTCGTCCTCGAGCCGCAGGAGATTCAACTCGCGGATGCCCCTCCCTCAGTCGCAGATGAGGTCATCGAAGAGAGTGCGGAACGAAAGAAGGATGCGACCCCCGCAGTGTCTGCCCCTGCATTTCTTCAGACGCTCACCGTCGATCTGGAGGAAAAGTTCTATGAGTTTCCTCCTGCCGATGCCGATTATCTCGATGAGACGATCGCACTCTACGAACCCCACAAGGCCGGCATTTTTATCCTCACGACATGCGGTTGGAGGAAAGAGGAAAAGAGAGTCGGCAAGCAGAGCATCCGTCTCATCCAATATGTGCGGCGGATCGCGAAGCGCACCGGCAATCCCTGCGCCACACTAACTGAACTCTCCGAGCACCTTACCAAGCGCGCGATGAATCCCGATCACGCCCGAAGCTCCATCAGTAACCGCATCCAGCGCATCCAACAGATCTGCGAACAATATAATTGCAAGCCTATCCTCATCAAATCCGGTGGCCTTTGGCGCATCAATCCAGCGCTGACCCGTTGGGACGCCGTCAATTACCTGCCGCCGGTTCACAGGTAGGTTCACTAAATTTTTACACAAATATAGTCAGAGAATAATTCTCAAGAACACAAGAGAGAGTTTTCGCAGATAGAAGCTCTTTTTGAAAAGAGTATCTGCATTTTCTCTTGCCACAAAAATAAGTGAACCACGGCTCTGTCCCCATATTTTCTTCTCCCCCTTCCATATGGCTAAGAGCCGCAAGACACGCATAGCAAAACGTACCCGTTTCCAGAGCACCGCACCGCCGGATCTCCAGATCGTCTGGGTGCCGCCCGGAGATCTGAAGGCCGCCGCCTACAATCCCCGCACCCATAGCACTGAGCAGGAGGCGCAGCTCACTGAGAGCATCAAGCGCTTCTCGGTCGTGGAGCCCATCGTCGTGAACGGGGCCGCAAACCGAAAGAACATCGTCATCGGCGGACACTTTCGGTTGGCGGTCTTAAAGAAGCTTGGCTATCGCACCGTGCCCGTTGTCTATGTCTCGATCTCTTCACTCGAGCGTGAGAAGGAACTCAATCTACGTCTCAACAGGAATACTGGGGACTGGGACTGGTCGATGCTCAAGGAGTTCGATTCCGACGTTCTTTTGGACGTCGGCTTCACTTCAGACGAACTTTCCGCTGCGTGGGATGGTCTCCTCGAAACCGAAGATGATGCGTTCGATGTGGAGAAGGAGCTGAAGAAAATCAAGAAGCCCAAGACGAAACCAGGAGACTACTACGAACTCGGGCCGCACCGTCTGATCTGCGGCGACAGTAGGGACGCTGCCGTCGTCCGCACGCTCATGGGCAGAACGCAGGCATCGATGCTCTACATCGATCCCCCGTACAACATCGGCTTGGATTACAGCAAGGGCATCAGTCACACTCAAGCCTACGGCGGGAAGACAGACGATAAGAAGAGTGTCGAGCAGTACCGCGCGTTCCTCAAAGCGATCCTCGGCAACGCTCTCGCCGCGGGAATGAAGGACCTGCATTGCTTTCTCTGGTGCGATGAGAACTGGACGTGGCTCGTGCAGGAACTGTACCGCGAACTTGGTATCACGCACCGCAGACTCTGCTGCTGGATCAAAGGAAATTTCACGCTGACGCCCGGCATCGCCTTCAACAAGGCGATGGAGATGGCGGTCTATGGGACCGTCGGGAAACCGTATCTCGCTCCGGCCGTGACGAACCTGTCGGAACTTCTCGATAAGGAGGTGGGGTCAGGCAATCGGCAGATCGATGATCTTTTGGATTTGTTTCAAATATGGGCATGCAAGCGGCTCCACTCGAGCGAGTATCAGCACCCCACGCAGAAACCTCCCACGCTCCACGAGAAGCCCCTCCGGCGATGTACGAAGCCCGGGGACATCATCCTCGATACGACCGCTGGGAGCGGATCAACCATGGTGGCTTGCCACCAGATGAAGCGTCGGGCGTTTCTCTGCGAGATCGAACCAATCTTTTGCGATCTCATCGTGGAGAGAGCGAAGGCACTTGGCATCACTCCTTCCCTGAAACGGCTATGAAGACGCACATCGATTTCACCACCGGCACAATCGTGCGGCTCGGGAACCACCTCCTTGGCTGTGGGGACGCCACCGACAGCACTTTAGTTGCAAAAGTGATCGGCAAGGCGAAGGTGCGACAGATTCTGACTGATCCTCCTTACGGTATCGACTACGTGGCCTCGAAGGAGGCGTTTGGGGACAGAAAGAAACGCCACGGCGACATCGCGAACGACCATCTGCAGAGCGATGGCGAATACAGAGTCTTCACGCGTAAATGGCTGGAGGCCGTGAAACCGTATCTGGCATCGAAGAATATCTTCTATGTCTTCAATGCCGACCGGATGGTGTTCGCACTCCGCGAAGGAATGATCGATGCTGGATTCAAGCTCTCGCAGTTGCTCGTGTGGGTGAAGACGCAGCCCATCGCCGGGCGGCTTGATCACCACAGCCAACATGAACTCGTGGCGTTCGGATGGCACGGCGCTCATGAGCGCATCCGCTCCGCCGACCGCACAGTGCTTGTCCATCCCAAGCCCCACCGCAGCATCCTACATCCCACGTGTAAGCCCGTAGCACTCCTCCGGCGGCTCGTACTTAACGGTACGCGTATGGGCGACATCGTCTATGACCCCTTCCTCGGCTCCGGATCAACCATGATTGCATGCGAGGAGACAGGACGATGCTGCATCGGCATCGAACTCTCGCCGGACTACTGCCGCGTGGCTTGCGAACGTTTCACGAAGATCACAGGCATGAAGCCAACAATTATTTCCTCCACCCGCCGCCCATGAATCGCCACCAGAAGCACAAGGCCGTCGTGGATGCCCGCAAGGCCCAAGAGCAAGCGCTCCTTCTCGAACAGCTTCGCAAATTTCCCATCGTGTCGTTCGCTTGCGAAAAGGCTGGCGTCAGCAGACCGACGTACTACCGGTGGCGCAGCGAAGATCCGGAATTCACAAAAGCAGCCGACGAGGCGCTCACCGATGGCACCGGGCTAATTAATGACATGGCCGAAAGTCAGCTCCTCAGCCAGATCCGCGACGGTAACCTTGGGGCCGTCATGTACTGGCTGAAACACAGAAACCACAACTACAACAATAAGCTTGAGGTGACCGCACGCATCAAGCAAGACAATGAGGCGCTAACCCCCGAGCAGGAAGCCGCAATTACCGAAGCTCTCAAACTCGCGTCCCTCACCGACGAGGACGCTCCTTCTACTTCTTTACCTCCTTCAACCAATGGACAAGCAGAAGAAAACACCGTCGGCAGCTGACATGCGCTCGCGCATGCTCCGCGATCGCAAGTATCGCCGTCACGTTGTGCAGCAGAGCCATTACTGGTTCTTCCATTTTTACTTCTGGCACTACGTTAAATTCCGGACGGCCGAGTTCCAGAGGCAGATGTTCAAGATGACCGAAGATACAGCGCTGCGCCTGATTGCCATCACGGCATTCCGTGGTTCAGGAAAATCCACCATTATGAACATGTCATTCGTGCTCTGGGCGATTCTTGGTGTGCGTCAGAAGAAATTTATCCTCATCGTCGGGCAGACCCAGGCGCAGGCGCGGCAGCATCTGCGCAACATCAAGGAAGAGCTGGAACACAATAGGATGTTGCACAATGATCTTGGGCCGTTCCGCGAAGAGGAAGATGAATGGCGAAACAGCTGCCTCGTGATCAGGAACCACGGCGCGAAGATCATGGCCGTCAGTATCGATCAGGCCGTGCGCGGACTGCGTCACGGACAGTACCGACCGGATTTGATCATCGCTGACGACATCGAAGATTTGGATTCGGTGAAGACTCTGGAGAACCGCGACGGCACATATCGCTGGGTCAAAGGCGAGTTGCTGCCAGCGGGCGATACCAATACGACAACGGTGTTCATCGGAAACCTCCTGCATGAGGACTGCTTGCTCAAGCGCCTGCAACGCGAAGTCGAGAGTGGGACGCTCGAAGGCGTCTACCATGAGTACCCGCTCCTTGACCGCGAGGAAAAATGCTTGTGGTCGGGGAAGTATCCGAATGCCACCGCGATCGAAACGGAGCGCAGGCGCATCGGCAGCGCGAGCGCGTGGCACCGCGAGTACCTCCTGCACATCCTTCCCGACCATGAGCGGCTCATCCATCGCGAGTGGATTTCCTACTACGGCAGTCTTCCTCTCGAGGAGGACGACGCCTTAATCCGGTGCGTCGCCACGGGCATCGACCTCGCGATTTCCCAGAACGACAGCGCAGACAATACGGCGATGGTCTCCGGGTTGGTCTACGGGAACGGTGAAAGCATGCGCATCTACATTCTCCCAAATCCCGTCAACGAGCGCCTGACGTTTCTCGAAACCCTCGACCGAGCAAAGGACGTTGCCGCCGCCGTGAGCAAGGATGGCCACCGGACGGCACTGCACGTCGAAGACGTTGGCTATCAGCATGCGCTCATCGAGGAATTGCAACGTGATGGCATGTATGTCATCGGCGTGCCGCCGAAGGGACAGGACAAACGTGCACGGCTTGCGCTCATTACGCACCTTATCCAGTCGGGCCGCGTGCTCTTTCCAACGACCGGATGCGATGTGCTCGTAACGCAGCTGGTTGGCTTTGGGAGTGAGCGCTATGACGACCTCGCGGACGCACTCGCAATTCTGCTGCTCCCCATGCTCGAACTGCAAGGACACAGAACATCATTTACTTTGGCCGAACTCAACAGACCCTCAACATTTGAAGAGGAGCGAGCCGAGGAACGTAGGCGCAGTGGATTCTTCTACCCCGATCACAGTAGTGATCGCACGGGTGGCTTCGGCGACATTCTCAACATGCAGTGGTGATTTTTATTTCCCAATTCCCTTCTTTCCTATGACACCCCGCAAGCTCGCACCAGACATCTTCCGGCGCATTCTGAAAGATCAACCCTTCCGCCGCGCCCTTACGCGCGAGAGCCATTCCTACTTCTTCCACGTCTATTTCCGGCACTACGTGACGTGTGTCACAGCCCCATTCCACCACGAGATGTTCGCATTCACGGAAGATGAATCCCAGAAGCTCACCGCGATCACGGCGTTCCGAGGCTCTGCCAAGTCCACGATCGTCAGCTTGAGTTTTCCTCTGTGGGCGATTCTCGGAAAGCCTCGTTTGAAATTTGTCTTGATTCTCGGACAAACCCAGGCGCAAGCCAGACAGCACCTCAAGAACCTCAAAGATGAGATCGAGCGTAATGATTTGTTGCGCAAAGACTTGGGACCGTTCGAGGAACGCGAGGATGAATGGAATTCCTCCTCCATCGTTCTTCCTCTCCTCGGCGCTCGCATCACAGCGGCCTCGACGGAAACGAGCGTACGTGGCATTCGACACGGGCCACACCGTCCTCAATTGATCATCTGCGATGACATAGAGGATCTGCAATCCGTGAAGACGAAGGAAGGCAGGGACAAGACCTACCAGTGGCTCATGGGAGAAGTGATTCCTGCAGGCGGGCCGAAGACGCGGACATTCGTGATCGGGAACCTCCTCCATGAAGACTGCCTCCTCAAGAAATTCGAGCGACACATTCAGGAGGGATCGATGTCTGGCGTATACCGCGAGTATCCGCTCCTTGATGCGCAAAGTAACCCTCTCTGGCCGGGGAAGTATCCTACGCCGGAGTCCATCGAGGAAGAACGCAGTCGCATCGGGAGCGAAGCGGCGTGGCACCGGGAATTTTTACTTCGGATCTTGTCGGATACCGAGCGCGTCATCCATCCCCAGTGGATTCAATATTATGATGAACTTCCCATCGAGCATTTTACCGACAATGGCGTGACGAAAGTGCGCTTCCTCCACACCGCGACGGGCATTGATCTTGCGATTTCCCAGAGTGACTCTGCAGACTACACCGCGATGGTGACGGCAAAGATCTTCTTCGTCGATCAGAAGCTTCAAATGTACATCCTCCCAAATCCCGTGAATGCGAAGCTCACCTCCTTAGAGACATTGGAACGCGCGAAGCATGTTGCGGACGCGACGGGAGGGCGCGACGAATCCAAGCTCTACATCGAAGACGTCGGCTACCAGTCCTCCCTTGCCGAATTCCTGAGTGAGCAGAGCTATGAGGCCGAAGCGGTGAAAGTGAAAGGCCAAGACAAGCGCGGACGGCTCGCGCTCACCTCCCACGCCGTGCAATCGGGACAGGTGCTCTTCCCGAGGGAGGGCGCGGAGGATCTCATCAATCAGCTTGTGAACTTTGGCATCGAGCGCCACGATGACCTTGCGGACGCATTCTCTCTCCTCGTCATCAAGGCGCTCGAAGAGCGGTTCCCGACGATCGGTATCTACTTCCTCGGCCGCGACGGCTCTTTGAGCGGGTGGGACAACGTCCGGGGTCAGATCGGCGAGTCAGAGGACGATTGAAGGGGTTTTGGAGCTAGCCAAGCGGGTCTTTCGGCTGGATACCAAGGGATGGTTGCGGCATCCCTTGTACCAGCCTTATTTCATACCCTCTTTTCCTATGGCAACCGCCATATTGCCTCAAAAACGCACACAGTCTGTTGCGCTCTCTCATATTGATCTCACCCCACCGGAGGAGCGGCTGACGGGGCCGATCAAGTATTGCCTGTATGCGCGAAAATCCTCCGAGGACGATGAGCGGCAGGCGCTCAGTATCGATTCGCAGATCAAGTCGATGTTGGAACTCGCGAAGCGCGAGGGGCTGGAGATCGTGGAGGTGCGACGCGAGAGTCATTCCGCGAAGGCATCGGGTGCGCGGCCTGTGTTCAAGCAACTCCTGACCGATATCCGCGAGGGAATGTTCACGGGCGTGCTGACATGGGCAGCGGATCGTCTGAGCAGAAATGCCGGAGATCTGGGGACGGTCGTGGATCTGATGGACCAAGGCCATCTGATCGAAATCCGCACGCATGGACAGCGGTTCACGAACAATCCGAACGAGAAATTTCTCCTCATGATCCTCTGCAGTCAGGCAAAACTCGAAAACGACAACCGAGGAATCAACACGAAACGAGGTATGAAAACGCGAGCGGAGATGGGGCATCGTCCCTGCATCCCTGCGCTTGGGTATGCGCTGGAGAAGCGACCGGAGGATAAGAAGAACAGGGTCATTCCCGATCCGATCCGAGGATCATTCGTGCGACAGGCTTTTGAGAAGGTCGCGTATCAACATACTTCAGGGCGACAACTCCATCGATGGATGCAGGAGGTTGGATTCACGACGAAACTCGGGAGAACGATCACGCTCAGCATGATCTACCGAATGCTCCGCAATCCCTTCTACACCGGGAAGTTCGAGTATCCGGTCGGGAGCGGCAACTGGTACCAAGGGACGTATGAACCACTTGTGAGTCAGCGCCTGTTTGAGGAAGCCGGAAAAGTGCTTGATATGGCTCCGAAGAAACAATGGGGCAGTAAGGAATTCGCCTTCACGAAGATGATGCTCTGCGGGAACTGCGGCTCAGGCATCACCGCTGAGGAAAAGCACAAGCGGATGAAGGACGGGAGCATCCGGAAGTACGTGTACTACCGCTGCTGCCACGCCAAAGACCACGATTGCAAGCAGCCATCGATCCGCGAGGATGAATTACTGGAGAGTCTCCTCACCATCATCGACACCATTGATCTCGACAAGATCGGGATGAAGAAGAAACTACAGGAAGAGGTTGCGCGGTATGAGAAGTTCACGACCGGGGTGCTCGGACAAGCGGCAGGAGCGAAGATGCCGAAGGTGGAGATCCGAGCGTACGCCAAATATCTCCTGCAGAACGGGAAGATTGAGGAGAAGCGGGAGCTGCTCAACTGCCTACGGAACAAGATCACGCTGGCGGATGGGAAGATCACGCTCGCGAAAGAAACCAAGGAGTAATCATCGTCCTCGCTTGATGCGAGGATCCTTTTTCGCTCGCCGTTGCCGATCACGCTTGAAGGCCAGGACATCGCTCTCAAGAAACATCTTGCCCGCAAGGGTGTCTTGGTAGCGGAGCTTGCCCCTTCGAACGAATTCTTCCACCCGTGAGCGGGACACGCCAAGGATATGCTGCACCTCGCCGATGCTGAGGATTTTGGGAAACTGGGTCATACGAAAAAGCGCACGATACTTGACTTGAAACGCTATATCGTTCGTAGCGTCTTAGGTAGTGACGTGATTGCTACTAGCGAAACCGTCACTATCGAGTACAATCCGCATGGCCTACGTCACCTTATGCCGCATTCGATAGACACCAAGCCGCTTTGTCGCACGGTCGCTAGCACCCATCCATGACTGTGGCATCCCTTGTGATACTTACTTCTTCCCCTCATTCCGATGCGAAAAACCCAGCACATCACCGGCAGGAAAATGATCGCGGGAGCGATTCTCTTCCTCAGTTTTCTTCTGCCGACTTTTGCCTTCGCGCAAGAGCAGGGCACGGTTACGAGCGTTGTTGATGGTGATACATTCAAAGTGGAAATCGGCGGGACCGTCGAGACCGTTCGCATTATCGGCATCGATACGCCGGAGACGGTGCATCCGAGCAAGCCCGTCCAATGCTTCGGGCGAGAAGCCAGCGCAGCGTTGAAGGAAGTTCTCGAGGGAGAGGATGTCATGCTGGAACAGAATCCTGCCGAGGAGCGCGATAAGTATGGGCGGCTACTACGGTACGTGGACATTGATGGAGTGGATATCGGAGCATCGATGATCGAGGAAGGATTTGCCTACAGCTACAAACAGTACCCGCATCCGAGGTTGGAGGAATACAACGAGCTGGAGAAGGAAGCGCGGGAGGAGAGCCGAGGATTATGGGGCAGCTGCAACGGAAGCAGCAGCGCGGCCTTCAGCGATGTGCCTTCCTCACATCCGTATGCTCAGGCAATCCAGTGGGGCAAGGAGAGTGGAGTGCTCAGCGGATATCCCGATGGTACCTTCGGACCAGACAAGACGGTGAACCGCGCTGAGTTTCTCAAAATTGTCCTCGGAGCGCAGGGCAGCGACGTGGCTTCTGCTTCCAGCCCAACAGGATTCCGTGATGTGGATGAGAATGCGTGGTATACGCCGTACGTGCGCTACGGAAAGCAGCAGGGCATCGTACAAGGGTATCCGGATGGGTCGTTCAAGCCGGAGCAGCCCGTGAATTTCGCAGAGGCGCTGAAGATGGCGTACGTCGCACTTGGCATCGAGGGAAATGCATCAATGGGAGGAGCATGGTACGAGCAATATCTGAGCCATGCGAGGGACAATGGCGTGCTTTTCAGCAACAATGTAGATGTTGGGACAGGAATGAGCCGGAAGGACGTGGTGTGGATCGTGTGGAGGCTGCTGGAAGGCACTGATGCGACGGATGAGCCGGTAGCGGAGCCATCACCTCAACCGGAAGAGGAGGAATCCGTGAACGATTCGTGCGAGATTAAGGGCAACATCTCGAGCAGCAAAGAGAAGATCTACCATCTGCCGGGCTGCGGGAGTTACGAGAAAACGGAGATCGACAAATCCGCCGGGGAACGATGGTTCTGCTCGGAGCAGGAAGCGGAGGCTGCAGGGTGGAGGAAGGCGGGGAATTGCTGATGCCTTCGAGAGACCGGGCATAAGATGCCCGGCCTTTCATATTGCTGCCGGACTCGCTTTCTTCTTGGCAAATAGTCGTTCACGAGTCTTCTTGAGTATATCCAAACTCGTTTGGGCAAAGAGTTGTGTCGCGTAAGCCTGATAGCCCGCATCCCCACAGAATGTGTGGAAGGATTCTCTCCGATCTGGATACATCTCTGCGTACTTCTCGAGGGCATCCTTCAATGAAAAGCCGCGTTTCCTGATCGAAAATTCGAGATTCTCCAAATTTTCGAAGGTCATGAGTGTCATGGGTGCGACCAAGAATCGGCCTTTCCGTAGAAAGCCATTCGGCAGCATCGCGTCCGGCTTCAGCGCTTTCACGAACTCGTTGGCGAAGAAGTACGGATGCATCGTAGAGTCGATCAGCTCGTCATGCACTAGAAGAACGGGATAAATTTTCTTCACGGTGGAAAAATTGCGTCCAACAGCTTGGTACTCGCCAGATCCTAGACGCGTGATCACATTGGCAATTTGTGTGACACCCTTCGCCTCGCCCTCTGGCGTCATCACATAGCGTTCACGGAGCATCGCGACATACTCCTCGTTGTCGCCTCCGATGATTTTCTCCTGCCGCAGGAATGTGGCCTTAATTTCGAAGAGCACAATTTCTTTGCCATAATCCAAGCACGCGTCTGTTATCTCTTGCGGGTTTCGCTCTCCTCCCTTCGGGGCACGGAAGAGAGGGCAGCTGAGGCGATCGTTGAGTGCTGAAGCAGGATAGAGGTTTTTGAGGTATTCATGGACAAACGCCTCAAACGCGTGGCCGAACTCTTGAAAAAAGTACGCTGCCTTACCAGACCGCAGAAGCGTGAAGAGAGGGCCATCCATCATCTTATCCATAAAGAGAACCGGGTCCATGAGCATGACCCGTCCGTCGGCTGTGACGAAGAAGGGCCGTGCCCGCAACGCTCGATCGTGGAGGGGAGGTGCATCCTCAAATCTATGTACGTCCGACCGCTGCATGTCACCCCAGAGCGCATGACGAATGTCATCGGTGTTCTGCGTTTCGAGTTCGAGGAATTTGGCGAAGGTCGGACGGAAATCGGCATCAACGGAATCAATGCCCTGCTGCTTCTGAAAGAACGATTTTCCATCTATTTTGCCGTCGAAGATGTTTGAGGCCATATAGACGAGGCAGGTGTAATAATCCTCGACGCTCAGACCTGACACGGCTTGAAATTTTTCCGCAAACTCCGGATGGCGCTTGGGGAAGTATCCCGGGTCAATGAACATCTCGTACCCCTTCGCAGCTTTGAGCGAGCCATGCTGTGTTGGCAAATGATTCCCTGCAGCGTTCTGCCGGAATGTGCAGAGAAGATTGTATCGGGCCTCCTCGGTCGATACGGGTTCCAGCATCCGCTCCATCTTGATTGCCTTCTGCCAGAGATCATTCGCAATGAGCATGGCTTTCGCAAAAGTCTGGCGCATCGCTGGGTCTTTGAACGTGTTGCCGTCGCTTTCTTGGTTATCGCAGAACATCACCGTCCACTGTGTGAGGAGCAGCATGGGCCCCTTGATCGTGATCGCGATCTCGTCGAACGATCGAATCCGAGGACTGCCCGAGAACATGCGCTCGATCTCCTCGGGAGTGAAGAAGAGGCGAGCAATGTTTTGCTGTTTCTCAGCGAGCGACTTCTTCCACTCAGCGAGGATGTGATTGACTCGAAAGCAGAATATGAGCGTGTCTGTGAGACTCAATTGCTTGAGGAGCGATATGAATGTCACAAAATCGCTTTCCGTTCCGGGGAATACATTGCTGACCTTGGGATGCATGAGATGAAGAGTTGGCATGGATTAGAGGTAACCAATGGAGAAGTATCCGTCTCCGGAGAGAAGGTCAACAAGCTTTTTCTGTTCTTCGTCAGTCAAGAAACAAGAGGAATCGCCTCTACGGACGTGCTGCAAAGCGAGCGACGTTCTATTGAACGGCAAAAGAAGGCCGATGCGCTTATACCTGTGACGGTGGAAACGCTCAGCAGCTTCCTTCCTGAAATCGTTCATGGGATCGAAGATCTGGAACGCGAGGCCGCTCGGCTGCTCTCCGTCGAACTGAGCGGACTTTTCCTCGATCATCTGCGTAACCCTGCGACCATCGTACTCGGAGTGGCTCGCTGTCCAGACGGCGAATCCTGTACGAGATAGTTGCCGACGCCTCCTCGCGGCTCGTTCCGACTGTGAGAGCATCGACAACTCCAAATGTACCGGCCTATCGACGAGAGTAATGGAAGCATCGATCTTCTTCCCGTTGGCTGTGGGCGCATTGAGCATAATCCGGGATGAGTCCATTTGCGCGAGAAGGTTCCCAAGAACGACCGCCTCGAAGAGCGCCTGCATGGAACGCTCCTCCGCATCGGAGGACAGGCGATCTGCAAGATGCTTCCAGTCACTGGGTGATAGTTTCTTTTTCATGAGAAGCAGAAATTCGATGAGCTTCTCTCGCTGTGTGGGTACCTGCAGGATCGAGTAAATGTTCGAGAGGCTATCCGAGACATCATTCTGCACATCCTTGGCCTCCTTACGTCGAGCACCGAAGAACGCGGGTCTAAAGATCTCTCCCAGAACGGTATTCTGCACTGCAGCCTCGATTGCGTTCACCTCAGTAACATCGGGGATGAACGGGTTGAGTATGCGATCCCAAACTGACGAAACATTCTGTGCCATGAGCAACGATTCTAGCCGAAGGAGACGTGTACATGAATGATGATCGATGGCTCCAGCGAGCGCGGGAAATCAACCGGGTCTGGAACCAAAAATCCGCTCCCTCGAACTTAGACTTTTTGGCTGAGGCAAGCGGATCTATAGACCATAGCCAGTGTTGGCAGCCCCACGGAGAATCGAACTCCGGTTAACGGATTGAAAACCCGCTGTCCTGACCGCTAGACGATGGGGCCGTGTAGAAAATGAACAGGAAGGCACTCAGTCACCTTACTGCGCTATGCGCAGTGCTAGACCCGCCTTCGCTCGCTTCGCGAGCTACGGACGGGCAGGCGATGGGGCCTGAAAGAAATGATAGACGGAGCAAAAGAACAACAATGATTCCCTCCTCTTGCCCGGCGGAGTCCCGCCAGAGCGGGACGAAGTCGGGTGGGGCCCTGAACCAGTCGCTCGCTCTGGCTCGCGACGGTTCAGGGCGAGCCCTTTCACCGTCCAAGCAGAAGCGCTTAAAAGATCAGTGGGCAAAGTATACATTGCCGGAATCCCCGAGTGGAGAAAAAAGGGCTAGGATTCTTTTTTCCTTTCTTCTTTTATCTTTTGAAGCATCGCTTCCGCCTCCGGCTGCTTATTCTGAATCCGGAGAACGAGGCGCAGCGTTTCCTCCGCTTCCTCCGTTTTTCCCAGGCGTAGCTCGTGCCGAGCGCGGGCGAGGAGAGCGGGCACCGAGTACTTTTCCAGGGAGAGAGCCCTGGCAAAGGCAACCTCCGCCCCTGCTGAATCCCCTTCCAGGCTGAGGAGATCCCCCCAGGCAGCAAGAGTCTCGACATCGTTTGGGTTATAGGAGAGCGCCACGGAAAGATGCTCGCGCGCGGTAGAAAGATCATTCCTCGCAAGAAGCAGTTGGGCGAGCTTCGCATGTGCCGCCACAAAGGACGGATCGATCGAGAGCGCTTCGCGATAAAACGCTTCCGCTTCACTCTCGTTCTCCGAAAGTATCCCGAGGTAAAAGAGCGCATCGGGATTTTTTGGTTCCAGCTCTTTCACAAGCAGAAATTGTTTCTTCGCATCTGGAATCCTGTCCGCCGAAATGTAGACAATCCCCGCCTGCAGATGGAGGCGGATGTCATCGCTGTACCTCAATCCTTCCCGCAGAATTTGGAATGCACGGTGGGCTTCGCCGCGTTCCACGAAGACATTCGAAAGCCCGATCCGCGCGGTGATGCCCTCAGGATCCTTGGCTAGCGCCGAAGTGAAGAGTGATTCTCCCGTTTTCCACGGGCGAACGGTGAGATGAGTGAGTGCAAGGAGAATGATGAGGAGAACCCCGCAGAGACCGCTCAGCAATCGGTGAATGATCGCTGATGGAAAACGCCGAACCAAAAATTCGGCTCCGAAGGAAATAAGGAGAAAAATTCCAACGGAGGGAAGATAGGCGTAACGATCGGCAGTCACGAGAATCGCCATGCCGTGACGAAACGCAAAGAGCGTGGGGAGGAGCGAGAGGAGGAAGAAGAGCAATCCGAAGCCGATGAGAGGAAATTTCTTGAGAGAGAAAAATCCTCCCGCACACACAAGGATGATGACAAAAAAGGAAAAAATGGAATACAGTGAAAAGAGATTGATTGGGGAAATCGCTTCATAGAGCGGAGAAAGACCGATCGGAAACACAATATGAAACAGAGTGAGTGTGGTGCTTTGCACGCCAAGAACGACCGTCGCGGGAATCGAAAGGAGCGTATCCGCAGGTGCTTTTCCAAAAATTGCGATACCGATGAAGAGTCCGGAGAGAAGGAAGAACGGTAATTTTTTCAGAAGGAGCGAAGGAGTAAGAGGGCGACGGATAATCAAAAGATCATAGGCAATGAAAATGGCAGGAAGAATCGCCGCAGTCACCTTGGAGAGAAGTGCAAGGAGGAGGAAGAGGAACGAAAGTGGTGCGCCGAAGCGTGTTCGATCGGAATGGATGTAGGAAAGAAACGAAAGAATCGAGAAGAACGTCATGAGGAGTTCCTTTCGGGCTCCCACCCACACCACCGCTTCGGTCTGGATGGGATGCAGTGCAAAAAGACAGGCTCCAAGAATCGCAAACGGAATGCGGAGAGTGAAAGAACGAAGGAGAGAGAACACGAGCACCACATTCGCCGCATGGAGGAGGAGGTTCACGAGGTGGAACCCAAATGGATGGAGGCCGCCGAGGACATAATTGATCTGATAGGAAAAAAGCGTGAGCGGGATGTAGAGCTCCGGATCATAGGAAGTAAAAATATGGTGGAGATTTGCCCCCGTAATCCCCCGAATCGCGAGGTTCTGCAGGATGAGGTACGCATCATCAATCGGGGCAAAGCCATACGAAAGAGCGCTTCCGAAAGCCAAAAATACGAGGAGGAGCGCTCCACCGAAGAGAGAACAAAAGAAAAGCGCCTGATTCTTGGGGACCCGCCATTCCATGGCAAAAGTATAGAGGAGAAATCAATATGCAGTATGATCCTCCCCATGATCTGGGCGGATCTCGTCCTCATCGGCATTCTGATTTTCAGCCTCATCCTCTTCGCAACGATGATGACGAGCTTGATTCTCTTTGTGCCGTATGTCCCCACCCCCATGAAGGTAGTCGCCTTTATGATCGACAAGGCGAATGTAAAAGGAAACGAGGTGATCTACGATTTGGGGTGCGGCGATGCGCGCCTACTGATCGCCACAAAAAAGAAGTATCCCGGTATCCGCGCGGTTGGTTACGAACTGCCGCTCGGAGTCTGGATGCTTGCAAAGGCACGGGTATTCTTTTCAAGAGTTCCAGTCACCGTACGACTCGGAAATTTTTTAAAAGCGGACCTGCGCGATGCCGACACGATCTTTCTCTATCTTGTTCCGGAAGTGATGGGTAGGCTGGAACGAAAACTCGCGGAAGAACTGAGAAAGGGAACGCGCGTGATCTCGCACGGGTTTGCGTTCCCGGGAAAGGAACCTCTGAGCGTTGAGCGCTGTCCCCTGCCCTCATGGAATTTATTTAAGCCCAAGGGGAAGAAGGGGCCGAGGGTCTATGTCTATGAGTGGTGAGGAGCGCTATTTTGATCTAAAAGTGGTATAATGTTCTGATGTCTATCGAAGATAAACAATCATCTTCTCAACCGCTCAATAAGCTGCACACGTGGGACATAGACAAAGCTGCTCTGAAACAAGGAGCGGTTCAAGCTGTATCCGGTCTTGTCGACATGTTTGAAGCGGCAAAATCGGGAGAAGTGATCATCGATCGTCCGCTGAATGAACATATTCGATTTTCGGTGAAGCGGTCGAAAGAAGGTGAAGAAGATGATCCAGATGCCATATGCTTGCTCCTCAATATTTTTCACGATGGCACGGAAGCAGGTCAGATTGAATTACGGCATCTCCGATCGCGAAATGTATGGATGATTCCTGATAGACAAACAAATGGGGAATATCAGGGGAGAGGAGTGTTTTCCGCACTGCTTGCCGCCAGTGAACGCTTCTTTTCAGATATTGCTGAAAAACATGGCATTCCGCATACCGTGGAATTGAGTACAGGGCAAAGGAAGGTAGTAGAAGTTTTCGAGCATGCGGGATATTTCCCAAAACCAGAACATGAAAATATTGCAGTATTGTTCAGACATCCAGATCAACATGCCGACGAACTTATTGAGCAACATGCTTGGTCCCCTCCTCATCCGAAGAGCGGTCAGCGAGCCTTATTGAATGACCGTGATCCATACACTTTCCGCAAAGCAGATATTGTTCAAAAGGAATTTCCTGAGTCTGGTGATGCATTGCAAGTGACACTTATCAAACATTTTTACCCTCAGAAAAAAAGAGTGTTGGATGGAAGAGATCAGATCAGATCTGCCCTAGAGAATGACCTTACGAAGAATTGAAGACAAAGAGGCATCAGGATCCGAATGTGAACGCATATCCTTCCAATCCCTTTCCGCGAATGCGAAGGATGATGTCGTGCTCGCCGTATTCTCCATCGTAGAGAGTGTAGAGATCATGAAAATCCACGGTGAATGTTTTTTCGTGCTCCCCATCCACTTCTACATCGATTGTGCTCGGTTCCGCGCCTTCTTCAAGGCCGAGAACGAGATTGATCTCCGATCCCAGAAACCGCATATAGATCTCCCCTTCGTCGGAGCGGAGAATCTGATGTTCATCGTCTCGGAGCTGCCACTCTCCAGCAAGATAGTACGTGTGAAGTCTCATCGATTCCGGCGCTTCGTAGGAAACGACGGTACTGCTTGGCGCTCCGCGTGCATTCCCAAGTGCTGGCCAGCTCCGCGCGCCGAGGTACGTTTCCGGCGTCTGGTCGCGACGTCTCGATTGTTCTCCTTCCATCAATTCTCCCGACACATCGACACCGATCTCCGCGAGAAGGCTTTGAATCGCCCGATCGGTTTCCTCGTAGTCGCCCTCGCCAAAATGGGTGTAGCGGATGTATCCCTCCGCATCGATCAAATACTTGGCCGGCCAGTAACGATTCGCAAACGCGCGCCATGTACCAAAATCATTATCCTGCGCAACGGGGTACGTAAGACCGTGCCGCTCAATCGCTTCCGCCACGTTCTGCTCGCTCTTTTCGAATACGAACTCCGGCGTGTGAACACCAAGGAGAACAAAAGGAGCATCCTGATATTTTTCAGCATAGCCTTGAATATAAGGCAGCGTGCGGATGCAGTTAATGCAGCTGTAGGTCCAAAAATCGATGAGAACGACCTTTCCCTTCAAACTCGCGAGTGAAAATGGTTCACTGTTATGCCATGGGCCAAGACCCGTGAACTCCGGCGCGCGCGTGATGCGGGGAAGTGATGATTTCTCCATAGTCTGATCCGTGGAGGGAATCGTATCATCTTTGAATAATCTCTCCTCAATGCGCGTTCCGAGATCGCCGAAACTCGTATGGTCGAGGAGCCAGATTTGAGCTTTTTCGAACAAGCGGAACTGGAGCGCAATTGCAGTGAGAATCAGAAGAACGCCGGACACCTGCTTCATAATGCCGGTGTAGCGGCTCATGGCGCGAACGGAATGCGCCGCAGCCTGACCACCATAGCCAATGAGAAGCAGAGGAACGGCTGTACCAAGCCCATAGGATGCGAGCGCAAGAAGAGCGCGTAATCCTGGTTCATCACGGACCAGTGCGAAAACAAACCCGAGAGCAGGTCCAGCACATGGCACCCACACGAAACCGAGAGTAAGACCGATAATGAAAGAAGTCATAGGTGAATCCTGCCCGAATTCCTTCCGCGTTTTCTGCTGCACATTTGCTCCGAACTGCTGAATGCGGGCAGCAATCCTTCCGCCAAGTTCGAAAGCAATAATACCGGAGACTGCCCCACCGATTACGGCAATCCATCCTTTGGATAAGAAAAAGGCGGAGCCAAGGATTGCCCCCAGAAACCGCGCCGGTCGATGGTGCATCAGAAATGCGATTCCGAAGAGGAGCAGAATGTAATACGTTGCAAGACGGATGTAATCCGCAAGTTCTACAAACTGGTCGAGCACCACAAGGAGCAGAAAGGTGAAGCCGATAAAACTCACAAGCATCCCGACAATCATCAGGGGGGGCCGCCATTTACTTCTTCCCGCAATGCTGACACCAAGCACAATTGGTATCAGCGGCAGAATACACGGGAGAAGGATCGTGAGAAGTCCCGCAAGAAAAAGCGTAATGAAAAGTGTCATTACTTTCGGAGAAGCACCATCAACTGATCGTCGGTCGGAGCCTGAATCTTCTCAATCATATTGCCCTGTCCGTCAACCTTCACAAACGTGTGCTGATATATGACGCCGTACTTCTGCTCAAGCTCTTTCTCTTCATCATAGTTAATCGCATAGGTAGTCAGCAAATCATTGCCGTTCGTGTACCACGAAGTAAGTGTCTGGTTCGCTTTCCTGCACGATGGGCACCATGCCGCATGAAAGAAGAGCACTTTAGTCGTACCGTCAGCCAAAACAGCTACAGGAAGATTGTCCGCCGTATGGTCCTTATATTCACCAACCAACATCATTGCATTTTCCTTCTTCTCATTCTCATCCTCATTTTTTATCATGGCTTCCTCATCTGTTATCGTTTTCACTTCTACACTGTCCTCCTGTATCGGGGTTTCTACTTTTTTATCCTGCGCGATTCCTGAAGGCTTCTTCGTTCCTATGCAGGCAGCAAGCAGAACCAAAGAGAGAACGGAGAGAGCCATTACGTATTTTTTCATAGCGTGTAAAAGGGGGAAACACTGCAAGTATACGTCACTGTTCTGTCTTTGTCTGCATACGTATGGCGAGCAGATAGATGATCGCAAGCAATGCATAGAATCCCCACACATACACTTCTCCCACCCCCTCCGGACTCACCGATGCATAGGGCAATTCCGCAAGAAACCGTGCGATCCGTATCACCGCTTCCAAAGCTCCCCATCCCGGATACGCAATCAACAGCCCGAGAGGTTCCGATACAAACCCGACGAGCGTGCCAATGAATCCAAACAGCATCGCAAGCGGAATGAACGGCGTGACAAGAATATTTGCGATCGGCGCGATCAAGCTGAACTGCCCGAAGAGGAGAATGACGAGGGGGACGGCAAGGAGTTGAGCCGCGATGGTCATCTGGAACGATTCGCGAAGCCCCAGAGCCTCCGGCAGAAATTTGGTACAGCGTTCGAGGAGCGGCGCAAGGAACGAGAGGCCGAGAACCGAGAGGAACGAAAGCTGAAACCCCGCGTCGTACCAGAGAATTTTAGGGTTCCACGCAGTCATCAAAGCTGCCGTGAGAAGAATCGCGATCAAGGCATGCTTTTCTCTTCCGGCATGGAGCGCAAAGAGCGCGAGCCCACCCATGATCGCGGCGCGAACAACGGAGGGCGATGCACCGACAAACAATGTGAAGAACAGGATAGCGATGAGTGAGGGAATGAGCCTGAATCGGAGCGGAAGAAAGAAGAGAGCACTGGAAATCACCGCAATCACGATCGCAATGTTGTAGCCGCTGATCGCGATGATGTGCGTGAGGCCGGTCGTCTGAAAATCTTTGAGGAGGGAATCCGGAATTCCCCTGCGGGATCCCGTAAGGAGACCCGCCATAAGCGACGCATGAGGCTCGGGGTACAGGCGATTGAGTTTCTGCTCGAAACGGTCTTTGAGGGTGTAGAGAAAAGAGAAGAGCGGATTGCCGTGGCCAGAACTCACCGTTTCCACAGTGGCACGATAGATCACACTATAGATTCCGTACCGCGAGAGGTATCGGTCATAAGCAAAATTCTCAATCTGGGTTGGCCGTTCGAGGATACCGGACACCGTGACTTCATCGCCGTATTGGTGAGTGGGATAGAAGGCATGATCGGTGACGAGCACCTTACCCTGAACTTGTAGGGGCAAGGCATGCCTTGCCCCTACAGCATGATTGATCTCATCTACCTCCACCACATATTTGGTTTGCATCGGTCTTCGATCAGGTTCATCGCTTATGAATCCATGGAGAGTCACTTGGGGAAGATCCTTCTCCTTCACTCCTTCCGCTCGCTCAATCGCATAGAATTCAACGGATTCTTCGGTAGTGACGTGTGTCGTCGACGCAACACGAATGAATGCAAGTGATGTCCCCAGCATCGCGCAGAGGAGAAGAAGTGACACTCCCGAATGGAGAATCAAACCAACGCCGAGGAAGAGAAGAAGAGAAACGCCAAAAATAATCCAGATCCCCTGTGGATAGGCAGGAACCTGCCACCCCGCGAGAAGCGTGAGGGTGACTACAAACGAAAGAAGAAAGACAATGGTGAACCGGGATTTGGGCATGACAAAAGGATCGATTATACCATCCCCAAATGGCTCTAATACGATTTCGCGAAGATCACCATTTCCTTCGCGGGCTTTCCCGAATACATGTCTTTCATCCCTTCCGCGGAAGGGCGTTCGGGGAGGAGGACGCGGATCGTCGCTTTTGTTTCCTGCTGCACGGCTTTCGCAGTTTCTTCCGTGCCATCCCACGGCGCCCAGACGAAGCCGGGATTTTCTTCCAGCGTTTTCTTAAACTCATCGTACGTCGAAACGGAGGAAGTGCGAGTCTCCATAAAATTCATCGCCTCGTCGTAGAGATTTTGCTGAATGAGATCCAGGAGATCAAAGATGGCAACCGCATCGCGCGCAGCATCCATGAGCATTGTTGTTTTTTCGCCGGTATCCCGACGGACGATCGTCACCTGCTTGTTTTCGAGATCTTTGGGACCGATTTCGACGCGCAGCGGCACGCCCTTCACTTCCCACTCCGCGAATTTAAATCCCGGCCGCTTGCTATCGCGGCTATCCACATGGACGCGGATCCCCTGTTCGCTCCATGCGGTCGCAAGATCGGCACACGCGGAGAGCACGATTTCTTGTTCCCCCTCTCCTTTGTAAATCGGAACGAGGACGACCTGGATCGGTGCAACCATCGGCGGAAGCCGCAGTCCTTTTTCATCCCCATGAACGACGATCAGCGTGCCGATGAGACGCGTGGACACTCCCCAGCTTGTCATCCACGGACGCTGCGATTTTCCTGTCTCATCCAAAAAGGAAACATCGTATGCTTCCGAAAATCCCTGACCGAGATTGTGCGAGGTTCCCGCCTGAATCGCTTTGCCATCCTTTGCGAGCGCTTCGGTCGTTAAAGTGTAGAACGCACCGGCAAACTTATCGTGATCGGGTTTTTTTCCGTAGATCACGGGGAGTGCCAGAACATCACGGTCGAAATCGACATAGAGCTGCAGCGCCGCCTCCGCCATTTCATCCGCCTCCTCCTTCGCGGCATGCATCGTGTGTCCCTCCTGCCACAAAAACTCGAGCGTTCGGAGGAAGGGGCGCGTACGCATCTCCCACCGCACCACGTTCGCCCATTGGTTGATCTTCATCGGAAGATCACGGTACGAACTCACCCATTTAGCGAACGTTTGATAGATGATGGTTTCGCTTGTTGGGCGGATGTAGAGCTTCTCCGCAAGTTCCTTGCCGCCGCCATGCGTCACCACCGCGCACTCCGGCGCGAACCCTTCTACGTGCGCGGCTTCCTTCGCGATGATGCTTTCGGGAATAAGGAGCGGGAAGTAGCAGTTCTGCACGCCAAGTTCTTTGATTCTCGCATCCATCTCGCGCTGCATCATTTCCCAGATCGCATAGCCGTACGGCTTAAAGATAATGCAGCCCTTTACCGGCGCATATTCCGCAAGTTCCGCCTGTTCCACGACATCCAGGTACCACTGTGGGAAATCGTCCTTCTGGGAGGCGATTTTGGACATGGGGACAGCATACAGGAGGAATGTGGATTACGTCATGCTGAGCGAAGTCCTGAGCATCCGATCAGGATGCGAAGAACGCAGTCGAAGCACGTCGCAATGGATAAATATGCTTCCACAGCGAGATGCTTCGACTTCGCTCGTGTGGCTCGCTACGCTCAGCATGACGTACTACTACGTACTCAGCCAAATTCCGATCCACGTGATGACCGCGCCGAAGACAATTCCTCCCAGAACTTCAATGAATGAGTGACCGACTCGTGTCTGGAACTGTTTCCAGTGCTGGAGACGATTGAGAATTTCCGCCTGCAGGCCGATCTCCCTGCGGGAGTTCATCGCATCGTACCAGACAAGACACGCGAAGACAGCCGCAATGGCGAACTCGACAGACTGGATCCCCATTTTCTCCGAAACAACCATAAGGAGAGAAGTGACAAGAGCGGCATGACTGCTCGGAAATCCTCCGGAGTGGAAGAAGGCGTTGTACTCCGGCCGGCCTTTTCGGAATGATGCGAACGCGAATTTGGTGAGTTCGCAGAGCAAGCCCACGACGAGCGGAATGAGGAAAATGTATGTTGCGAGGATCTGCAGATCGGAGTGAGAGGCAAGAGACATGTTATGATGATTGTACCATGCTCTCCCTTCCCGCTCGTCTAGAGGAACGATTGAAGAAATTCTTCGCACGGGCACGCGACCGGGAAGAATTCGTGAAGGACATAGTGACGCGCGCAATCGAAGAATTGGAGAAAAAAGGAGGAGATGGCATGCCGGAATCCGTGGGCGGCACGCTCCACCTCTTTACCGATGGCGGCTCGCGCGGAAACCCGGGGGAGGCCGCGATCGGCTGCGTGCTCGTGGATCCCCTCACCGGCAAAATCCTCAAGGAATACAGGGAGAGAATCGGCATCCAGACGAATAACGTAGCCGAATACCGGGCGCTCATCGCGGGATTGGAACTTGCAAAGAACTTTCACCCGAATCGCCTCGTCTGCCATTTGGACAGCGAACTGATCGTGAAACAGCTCTCCGGCGAATACCGGGTTAAAATGCAGACCTTGCAACCCTTGCTCGAGGAAATTCAGGAGCTCGTGGGAGAATTTCCCAACGTAAGTTTTACCCACATTCCAAGAAACGAAAACCGACGGGCGGATCAATTGGTCAATAAGGCCTTGGATGCGTTAAGCTAGGCGCCCCATGAGGAAGCACCAAATCCCAAATCCCAAGCACCAAGGAAGTTTCAAATGCCAAAATCTAAAATCAGGCCTCTTGGAACTTGGAACTTGGAATTTTTTTGGGATTTTTTGTTTGGTGCTTGGGATTTCACTTCCTATTCACACTTTCGCGGCTCCCGCAGAACTTCACTACCAGTACGTTGAGCATGTTTTCTCAATCAAGCCGCAGAAATCCTGGCAAATCGAAGTGGAGGTTCCAACCTACCACGGCCGGGAGCTGGTGCTGAAGGAGGACACAAAAGTTCCAAGGGGCGTGACAATGGAAAAGAAGATCATCTGGAATAGGGAGAAGATTGAGGAAACAATCGAAAAAGTGATCGGATCGGTTATGAATCGCGAACAAGGGCACGTGCGGATCTTTCGCAATGAAAAGGGAGAAATTTCATTTGAGGGCATCGGCCTGACAGGTCGAAAACTCCAGAATGATCAAACAATCGATCTCACCCTGAAAGCGTTGGAGGAAAATATTCCTTTGATCCAACTTCCGATTACGGAGATAGATCCGGAGATCATAGTGGAAGATGAAGAACTGAAAGCGCAGGGAATCACGGAACTGGTGACGATCGGCGAATCGAATTACGCGGGCTCCCCGGTGAATCGCCGCCACAACATCGGCGTGGGGCTCACGCGGTTCAACGGTGCTTTGATTCCAAAAGGAGAAGAATTCTCCTTCAATAAAATTCTCGGTCCCGTGAACGGCTATACGGGCTATCGGCCGGAGCTCACGATCATGGGTGAAAAAACCCTTCCGGAATTCGGCGGAGGCCTGTGCCAGGTGAGCACGACCGCGTACCGCGGTGTGTGGCGCGCGGGATTCCCCATTACATCACGCAGGAATCACAGTTATGCCGTGCGTTACTATGCGCCAGCGGGAACCGATGCCACGATCTATCCGCCGACAACCGACATGCGCTTTGCGAACGATACGAACGGAGCGCTTCTTATTCAAACGCATGCCGAAAACGATCATGCGTATTTCGTCTACTACGGCACAAAACCCAAGGAGAGGAGCGTGGAACTCGTGGGTCCCTTTACGTGGGATCCCGTCGGTCCTCCACCCGATCGCATGGAGTACACCGCGGAACTTCCCCCGGGCGAAGTGCGCGTCGTAAGCAAGCCCGTCTCCGGCATGAAAGCGATGTGGTATCGGTACATATCCACCGGCGATACGGAGGCCGTTCCGGAGGAATATCTCTCGATCTACGAAGCGAGGCCCTACTTCGAGGAAATCGGCTCCGTGCTTACTCCGCCCTCCATTATCCAAACACCGGCAAAGGATGTTCTGAAAATAGGAGAGGATACGACGATCACGATTCCGAAGAAGAACGAACCCGCACCCAGAATCAGGATACGGCGCTGAGCACCGCGTTCGATTTCATCGGAAAGGAGAGATGATCGTGGAGAAGTTCATCACAGAGCACCTGAAGCTCTCTCTGATCATTTTGGGAAAGATCGATGGTTAAACGGTCAGCAAGAGAGTCCGTAGAGACCAGATAAGAACAAAGGCTGGAAGAAAATTCTCCTCGCCTTGCGAGATGCTTCGACACGGCCCCGCTGACGTCATGCTGAGCGGAGTGAGTCCGAAGGACGAACGGAGTCGAAGCACGTCGCGGGGCCTGCTCAGCATGACGTAACCCTTCCTCAAAAGAAGGCAGTAGTCCCAGTTCTTTGAGCAACATCAATTGAAACGTCGGAAAGAGGAGATCGTGGAAACTCCGATCGCACTCACGGAAAAAATCGCACGCTAACACAAAGATGGAAGATTGCGGTTCGGTATCGTGGAGAAAATGGAGGAGAAGTTCCGCCCCCTTGCTTGCAAGAAGGAAACGCTGGAGGTCCTGACGAATATGATCGTACGATGCAAGGCACTCCGCCGACCGCAGATAGAATCCCGAAGAATGTTCCGCAAGATCCACCCGAAGACTCTGGAACGATTGGAGTGCACCCGAAAGTTTGCTCTGCGGTTTGCGGGCGCCTTTCGCAACCACCATCACTCGACCCTCGCTCTCCGTGAGGAACACGCAGAATCGATCGGCATCGCCGATATCATATGTTTTAAGAACAAGCGCGTTCGTTGTTTTTAAGCGTCCCACGAGTTGCGAAAGAGAGAGGAAAGGCTGAACTCCGCTGCAAGGAAAAGGAGAACGGAGAGAATGATTCCTTCTCCAAGAAGCATCGGAAGGGCGAGATTCATCCGCGGCAAGGCCCATCCGAATGCAAAGAGGAAAAGGAGCACCAGAGGAATGGAGAGGAGAAACGCGAGTCCGAGATGCGCCCCTTCGCTCGTCAGGAACGGCCGAAGCTGTGTCCCGTGCCCCGCGCCGAAGAGCCGCAAAAGCCTCGCTTCCCGGAATGCGGGAGAATCGTGGAGCCGGAGGAGAAGGTATGCAAACAGAAGAACGATTGCTGAGCTTAGGAAGAATGTCGCAAGAGAAGCTCTGTCGGATTCTTCTCCCATCGCGGCAACGATTCTGTCCCGTTCCTCCGGGAGTTCCGAGGCATACGATGGAGAAAGGATGGAAGAAAGCTCCGGACGTTTGAGGAATGTGAAGAACGTCTCGTAATCGAGAATCGAGCGAAGCGTGACGTGGATCTCTCCCTGAATATCGATGCTCCGGACCTGCGGAAGTTTCAGAAGCGCCTGGAGGAACATCTGCGTCTCGGAATCTGTGACGGATAACTGGAGTGGAATGCCAAACTCCGCATTTCGCTCCAACGAGAGGAGCGCCGCACGGCTTTCAGCTCTCTGGAGAAGACCAAGATGGATCGCCGTGATGAATCCGGTGCAGAGGACAATAGAAACGGCACAATGAAACATCGCTTCCCGTGATTGGCGACGACCTACTCGATTTTGAAATGTTCCCCTCTTCTGTTCGCTCTCTTTCGAAAGGCTCCGGGGCTGCAAAACGGAAAGAACCATGCGGAAATCATACCACTCTTACTTCCGCTGCATCTTCTGCATCCGGGAGACGGTCTCCACGCACTCGCGGGCGCGGGAGTTCGCAGGATCCAGATCCAGTACCCGCTCAAAGAGCGTATGCGCCTTGGAGAAATTTCGCGCCTCCAGGTAGCACACGCCGAGATCGCAGAGGGAAAGCGTGTTCTCGGGATCCAGATTCAGCGCGCGCTCCAGGGTCACGATGCCCTGCACCTTCTGTCCTCTGCGGAAAATCACCCACCCCAGGCACCGCAAGATCTCAGCATTGCTTGGTTTCAGCTCATTGGCCCGTCGAAGGGATGTTTCCGATGCTTCCCATTCCTCCTTCGTAGAGGCAACGAATCCCAAAATGTAGTGCCCCATGTAACTCTGCGGATCCAGTGCCACGGCCTGCTTCGCGGCCTTCTCCGCCCTGTCGTAGCGCTCCAGTGAAAGCTCGTTATCCGCCACTTCCTCCAATGCCGCAACATTCGCAGGGTCGGCTAAGAGCAATCCCTCCAGGAGAACGATCGATTCTTCGTGCTGGCAGTTCAGTTTCAGCTTTTCTGCTTCCTCGAGGACTCGCACGGCAATATCGTCGTAGGATGGCATCGACATCACACTATTCTATCAGGAGGAGGGAGCGCAAGAAAAGATGATGAAAAAAATTCTCGGTATTCTATTTCATGGAGCTTCCGGATTTGGTAGCGTAGTTTGTTCTCAAACTCCGGAGAGAAAATCATCAACGCTCTCCCAGCGCAATAACCGCCTCCCGGTACCCTTCCGGTGTGCCCGTATCGTACCGATCCCCCTCGAAAACATATCCATACACCGGTATTTCCTTCAGCTCTGCAATCAGTGCATCAATGATGCGGATTTCCCTCCCATGGGAAGCACCCACGGAAGGAAGAACATCAAATATTTCTTTCGGGAGAATATAGCGGCCGACGATGCCAAAGGTGCTTGGTGCCTCTGCGGGCTTCGGTTTCTCGATGAGCCCCTTCACTTTCTTTAAACGATCTTTCGAAACCTCGACATCCGCAATGCCGTAGGCGGAAACTTTCTCGCGCGGAACATCCTGCAAGCAGAGGAGCGCTCCTTCTTTGTAATTCTTCGTAAGTTGCACCAGCCCCGGCTCCGCTCCGACAATGAGGTCATCTCCGAAGAGAACTGCAACGTGATCGGACTTGATCCAATCCTTCGCCTGAAGGATGGCATGACCGTCGCCGCGCTGTTCCTCCTGGTACACGACATGGAAATTCATCGCATCGTACCGCTTCAGTTCTTCCAGAAGATGAATCTTCCCGCGCTTTTCAAGATCCGCTTCCAGTTTTGCATCTTTAAAGAAGAATTCCGGAATCGCCTCCTTTCCATGGCTAATCACAAAGCAGATATCGGTGATCCCGGCGGCGATGCATTCATCCACGAGCAGCGCGACGATCGGCTTGTTGCCGATCGGCAGGAGTTCTTTGGGTACGGCTTTCGTCCAGGGAAGGAAACGAGTTCCGAGACCTGCCAATGGAAGAATGGCCTGAGTGAGCTTCACCAGTAGTAAAAATAGCGTAAAAACGATTGTACAGCCATGAAAGAAAGAGTTAAATGAGTTTTCCTATGCCGGATGAAGATGCTCCAATATTTCAAGAGGGCGCACTCGAAAGCCTCATCGCCCCTTCACTGGATCTCCAAGAGCTTGCAGAGCTCGTGCGCGCCCTGCATCCCGATCAAAGAGGAAAATTTGAGCCGGTTGTAATCAGAATCATTGAATCTACAAAAAGACGAAGCAGGATTCTTTCACTCATTCAGGACGCCCTCAGCCAATTACGATTGGATATGAAGTACCTCGTCTTCGATCTGGAGGCCACCCGCCGGGAACGCGATGCATTGAAAAGCCAATTGGATGGAAACGGAGAAGCCGAATAGGCTTAATACACCTCAACGATCTGCAGAACAGATGCTCCGCAATAGAGGAGAAATCCTCTGACGAAAGCCAAAAGATCCACTAAAGTTCTGCCATGGGCGGTTCTGTACGCGCACGGCCGGAAGATGAAGTTCTCTGGGAAATGCTGGATCTTGTGGATGTGATCAATACATACCCAAACAGTGAGGTGCAGTTTGGAGATCGGCCGCAACGACGCGATGGAGAAACCAGAAGAGAGTATGTCCTGCGGGTGTTTGAATATCTGACGACACAAACACAAAACGTACGCCTCGTAGTGCAGGCGATGCTTCATGATCTTCAGGCAACAGGAAACGAACAGCACAGGTATGTCGATCAGACAGATGCACCATCGGTGATGAATTGGGCCTGGTGGGACGACGAGGAAGAATTGCCTCTTGGTGATGTCGACGAAGAAGAAAAATGGTGGATGGGAGATGATGGCGCCGACATGGACGAGCCCGCCTGATTCGATCAAGGCGAAGGGTAAGCGGAAAAACCCGTTTTCTGGTATACTAGTATGATGCCGAAAAACACAAACAAAGCGCTCCGGGTGGCCTACTTTACGATGGAGATCGCACTCCAAAAGGAGATCCCCACCTTCGCCGGAGGACTCGGGATTCTTGCGGCAGACATCATGCGCTCGGCGACAGATCTTTCGGTCCCTGCTTGTGCCGTAACGCTCTGCTGGCGGCACGGAGCACTGAAGCAGACGATCAATCCCGATGGATCTCAGAAGTACGAGGATGTCCCCTGGCACCCACGGAAGTTCATGAAGCGACTGGAGAAAACGGTGACTGTGACAATGGAAGGACGGGAAGTGAAGATCAGCGGATGGGTGTATGAACTGAAAAACGGAAAACACATCGTGCCCGTGTATTTTCTGGATACGGACCTGGAGGAGAATCATCGAGAGGATCGAAAAATCACGGAGCACCTCTACGGCGGCGACGGTCGCATGCGCCTGAAACAGGAGCTCGTGCTTGGGATCGGCGGCGTGCGGATGCTCCGCGCACTCGGATACTCGGACATCGGCACGTTCCACATGAACGAAGGACATGCCGCATTCTTGACGTTGGAACTCCTGAAGGAGCGTGACTTTAAAAACGAACTCGTTCGTCCCTCATGCGCGTTTACGACGCACACGCCCGTGCCTGCAGGGCATGACGTGTTTGAGTACGATTTTGCATGGAAGATCTGCGGCGACAATCTCCCGTGGCACATTCGCGAGATCGCGGGGAAGGAGAAGCTCTCCATGACAGAACTCGCCCTCAACATGAGTCATTACACCTGCGGCGTGTCCCAGATCCACGGCGAAGTTTCGAGACGGATGTTCAATCGGAAGGGAATTGATGCCATCACGAACGGCGTGCACCACACGACATGGGCATCACCGGAAATTCAGAAGCTCTTCGATGCAGAGATCAAGGGCTGGCGGGAAAATCCGCCGCTCCTCATGGAGAAATGCAGATCGCTGAAGGATGCGGATCTCTGGAACGCACACATGGCGGCGAAGAAGCGATTGATCAAAACGGTGAATGAGCACCTGCGCACCGTCTGCACCGAGGAATCGTGCACGTTCTCGGAACCGTTCGATACGGACACCCTCACAATCGCTTCCGCACGGCGCGTCGTTTCGTACAAGCGCCCGGAACTCCTCTACACGAACCTGGAGCGCCTGCAGGAAGTCTGCGGCGGAAAAGTGCAGATCATCCATGCGGGCAACGCGCACCCGCAGGATCCGTTCGGCCAGGGCGTGATCCAGCGGATGATCGAACGGTCGCAGAAGCTGAAAGACACCGTGCGCATCGTCTACCTCCCGAACTACACGATCGATCTCGCAAAACTCCTGACACAGGGCGCGGATGTCTGGCTCAATACCCCCATGCGACTGCACGAAGCGAGCGGCACCTCCGGCATGAAGGCCGCCCTGAACGGGACTTTGAACTTAAGCACGCTCGATGGTTGGTGGGTAGAGGCTTTTGCACGGGATTCCGAAAGCGGCTGGCGGATCGGTCCGCTCGCGAATGCCGTGGAAGAAGGCGAACACGTGAAACTGGATGCGGAAGATCTCTACACCCAGCTTCAGTACAAGGTGATTCCGGAATTCTCCTACGAAGGCCGCGCGCGGTGGATCCGCAGAATGAAACGCGCAATCGGACTCGCGGGATACTTTAATACCCACCGGTGCGTGGAGGAGTATTTGGATCGTGCCTGGAATTGATGCATGAGAAACATTGATTACAATCAAGAGGCGGAAAAAATTATCGACCATCCGTTTCGCATAGCGGATGCTCTTTCTGCTTTGGACGAAAATCCAGAACTTCGAGTACAGGTCATTCACATGCGACGCGAGCTGATGCAAATTCTGGCAGAGGGGGTGCCATCAATCGGATCGCAAGTGGATGCAATAGAGGAGCCAGAAGAGTCGATAGATGCCAGTGATCCTCCAAACCCAACGATATGCCATGATTGGGAAGAGGCACTCAAAAGCGAAGTTGGCATGCTCATTTTAGATCTCGTTCACCTCGGTATTTTGGAAGAAATACCGGACCAGGAAACCACTCTTCGACACATTTGTGCACTTGATCTTGAGCGAATTTCCACGAGAGCATCTGTAGAAACCATACTTTCAAATGATCGCTTGCAAGTTCCCTTCGGAGTCATTCGCTTCGAAGTGTTGAATGAGCTTGTCCAGTACGTAGCAAACCGGTACTGCTTTAGACAGGGAATCACAAAAACGAGTGACCGCTCTTTCATAGAAATCAGAGTACGAGAGCTCCTCGAGATTCCGGATTCCGATTATCCGGAAGAGAAGGAGAAATAGCCCTTACACGTTCGAAATATATATTTTACTATTCAATTGAATAGTATACTATTGAATGGAGGCATCTAGCAGCGTCCGCTGGATCTTTTTCATGTCCCTCCGATCCACTTCGGGCTTCGGAGAAACGAGGCTGTTGATTTCGCGATCGCGCTCCTCGATGTTCACGATCAAACGCTTCAAATCTGATTGTTTAAAGTTCGGCAGGCGCATCTTCTCCTTTTCGCGTTGCACATCCTCCGCGATCTCGGGGTAGATCTTCCCCGCATCGTAGAGCACCGCGGAACCGCGCTGCGCCATGAGCACGTCGAATGCATTGCGCTCGCTGATGTGGTAATCGAGCGATGCCACGAGCCGGATGATTTTCTCCCGTTCCTCGGGGTCCAGCTTCTCCGCAAATTCATACGTCGTGATCTTCTTGAGCGAGGCGAGAACAGGCTCCAGCGATTCGGGCGAAACGACATAGAACGTGAACCCTCCTTCGGTAAATGTCCTCCGCGTGAGCTCGGCAATCGCATCGGTCGGGACGACGAAGAAAATTGTGGGATAGATGTGCGTATTCCCTTTGTACTTTTCCGCCGTCTTCTTCACGTTGGTCGTAATGTAGTTCTGAAAATTCTCGGACCTGGAA
>JACCDV010202231.1_pt1 | contig 38139 bp, 49 predicted proteins | sample 7446131 | NCBI WGS metagenome assembly JACCDV01 (sample SAMN15323448, study PRJNA562643) | freshwater metagenome | isolation source: river surface water | place: USA:Blue River Watershed | collected 2017-08-17
CAGCATGAGTAGTAAAATAAACCAGGAACATTCTAAATTTGGAAATTTTAGCATAAAAGGAGTAGAACTTTACTCAGTACCGCAAAACTCTGATTACGCTGTGTTGCTTGACAAATTTTGGACTTGGATGTACAATAGTTCTCACACGTTGAAGAGATTTAATGTACTAGGGGGCGAACCTTTTTATCAAGAGCAATTTTACAAGCTAATTGATTTTTTTGAAAAAAAAGCTCATCCTAATCTTGAGTTAGGTATAATTACTAATCTTATGATAAATTCTGACAAACTAGAATCACTGCTGGTTAGACTTAAATCATTGTTGGCTCGTAGGCATTTAAAAAGAATAGACATAACTTGTAGTATCGATTGCTGGGGAACTGCACAAGAATATGTACGATTCGGTATTGACTTGAATCAGTGGGAGAAAAATTTTAAATTATTGTTGGAGAACAAATGGTGTACATTAAATATCAACCAAACTATATCTGTCCTTACAATAAAAACTATGCCGGCACTGCTAGAAATGTTGATTGAGTGGAGGAAAAAACGCCCAGTTGGACATTATTTTGCAACGGTATCTCCTGAACCGTCTTATCTTATGCCACAAATCATGGGCCCGACTGTGTTCAATGATGATTTTGAAACAATACTAAAACTTATGCCAAACACAACAGATCAAGATCGTCGATCTTTATCATATATGGCAGGAATACAAAAGCAAATAGCAGAGTCAATTCCGGATCAACTTGAAAAAGACAAATTGAAAATTTTTCTAGATGAAAAGGATCGTAGAAGAAACACTGAGTGGAGAAAAATTTTTCCTTGGTTAGAGAAAGAGATAGAACATGTGGTATAGCAAAGTAGTAGCAAATATGGGCTTAATTCCAGATTTTATTCAGCATTATGAACGCGAACTGGAAGAAGCCAAACGTGATTGTAGAATTGGCGGCTTGGTGGAGAAAAACATCTCTGCATTGCCCGGCATCACTGAGCATCGATTCAATCAACTACAAGAAATTGAAGCAGTGCTTAACTTTCTCAATATACAATTGCGTAAAATTCGTAGACGACATTTTCAAAAGTATCTGGAAGCCTATGCTCGAGCGTTGACCAGCCGCGATGCAGAAAAGTATGTGGATGGTGAGGACGAAGTCATTGACTTTGAAACCATTATCAACGAAGTGGCATTGTTACGCAACAAGTGGTTGGGCATACTCAAAGGGCTGGATGCCAAGCAATGGCAAATGGGGCACATAGTACGTTTACGCACAGCTGGTATGGAAGATATCACAGTATGACATTTCGAAACGCAGAAGAAAGCCACGCTCACAGTTTACAAACTTTAAATATGCTGTTCGAGCACGATGATTTTATGAACAGTATTGATTCAGTGGTAGACATTGGCTGTGGATCTGGATTGGATTTAGAATGGTGGGCCACACGAACTACCCGAGATGAAAGTCAACAACCATTGAATATCAAATGCACAGGAGTTGACCTACATAACACTTTATCTTTGACCAATCGATATTCCAATATCCGATATCAAGAAGCAAACTTTGAAACTGGCATAGTTCCTGGTAAAAAAAATAAGTTTGATATATTATGGTGTCATGACGCATTTCAATATGCCATTGACCCTATTGGCACACTGTCTCACTGGTGGAACATAGCCAATGACAATGCGATGTTAATCATAGTGGTGCCCCAAACCACAGTAATGGCACAACGATCTCAAGCATTTTATCAACCCAGTGGTTGTTATTATCATCATACCATGGTCAGCCTGATGCACATGTTGTCAGTATCAGGATGGGATTGTGCATCGGGATTTTTCTTAAAACGTCCCAATGAGGCATGGCTACATGCTGCAGTATACAAGAGCTCTTATGCTCCTATGAATCCACGACAGACTTCGTGGTACAGCTTGATAGAAAAAAAATTATTGCCCGAATCTGCAGAAACCAGTATTATGAAACATGGATATCTACGTCAGCAGGATCTATTGGTGCCATGGTTGGACAAAAGTCTCATGTGGATGGGTCAACAATAATACACGTAGTTGGTCGAAATCAAATCTTTGATCATTAACGGCGTATAAATATCGCTATGAAGAAAATTGTACTTGTAACTGGTGGATTTGACCCACTTCATAGCGGACACATTGCCTACTTTAACGAAGCTCGAAAACTCGGCGACATTCTTGTGGTCGGAGTCAACAGTGATGCTTGGTTAACACGCAAAAAAGGTGCACCATTTATGCCATTGCTGGAACGTACCAACATTGTACGTAACCTCCGAATGGTAGACTACGTAATAGACTTTCCTGATGACGATGGTAGCGCCAAGGGAGCTATCGAAATGGTACGTCAAAGTTATCCTCGAGATCAAATTATTTTTGCCAATGGCGGGGATAGAACCAACAACAATATTCCAGAAATGAACGTAGCTGATTCTAACACAAAATTTGTTTTTGGTGTAGGAGGTTTTAACAAAGCCAATTCAAGTTCATGGATATTGCAAGAATGGAAAGCTCCTAAAACAGAACGACCATGGGGATACTATCGTGTGCTACATGATGTGCCGGGCATGAAAGTCAAGGAGCTCACAGTGAATCCTGGGTGTAGTCTAAGTATTCAACGACATTGGAAACGAGCTGAATATTGGATCGTAGCAGAAGGTAGTTGCGTTGTTAAAATGCAGTTAGATGGAGGATATCAACTGCCTTCAAAAACACTGACCATTCATCAATCACACAAGATACATGTAGCCGAGTGGCACCAATTGACCAACCCGTTTGATGTTCCTTGCAGAATAGTGGAAGTACAGTATGGTGATCAATGCATTGAAGAAGACATTGAAAGATTGCCATGACGCCTATTCCAATTTTTGTAGGCTATGATCCAAGAGAAGCTGTAGTTTATCATACCTGTGCAAACAGTATTATTAGACAGGCCAGTCAACCTGTGGCCATTATACCATTGGCATTGAATCTGTTCAATAATTATACAGAAACACACACAGATGGAAGTAATCAGTTTATCTATTCAAGATTCTTGGTGCCGCATCTAATGGGGTATTCGGGATGGGCTATATTCATTGATGGTGATATGATTGTACGAGATGACATTGTCAAACTATGGAATTTACGTGAGGACAACAAAGATGTCATGGTTGTCAAACACGATTATAAAACTAAGATGACTGAAAAATATCTTGGCGCAAAAAACGAAGACTATCCACGCAAAAACTGGTCAAGTGTAATATTGTGGAACTGTGCCAATCATCCCAACAGAAAGTTAACACCTGACTTTGTACAGCGAGCCACTGGTGCAGAACTACACAGATTTACCTGGATTGACGACAGTCGCATTGGAGAGTTGCCAAAGGAATGGAACTGGTTGCCCGACGAATATGGTGCCAACCCCGATGCCAAACTATTGCATTATACACTAGGAGCACCATGTTTTCATGAATTTGCCACAACTCCACAAGGCGACGAGTGGCATCGTGAACACATGTTGGCTGATTACTGTTTACAAAGAGATATCAAATGATTTTACCTACAGCATTAGTTGATCGTTGGCCGGCTGAGGAATACAAACAACAGCATCACAGCATTGAGTCGGCTCTTAAACACAGTGTGTCGGATCTGTTAAATCTTTATAACAAAGTTAAAATTCTAAAGCAAATTGAACAACAATGGGGCATGAGTCCTATACCAGAAGAACTATTGACCAAGGACATTAGAAACTTTGTCAAGAGACAAGGTGGCGACACAATGGGACAAGAGTTTATTCAATATATTATAAATCAAGATGCGTTGTTTGATCGTTGTTTAAAATATACTGACTACCCAGCTATGGTTATGGCAGCATATCCGCAAAGCCAATTTTATGATAAAAATCGATTCAAAAAAGAAGCAGAGGCTATTTGCAGTAACCCAGTGTTATTGAGAGGAATATCATCAGGTAAGATTGCCGACGATGTACGAGCAAGAAACCAAGATTACTATTTTATCGAAACTGGATATTTAGGCAACTATCGATGCGATAATAATCGTACAGGCAGAAAAGTGTATCATCGCATTGTTAAAAATGCCATGCAACACAGCACCATTATGGATGCTCCGGCAGATCGATGGAACAAATTGATAGAGTTTAATCCAAATCTGGAATACAAAGGATGGAAACGCACTGGCAGTAAAATTTTGATAGTTTTGTCAACAGAAAAACCATTTCAATACTATGGACATAATCGTAAACAATGGCTAGACAAAGTTATAAAAACTTTGAAAAAACATACTGACCGTGAAATTGTCATTAGAGAAAAAGCCAGCAGAGGTGAAAGAACCAACGACACTATCTACGACGCCCTTGACAATGACATATATGCGTTGGTCACTTACAACAGTATTGCTGCCGTTGAGGCAATACAATATGGAATTCCGGCTTTTGCACTAGCACCCACTGCGGCAGATCCTGTGGGCAACAAAGATCTAACACAAATAGAAACACCAAACATGCCCGATGAGAGCATAATACAAAAGTGGTTGTACAGTATTGCTTACAGTCAATTTAGTTTGGATGAAATTATTACAGGTGATGCCTGGAGAATGGTATTGGAAAATGCAGAACGCTCAACCTTTGATTATTAAGAGCTATCTAAGTAGCCTGCCTGTTAAAATTAACGGTCAAGAAAAAATTGATGCGTTGACATTCTTTGCCGAAGGTGCTGCTCGATGCGGTGATCAAGCTTCTACTACAAGAAGTCAGATTTATGAACCATGCGATGTGGGTGCTATCATTGGCAATGCCTTTGATGCCAATCCAAGCAAGGTAACATTACCGCACTACAAAGTAAGAAAAATGGTCATGGATACACAAACGCAACTGGGAAAATACTGGCTCAGTATTGACAGCAATGTGTTCATTTATAAAAATAACCTCAATCCTCACAAGTATCTTAGATATAGTTTTAATGGAGTATTTCCAGCCACTGGCATCTACTGCAATGATAATCCCGGAGACGAAAACTGGAACAACATCCGACGTGATTACAACATGGATTTAAAACCCTGGCGCACTCAAGGTAGTCACATTCTTATCACACTGCAAAGACCATTGGGATGGAGTATGCGAGGAGTTGATCTTATGAAATGGTTGAAACGCACACTGGGAAAAGTTCGAGAACACACAGACAGACCTATAGTGTTGCGGTGGCATCCAGGTGATTGGAAAGCCTACCCTAACTACAAACCCACTCTTGACAAGTTTGGTGTTACTGTAAGTCCTCAAGACCGACACATATCACAAGATTTACGCAACTGCTGGGCACTGATATGTCATAATTCAACTCCCAGTGCTGTTGCACCCATAGAAGGTATTCCAGCATTTATCACTGACGATCCTGCTTACAGTCAAGGCGGAGACATTGCTAATACCGATTTTAGTTTGTTAGAAAATCCCAACTTACCTGATAGAGAACAATGGATTCGCAAACTAGCTCAGTGTCATTGGAGTTTTGAAGATGTGCGCTCAGGCCGATGCTGGGCACACATGAGAAACTACGTTAAGTAAAATCTCTTAGCTGTTGTAGTTGAGTATTGTAATCAGGAATAGCAAAGTCGATCTCGCCGCGAGTGTCAACTAATATCTTGTTGATGGACTTGGGACCTTGAGTTCGCACAATCTTTTTACCCAGTTTATATACTTCATTGATCTTACACAACAAGTCATACTTGTTGATTTGAACATCATTGTTGACCAAATGATACACTCCTGTGATCACAGGATTGTTGATATGTTGATCAATACACTTGGCCAACTGTAATGTAGTGATTCCGTTCCACCAAGCATTGTCCCATCCTGGTAATTCATCGGCTGTGTTGGTCAAGATCCAATTGAGCAATCCTGTGCCATTTTTTAGTTCAGGGCCAATAATACTCATTCTAAATGTAATGTCTTTTGAGTTGTTGACTTCTCCAAAACTTTTACTACGCCCATAGGCATTGGTTTCAGTGTGTTTGTCGTCTTCAAAGTAATTTCCACGTTGCCCATCAAACACACAGTCAGTTGATAGATGAATCAATTGTGTGTTAGTATTTTTTAACTTGTAGGCACAATACTGTGGCCACCAGGAATTGATAGCAATAGCACGATCTGGACGGTCAATACAGTCCTTTACTAGTAATCCGATGGCATTGACAACAAAGTCGGCATCTAGCGTTTCAAAGAACTGATCAACATTGCCACGTTCAATGTCCAACACTGTTCTATCCACAGCAGAAACTGTGTGTCCTTGTTGTTCAAGATATTTTACAATCACATGTCCGGCCATGCCGCGACTGCCAACCACAGTTACTCGCATATAAATCCACCCTTGATCAACATCTGTTTGATTTGTTCTCGGTTCATAATAAAAGTACGAGATGAAAATTCTCCTTGATCAAACTTTGGCAACTGTGAATATTTTGCTTCAAGTTCTGGAGTACATTTTACTGGCAATGTTACAAAATAGTTTTTGTCATAGTAATAGCTAAGAGCAGCATCGTGTTTGCTGATCAACATTTCATCCAATTTCTCTCCAGGCTTGCTACCAATTTCTTTGATGTCAACTCGACCATAATGTTCCATTAATACTTCTGCTATATCTCTTATGTAACATGCTGGCATGTTCATTACAAATGTTTCTCCGCCAACAGAATCTTCGGCTGCTTTAAACAACAAAGTGATGGCTTCTTCTAGAGTCAAGAAGAATCGCGTCATGTCAAGATCGGTGATAGTAACAGGGCCACCAGATTTAATCTGTTCAACAAAGTAAGGAATAACCGATCCGTTCGATCCCATAACATTGCCGCCGCGAATGCAGACAAATCGAGTATGTGTGCTTAGATCGTTGCCTTGTATTACCAGCTTTTCGCCCACTGCTTTGGTCATACCATACAAGTTAAGTGGCTCAACTGCTTTGTCTGTGCTCACATCAATTACTTTGGCTACACCGTTGGCTATTGCGGCATTGACAATGTTGGTAGTGCCGGTGATGTTTGTTTTGATTGCTTCTTGCGGATGATCTTCGCAGATGGGCACATGTTTGAGAGCTGCCAAGTGAAACACTACGTCCACATCACGCATGGCAAACTTTACTGACTCATAGTCACGAACATCACCGATAACAAATTTCAATCTTGGATCATGAAACTTGCGTTGCATCAATACCTGTTGTAGCTCGCCGCGACTAAAACAAATAATCTCTGTTGGATTGTAGTTGGCCAACAACATACGTATCAGCGTTTGACCCCAACTGCCGGTGGCGCCTGATACAAATATTCTTTTTTCGTTAAACATGATTTCCTAATAAAATGTTTACCACTGTATCACTGACATTGGTTCTTGCATATTCCACAGGTACGGTCCATGCTCGATCAACCTGTTTCATTGCGTGATATCCACTGACAATATTGTCAGTTTCCAGTCCAGTTACAATGTTTGATCCACACCATACTGTTTCTGGACGTTCAGTGGTAGCACGTATAGTTATGGTAGGTTTATAAAACAAACACATTTCTTCTTGTACTGTTCCACTATCGCTGATGGCCATAAAACTATTCTTTTCCAAATGTACAAAATCAAAAAACCCCATGGGTTCAGTTAAATGCACACGATTTCCGACTTGTATATCTAACTCACGCAAGCGTTGACGTGTGCGTGGATGACAACTAAACACTATAGGATACTCTTGCGAGATAGTTTCAAACGCACTAAAAATACTGCGCAGGCGCTCTGGATTGTCTACATTCTCTGCTCGATGTGCTGTGGCAATGATGTACTGACCGGATTGTAATTTTAATTTTTTTAAAATATCATTGTGATCAATTGGTTTGCTGTAGTAGTCTAGCACTTCTTTAATAGGATTGCCTGTTACAAACACACGATTATTCTGTGCACCTTCACGCAGAAGATTTTGCCTGCTGAGTTCAGTGTAGGGTAAATTAATAGAACTAATGCTGTCTATCAATCTACGATTTTTTTCTTCAGGTACTAGGAGATCGTAACAACGATTGCCAGCTTCCATGTGATACACAGGAACACCCATGCGTTCGCAAACAACAGCACTCAATCCAGAATTAGTATCACCTAACACTAACACAGCGTCTGGATCAAAGTCTGTGATATACTGCTCTACTCCAATCATGATAGCGGCCAGTTGCTGACCAATTGTGCCACGACTTTCTAGCACACAATCTGGATGACGTAATCTCAACTGCTCAAAAAAGATATCGTTGAGAGTAGCATCATAGTTTTGTCCAGTATGTAACACTCTATGTTCACTGACTTGATCCAACTTGGGTATGATTCTTGATAATCGGATAATTTCAGGACGAGTGCCCAATATAGTCAGTATCTTACGCTTCATAGTATCCTACATAGTAATGTTCAAAGCCACGTAGGTGTATTCTAGTAAATCCCGCAAAGTCTTCAGGTGTCCATAGACTTTTGTGTATGTCGTAGGTATTGCCGTGACACCATAAGTCTGGATTGTCAACGTTTTCGTGATTCTCTGTCCAAATAGCTTCCAGTGGTGTTAATAAAAATATTTTTTTATTGGTCAAAGTTTTTGCTTCTTCGATTAATCTCAAGCCTGCTTGTTTGTCAATATGTTCAATAAAATCCAACATCAAGATATAATCAAACTTTTTCAAGATCAAACTATTCAATGAATCAGTTTCAAGATTGGCTACTAGATCTGGTTCAACCCACTCCCATGCATCCACAGTAAACACATCACTGCATTGCGGTTTCAACGGATCAGAATACAGTTTAGGACCACATCCTAAATCAAGCACAGTACTACCGGGCTCAATGGCACCCATTAAATATCCCACAAGCATGTCGTTAGAGAATGCTCGTTTGCCTTTAATCACATGTTTCAACTTGAGACTCCTTGATTACTGTTGTTAATAAGTTATTGTATTTGTCAATGTTATCAGCTGTAAATTCATTTTCAAATGCTTGCGACTGAGGGTGTCCAGCAAACCAGTGATATCCTAACACGTTTCTATGATTCATTTTTTTACGAACATTAAGATCAACTGCTTGATAAAAATAGTCTATGGTTTTGCTGGTAATTGAATATACACAATGTCTGTTAAGAAATGCAAATTTTTGTTTGGGAAATTTTTCTAGAAAACTTTCAACTGTTTTGAAGTTAGTGTTAATTAAATCACTGCCCATGCATTGGTATACATTGGGATTGTATTGACTGCGAGCTATCTTGCTGATATATTGATAAAATCTATTGTCTGCCGATGCCAACAAAAATCCCACAGTGTGTTTTGTTGGTGGTATCAATGGAACCAGCCCAGTGTCTAAATTTTGGTATTCTGATGTATTCTCTGCTAGACTGGTCATAGGTTGAGAGTATAGTATATCTATGTCAGACCAAAGTCCTCCAACTGATCCTAATAATCTCCAACGTAGAAAATCACTTTTGTGAACTTCGTGTGCTTGATTATCAAACTTGTAGCCTTCAAAATTGTGGGAGATCACAGTTATATTTAAATCACTGAGTTGATCAAAATAATCTTGAGCTATGTCAGCACCTTTCTGCTGAAATGAATCCCACGCAGGTTGTGCGGTGCTTAACACTTGTGGCACGTGTACTTGTATTTCCCAATCTGGGTTATGTTGTCGAAATGATTGTACTGATAAAAATCTAAGATACGACAGCTTTTTGCCGCCCCAATAGAAATGTGCTATTTTTGGAATTTTTGTCAGATGCCACATATGTTGTTGCCGTTGTTTGCTACATGTACTTGTAGATTTTCTTTGATCTTGGCCCATAAGGCTCTGTTGTCTACGGTAACTTCTGGATTATGAGGATTGTCGTAGGTTTTACGATGATACTGATGTACCACCCAAGGATCCTCAACAAACTTTAATTCTAATCCTAGGGCTTTGACTCGATAGATAAATTCCACATCATCCATGTCTTGCCCTTGTGCAAATCTTTCGTCAAAACCATTCATCTTAATTAAATTTTCTCGTGTGATGGCTGAGGTAAAGTGATAAGCATATGGACGCTCGGTTATGTGATTGTACCAACGAGATTTTTTGTCTGTAAACATGGGCAACGGTTCGCCTGATTGCATCACTCGAGTCTCGGCTTTGGTTGCTGCATAACAGTGAAATGTAAGATAGTTGTTGTTGGTTAGATTATCTAATGTATACTGTAATACATCTCCCATATGACAACATTCTGGATTTTGTATAATAACTATATCCCCGCGGCTGGCTCTAAATGCAGTGTTGTATGGAACACAAGGATTACAATAATCTTTTTTAGCACGACCGTCGGACATACGTATGACTTTTATTTCTAGATGTGGAAACTCAGCATTGATGTTGTCTAGTCTTTCTCCTGGATCACAAAAGTCTTCGGCAATGACAATTTCTAAATCTTTGAGCTGACTTTGGCCAATAGTTTTAAGAGTGTATCTCAACTGATCAAGTCTGTTAAAATAGCTCATTACAATTGATATCATAGATACTTTCTCTGCTCTTCTTTGAATATTTCAAGTTCTTTGCGTTTACCCTTGGCTGACCAAATGGCGCTGTCGGGTCGCATGGCCCAATCAATATAACTCATAGGCAATAAACCTTTGTTATATTGAGGAACCAGTTGATCCAATAAGACCTGATCTAAAAACCAATAGATATCATCATGCTCTATTGACGAGCGCAACTGGTGAGCATATTTTTGTAAAAATTCGTGAGTGCCAGCTGTGCCATTAAACAACAATGCGCCAGCCAAGTGTGTGCCATCTTTGGGTTTTTCGTAGAGATAAAAATCTGCTGGTCCTAGCTGATGTTCAAACGATGCTCGAACCAATCCATCTACGTCTATGGCCAAACACCGTTGCCCAGGGCGGACCAATTCGGCCAATCTAATAAATCTTGTGCAAGCATAGTAGGTTTGGCGCACCAAAAGATTCAACCCTTCTGTGCCTAACGTCTGTCCTTTTTTATACATCTGACGTTGTCTATCGTTGGCAAAATCTGTTCGCTTTAGCCAACGAGCTGTTACTTTATTAAACTGTACAGGATCCAATGTTTCATGACTGACGCTTACACCATTGCGATTGCGACAAAACTCTAGTTGATCTGGGCGTGGATCATATATGTGTATATGAATACCGATGCCAGGAGTATGGGTCAATACACTGTTAATCAACGGCCTGGCATGATGATCAAAGTAAGTTGCATCTGCTGCTGCATAGATAAAAAAGTTTGGTTGGTCAAGGTTTCCAAGCAGTGGTGGTATAATCATAGTAAATATTTAACTAAAAATTATGCGTGTAAGTATTTTTGATCAATATGGTGCGTTGAACAGTGCACCTGTGTTTTCTGCTGTTCGAGCAGGGCTGGATTGCAGTGGCATTGTTCATACCAGCATGGACATGAATGCCGACGCGGCCGTGATATGGAGTGTGCTGTGGCAAGGGCGTATGACCCGCAACAAAACAGTTTTTGATCACTATCGTTCACAAGGAAAACCAGTAATTATCGTTGACGTTGGAGCATTGTATAGAGGCAACACCTGGAAAATTAGTGTAAACAATATCACTGCCGCTGGATATTACGGCCATCAAGAAAATTTAGATCTGGATCGGCCAAGAAAATTAGGCATAAGTTTGGCCACACAGATTCAGCCCAATCCGTATATTCTGATTGCCGCTCAACACAATCAGAGTTTGCAGGTAGAAGGAGTAAACATAGAGTCATGGATATCTCAGCAAATTGAACGAATCCGCCAGCTCACTGACATGCCCGTACATATACGTCCACATCCTCGATGCCGGCTAAATTTAGATCAATTGCCTCAAAATGTCAAATACGAAACTCCGCAAAAAATAAAAAACACCTACGACAATTTTGACATGCACTTTGATTGTCATGCAGTGGTAAATTACAACTCGGGCCCGGGTATTCAATCGGCAATATCGGGCACACGTCCAATAGTTGATTCAACTAGCTTGGCCTATCCAGTGTCGGTAAGTATACAGGACATTGAAAAACCCTACCACGTTGACAGAGAACAATGGTTGATAGAAATTTGTCACACAGAATATACATTAAATGAAATACAAAAAGGAACATGGGTAAAACGTCTAGCACCAGCTCTATAGAAGCATACCAAACAGGAACAGCCACACACATTGATTGTGCCTGTTTGTTTCATGGTTCTGGATACAGCTGGCAATATGTTGATCATCTTTATCACATGCTGTGTAGAAATTTGTCTTTGCAAGTTCGGTTGCATGTTTACACCGAAGCTGGCAGAACAGTTCCTGAACCTTATATCAAGCATGAGTTGATTGATTGGGGAATCGGCGGTCCAAAAAAGTCTTGGTGGTACAAGATGCAATTGTTCAACATACAACATCACAATGGACCTTTGTTGTATTTTGATCTTGACACAGTAATTGTAAAAAACATAGATTGGATATGGCAGTTGCCGTTGTCTAAATTCTGGACCATAAGAGATTTTAAACACATTTGGAAACCGACTTCATACACCATAAACAGTTCAGTGATGTGGTGGAACACTGGTGAGTTTTCAACAATTTGGAATACTTTTCGAGCAACTGATTTACATCAAACCATGCGAAGGTTCCCTGGAGATCAAGACTACCTTACCGATGTAATAGAACCTCAACGATTGAGATTTTTTGCTCCAGAAAATGTAAAAAGTTGGCGCTGGCAATGCCTGGACGGTGGGTACGATTTTAAAACTCGTAAATGGAAAGAACCCGGTACCGGAACAATAATACCAACAAATACCAGTATCTTGATCTTTCATGGTAATCCCAAACCACATGATACTCAAGATACTGCAATAGTAGAACATTGGAAATAGCACAGATACTGTGGGGACATCAACTTCTATAACATAAGCCCTTGTTTTTACAAGTGTTTTTTATGGTTGACCAAAATACCTATTTTTGCTACAATATTGTTATAAATTAAATTTTGGAGCTGACAATGGCACGTGAATTTACGGATTTTTCAGTAGAGGAACTACAAGGTTACTACAGTGATTTTCACAAGGATCTCAATGGATTCCGCCCACGTGGAGCCAGTGTAGACCAATGGGACAGTAAAGAGTTCCTTGTAGCTCAAATTAACTTGTTGCATGATCAAATGGATCAACTCAAAGAAACCTTTGAAGGTCGTGAGCAGTTGCGTGAGCAAGGTTGGATCATTGAAGAGCCTGACGCAGAATTAGCCCAACAAGCTGAATGGTTGGCCCAAGAACGCGAGCGTGAGCAAGCAGAAATCATGGCAGAATTAGATGCGACGTATTACGGTGTTGCGTAAAAGCAACAGAAGAACATATAAAAAACGCTTGAAAATCAAGCACTTACGTGGCTATAAATTACGCCGTGATACCTGGATAACCCTGGTTGACCAGAAACGGCATCCACGTTACAATACTAGTATATTAACTAAAGTAGGAGCTAAACAGATGACAACAGTCACAATTAAAAACGGTAGTTATAGAAACAAGCCTGTAGCCAATGTGAGTTTTGTGTTGGTAAAAGGTTTTCAAACTGGAGCCAAAGGTAACTTTGTTACAGTAAAATCAGACGGATATTTTGGTCCAGAATTTGACGAGGTACGTATTAAAGTAGACAGCATCGAAGACATCGAATTTGCCGCTGGAGCTCCTGTCATGGCCAATGAGCCAGTGACCGAAGAGTCTGTGGCAGTGGTTCATGAAACAGACGAACAAGCCATTGAGCGTATTCGCACCCGTTTCCAGATCTTGGACGAAATGACCAAAGCCGCAACCACAGGTGACATCCGTGCTATGATTGTATCGGGTCCTCCGGGTGTGGGAAAGTCATATGGTGTAGAAAAGATTGTGGAACAGGCCTGCTTGTTTGACAAATTGTCAGGCAAGCGATTGAGAGCAGAAGTTGTAAAAGGTTCAGCAACACCCATTGGTTTGTATCAGACGCTGTACAAGTATTCTGACAAGAACTGTATGTTGGTGTTTGATGACTGTGACTCAATCTTGGTCGATGATGTGGCTCTGAACTTGCTCAAAGGTGCATTGGACTCTGGATCGAAACGTAAGATTTCATGGTTATCAGAATCCAGCAGTCTGCGTCGTGAGGGCATTCCAGACAGCTTCAACTTCAACGGTTCAATCATTTTTATCACAAACTTGAAGTTTGACAAGATGAAAAGTCAAAAGCTCAAGGATCACTTGGACGCATTACAAAGTCGTTGTCACTACTTGGACTTGACATTGGACACAATGCGTGACAAGATCTTGCGTATCAAACAAATTGCCGCAGATGGTGCGTTGTTTGAAAACATGGACTTGGACAAAGAAGCCGAAACAGAAGTAATCGAGTTTATGGAAGAACACAAGAACTCATTGCGTGAAGTTAGTTTGCGTATGGCAATCAAGATTGGTCAGTTACGCAAGAGCTTTGCTCTACGTTGGAAGGACATGGCCAAGATCACTTGTATGAAATCAGCCTAACAGTTAGCTCCTGGGCAGTAGAGATATTGCCCATTTTACACCCGGTGCCATTAAAACGGTGCCGGGTTTTTTGACTTTTTTGTGTACTAAGTATATAATCTAGTATGCCTTTTTGTTATTCTCCTTGGACCAATATTGATATCAGCCCGCGAGGTGATATAACCCCTTGTTGTAAATTTCAAGACAATAACAAACTCAATATTCAGAACAGCACACTGTCGGATTATGCCAACAGTGAATCATTGTCAATCATCAAGCAACAATTTTTAAATGATCAGTGGCCCACTGGATGTGAACGATGCCGCATTGAAGAACAAAATGGTATTGAAAGTAAAAGAATACTAGACTACACCAGATGGAAAGAGCATTATGCTCGAGTGGATCTAAACGACAATAAATTTTTGACAGCAAGTATAGCATTTGGTAACACATGCAATTTAACTTGTATTACCTGTGGCCCAGAGAGCAGTAGCCGCTGGCAACGAGAATATCATGCTGTGTATGGAATCAACAAACCACCGTTTCATTTTTATAAAAATGAGTTTGTGCAAGACTTTGTTGATTACACACCAGGAATCATACACCTGGACATTCCCGGCGGAGAACCTTTTTTGAGTGGCGTGGCAGAACAAAAACAATTACTGGCTCATTATATTCAAACAGGTCAAGCCAAAGACATTAGCATACACTACACTACCAATGCGACCATATATCCTGACACAGAATGGTGGGAGTTGTGGCAACACTTCCGAGAAATTGACATGCAACTCAGCATAGACGGAGTGGAGCAACGCTATGAGTATATTAGATACCCAGCTGATTGGAGTACTGTTTTAGAAAACACCAACCGGTATCTGGAAAAACAACAGTTGCTTAATAACTTCAGGCTCAGTGTTAGCCATACTGTCAGTGCCTACAATATCTATTATCTTGACGAATTTGTATCGTGGTGTTATACTGTAGGCTTGCCGCGTCCTTGGATGGGCCGAGTCCACACTCCTGCGTTTATGCGTCCTAGTGTTTGGTCCAACCCCGGTCGTGATGTTATCATAAACAAATTGTTTTCTAGCAACGATCCGGATGTCAAACAATGGGCACAGTTGATACGCAACACAGACGACAGCAATTTGTTTGATGAGTTTAAAAAGAAAATGCAAATGCACGATGAATATCGAACACTGAGTTTTGCCAACACATTTCCAGAATTGGTCCCTTACCTATGAGAACAGCAACCATTACCATTAGAGATGAAGTCAACATCAAGATCGAAGGGCTGGAACTTGATGTACGCAAAGCTCTAGTAAACAAATTCAAATACGATGTGCCGTATGCTAGATATTTGCCAGCAGTACGTCTCGGACGTTGGGATGGTAAAGTCAGTTACTTTCAGTTGGGAGGTAGTACATATGTAAACTTGTTGCCTGAAATTATTCCCATCCTGGAAGAATACAACTACGATATTGAATTAGACGACCAGCGTGAGTATCGCACTGTGTTTGACTTTGAACCTGTGGCCGAAGATAGTTTTGCTCACGTGTTGTGGCCCAAAGGACATCCAGCTGCTGGCCAGCCCATAATGATGCGTGATTATCAGTGTGCCATTGTCAACAACTTTTTAAAAAACCCACAGTGCTTGCAAGAAATTGCCACTGGTGCTGGCAAAACAATCATGACAGCGGCCTTGAGTCAACGCTGTGAGCCTTACGGACGTACTGTGGTCATTGTTCCAAACAAAAGCCTGGTCACACAAACAGAAGATGACTATCGCAACATGGGTCTGGATGTGGGTGTGTATTTTGGTGATAGAAAAGAGTGGGGTCGCACGCATACCATCTGTACATGGCAAAGTTTAAATGTTCTGCTGAAGAATACCAAAGCAGGCAGTGCCGCTGAAGACTGCACCATCACCGAGTTTTTGGAAGATGTAGTATGTGTCATGGTTGATGAAGTACACATGGCCAAAGCCGACGCCCTCAAAACTTTGCTTACAGGAGTAATGAGTCGTATCCCCATACGTTGGGGACTCACAGGAACTGTACCCAAAGAAGCATTTGAATTTCAAAGTTTGCATGTCAGTATTGGTCCAGTAATTTCAAGATTGGCTGCTAGCGAACTGCAAGAAATGGGGCACTTATCAAACTGCCATGTGAACATTGTGCAGTTGCAGGACCATGTGGAGTATAACAACTATCAAAGCGAACTAAAATACTTGTTGGAAGAGAGTGGCAGATTGGACGCCATGGCCAGTGTGATTGCCCGAGTAAACGAAACAGGCAATACTCTAGTGCTGGTAGATCGTGTGGCCGCAGGACAAGAGCTTGTGAAACGACTTGGTGATCGTGCTGTGTTTGTATCGGGCGCAACCAAGGCCAAAGATCGAAAGGAAGAGTATGATGAAGTGGCTGATGTCAACGACAAAATCATTGTGGCAACATACGGAGTGGCTGCCGTTGGTATTAATATTCCTCGCATATTTAATCTTGTGCTTGTGGAGCCTGGCAAGAGTTTTGTTAGAGTTATTCAAAGTATAGGCCGGGGTATTCGCAAAGCCGAGGACAAAGACTTTGTACAGATCTGGGATCTAACCAGCACCTGTAAATTTGCCAAACGTCACCTAACCAAACGCAAACAGTTTTACAAAGAAGCCAAATACCCATTTACCCAAGAAAAACTTGAGTGGATGAAGATAAAATAACTTGACATTTCAGGTCAACTACTATATTATTACATTATGAGAATACTAACCCTAGACGATCAAACATTTGACCTTGATCATTTGCCCGAAGAAGTAGATGACATGCGTTTTGCAATATTGGACAACAGTGATCCCAAAGATCCTGACTACCATTACATTCCATTGATATTTTTGGAAAGTTTCAACAGTCCTGCATTGGTATTACGTATTGGCAACAAGAAGATCAAGATGCCAGTGGACTGGCAGATCCTGATTGGCGAACCTGATTTGGGTGACCTAGAAGTATTGCCGTTGACATCAATCAATGACCGAGGATTCAAGGCATTTCAATTCAACCCACTCAGCAGTTTTAGACCCAGCTTTCCGGACATTGAAATTGTCGACGTGTATCATGAAGTGGCGTGGTATGCTCCCAAACTAAAAAATGGACAGATGCTGTGTGTGCCATTGGATGATTCAGATAAACCGGAATGTGTTTACTTTGTCAAAGACATCAGCCGCAACTGTGAAATTGTAGACTACAACAAGGCATGGTAACATGGGATCACTGAAACCAGGTGCAACTTACGTTTATGAACGAGCTGATGGAATCATCTATGCTCGTGAAATGGGTGCTGATCCTCGAGAAAGATTTGTAGTTGGCTATGAGTCTGGCAAAGAGTATGACCCGGTTAGAAACAGCGTCCAAGAAAATCAATTGTGGCACGAAATTAGATCAGCAGCCAAGACCAATCCTGCTTTACAGGAAGCTTTGGATCGTGTTAAAGTCATATACGAGTTAAGCAAACATGAGCGATAAACTAAACATACAAAATGAAATGGCTGTGTTTGATCGTAAAGATCGAACTTTCTATGACAGCTTGACTGATGAAGAACGCAAAAAGTTTTCGACGTTTTTGATGATTCGTTGGGGATCCAGCATCAACGGAAGTCGCGAGTTGCAAGAGTACTATGTGCAAAGTACTAACCACTATCTAAACAAACACTTCTTTGCACTAAGCAAGCATCCTAAACTACAATGGCTCATGGCCACAGCAGTGAGCCCGGGCATGGGCACACATCGACACAATTGGATCGCTCCTAAAAAGAAAGAAACTGCCGCAGGTGCTGGTGCTACGAAGAAACAGTTAGCAGAACTCTTTCCCAACATGAAAGCCGACGAGCTAGAAGTAATGGCCGCTATCATTACCAAAAAAGAACTTGATGCATACGTCAAGGCACACGGCAACGAAAAATGATTCAACGATTGGTAACCAATGGATGCAGTTACATGCAGTATCATGCAAATGGGCACGGGCATCTAGATCTAGCAGATCGACTTGGTATTAAAAATTCAGAAAGTTTAGCAATGAATGGTTCTTGCAATTCCAGAATCATTAGAACAACACTACGAGATTGTTATAACACCACTCAGCCAACACTGTATGTAATAGGAGTAACTTTTTTTCATCGCTATGAACTGAGTATACGTCAAGGCAATCCAGAACCCGACGGAAAATGGGTAAGTTTCAATGGTAATCAATCCGCTATGTTTCATGATTATGAAAGTCATATTACAAAAAAGGATCTATATGTTTATTCTGAATTGTATGATAAACTTTTGTACCTCAATGAAGTTGGGATAGATCTACAATGGCGATTATTGAGCTTGATTGATACCTTGCATTATCAAGGTCATCGTGTTGTAATTTTTAATACCGCAGAAGGTGGAGTAGACTACTGGTTGGTAAACAATCCAAAGTTTGATCTTTTGCGTAAGCGTAAAGAAATAATACAGGGACTGGCCTGGAGAAGTATATCATGGCAGTTTGAACAAGGAGCTAGATGGCCGGATGCTGATAAAGAATATCCTTTGGAATGTCGACATGTTCTGCCAGGCGATCACAAATGGCTCAACGAGTTTTTAACAGATTATATCAAAACAAACAATATTTTAAATAATGCATCAGTGTAGGTATTGTAAACGAGAATTTTCTAAAGAAACAACATTGGCGGTTCACGTTTGTGAACCCAAACGCCGCTTTCAAGAACAAAACGAACGAGGCGTGCAATTGGGATTTCAAGCATATCTAAAATTCTATGAAGTGACACAAGGATCGGCCAAGTTAAAAACCTTTGAGCATTTTGCCGAAAGCAGTTTCTATCGTGCGTTTGTCAAATTTGGCCGACACTGTGTGAGTATCCGAGCCATCAATCCAGCACGCTTTACTGAATGGTTGATTAAACAAAACAAAAAGATTGATTACTGGTGCAAGGATAGTATCTATACAGAATACTTGTTGGATTATCTGCGTGTGGAGAATGTCAATGATGCATTGGCTCGTGCCATAGAGTTCAGCATGGACTGGGCTGAAAAATCTGGACATCCGGCACATGATTGTTTGCGTTATGGCAACAGCAATGCCATAGCCTATGCAGTGACCACAGGACGCATTAGTCCTTGGGTATTGTATAATTCAGAATCAGGATTGAAGTTCTTAAGTGAATTAGACGCCACACAAGTGGCCATGGTATGGCCTTACATTGACAGCGAAACATGGACCAAAAAGTTTTCAGATTACATGGCTGATCAAGAGTATGCTAGAGATATTTTGAAGAAAGCAGGCTGGTAATGCGAGTGCTTTGTTTGGGAAACAACACCCAAGACACAGATGATAAAACTAGAAAACTGGCTCAGGACAACAATCTTGTGTGTCACGGATTGATATCAGAACTGGAATGTTTGCTACCTGACGACTTGGTGCCACAAGATGGCTATTATCATTCCAGCGTGTACGACATCACTTTCAGTCGATTGATCAAATTATCCACAAAGTTTGATCAGATAGTAATATTGGATCAACCTAAAAGTCAGTATTCGCATCCAGATTCATTTTACAAAACTATACGTGCAGCAAAAGAAATAGCCAAAACGCAATCGGTTATCTATCTTGATCCATCATATGAACACAGTATAACTTTTTTTCAGGATTTGGTAACTACAAACAAAAGTTTTTGTATTTTTCCTTTTATAGAACTACTGAGCAACAACGGAAAAACCACAGTGTGTTGCAGATCCAGTACGCCAATTACCTCGTTAGAACAGCTACATGATTTCCGCACGGATGCCAACTACCAAAAAATCAGAACAAAAATGATAGACGGTGAGTTATTACCGGCACACTGCTCTAGTTGTTACAGTCTTGAAGCAAAAGGTATAATCAGTGCTCGTATGCAGGAAACTGTTGAATGGTGCAATCGTTTGGACCTAAACAGTCTTGAAGATTTAAACTCGTTGACTGATCCAGCATATTACGAAGTACGTGCCAGCAATGTATGTAATTTGCAATGCCGTATGTGCGGACCAGATTCAAGTAATCTGATTGCTCGAGAATACAAAAAACTAAACTTGATTTCTGATATTCCAACCCAGGAGTTTGCTGATTTTGATTGTATCAAATTTGATCAACTGAAAAAATTATATGTGGCCGGCGGAGAGCCCACTGCCATGATTGAACTCTATGATTTTCTTGATCGATGCATTGCTGACAAACAAACTGATTTTGAATTTGTAATCAACACCAATGCCACAAAGTTCAATTCAAGATTAAAACAACAGATAAAACATTTTGGTAATTTACAATTTATTGTCAGCATCGACGGATTTGACACATTGAATCATTACATACGATGGCCGTCGGATTGGCAAACTATTGTAGACAATGTACAATATCTAAAACAACAAAATCATACAGTATCGTTCAATGTCACTGTGTCAATCTACAACATAGATACTCTTGCTCAGTTGTTGGAATTTTTTGATACAGAATTTCCCAATACTCTGGTACACTGCCAATTGGCCGATTCTGTTGGTGACGTTTTATCTGCGTTGAACCATCCCTTGACTGATTCGGTGCTACGCAATCTACAACAAGTTCAACAATTAAATTGCTACAACAACGATCCTTTGTTGGCCAGCTTTGTTGATGGAATTATTGAACATTATCAAACACGCAAGTCAGTTGATTTGACCAAACTGGCAAAATTTTTTAAATTTAATGATCTATTGGATCAATCTCGAGACATCAAACTTGAAGATTATATACCCACCCTGGCACAATGTAAAGGACTACTATGATTGAAATTGTTGTGTTGTTGGCATTGTTTGGCATCAAACACTTTTTAGCAGACTTCCTTTGGCAGTTTCCATTCATGGTTGCAGACAAAAGTCATTACGGAGCCCCGGGCGGAATGACTCATGCTGGAATTCACGGCATACTGACATTTTTTGTGTTGATCGGATTTGCTCGTCCTGAAGATGCAGTCACTTTGGCTTTAATAGACAGTGCTGTACACTATCACATTGATTGGGCCAAGACCAATTTGAGTCGCGGCTTGACCATTCAAGATCATCGTTTTTGGGTTTGGTTCGGACTAGATCAGACTCTGCACTACTTGACTTACATTGCTATCATAGCTATAATTGTATTATGATCAATCAAGTCTACGGCGGCAGCGAGTTTTTGAATGTACAAACTTACTCCAGTGCTCCTTACATCAACGCTTCGGCGTTGAGTGCTGGGCAAGTTCGATTCAATCCCTCAAATCGTAATATGGAGGTGTATGATGGCACTAGTTGGGTCAATTGTGCTGGCAGTGCTCAAGTTGCACTGAGTAACAGTGCAGAAGAAATTCTACGCTGGGCACAGAAAAAAATGGAACAAGAACGCAACTGGAAGGACATGGCTCAAAAGAATCCTGCGGTTCGAGATGCTTATGAAAAATTCCAACAAGCAGAAGAACAACTACGAATAGTGGAGGCCCTGGTTCAATCATGAGTGCAGATATTGACATTGACTTTGCTGACAGAGAATCAATTTTAAAACTGATTACTCATACTTCAGCACGTCAAATGCATCAAGGACAAGTACGTCGTCACAATTCGGGTGTGTATGTAACAGACATACCTTACGATCCTGTGAACCAATGTGCCGCAATAGATTATGAACTAGCAGAACAACGTGGTTATTTCAAAATAGACTTTTTGAATATGAGTGTTTATAACTTGATCAAGAGTCCTGAACACTACAGTCAAATGCAAGCACAAGAGCCACCATGGAGTAGACTATGGACAGACTCCGCTTGGGCCAGCCAATTGGCACACATTGGCAACTACACTGGATTGTTGGCCACAATGCGTCCGGATTCCATACCCAGAATGGCTGCTTTTATATCAATTATACGTCCGGGCAAAGCACATTTACAGAACCAGCCATGGGAGCAAGTGTTTGCTTCAGTATGGGATGGTGACGCCAGTCAGGGTTTTGTGTTCAAGAAAAGTCACGCTATTAGTTATGCAGTTTTAGTGGCACTGCACATGAACCTACTCAATCAGGTCGACGAACCAAAGTAATTGATTTTCGCTTGCTTTTTTTGCGAGCCATGTCAATCAAACTACAAGCTGGACCATGGATAATTTCCAAATCTTTGTTGACAAAGGTTTTCAAGTAGGCCTTGAATGGATCCCAATCACTCTTTAAAAAGATATTGATAGGGATAGATCTGTTGCTTTCCCACCACCAAACATTGGCCAGTTCCACAAACAAACGTTTGGATTCTGGATCTTGTATGCTGCCAAAGTCGTAGATTGTTGTAATCGCGTCATCACGATTTTGTATAATACCCACGTATTCTGTAGAAGCGTAAACGCACAGCGTTATAAACGGGTATTTTTCAGCTAATTTTGCAAAGATATCATTGCCCATAAATATTATTGGAGATCCATATGTATTCAACCACGGCGTATTTATATCAACAAAAAACTCGAGTATTAATGATAGACACCAGTGGTGCTTACTTTACAATGAGGTATGACCCTGTGTACGCAAAAAAACTAACCATTAACAAAGGTGTTGATAATGTCATATTGTTTGAGTTTATCAACCAAGACCAAAAACCGGTGAACATCACAGGTAGCACCATGACATTCCGCTTGGTCAATCAAGCCGGCGACGAGTTGCTGAATCAAACAGACATGGTGATATTGAACGCTGCCACTGGGCGAGCCAAGGTCACACTGTTGGCTGAAGACCTGGACAAGATCGAAGCACAGCCAGCTGGCTATTCAATAAGTCGTGCATCGGGCAATTTGTATGAGCCTGTGTTTACAGATGCACAAGCTGGTGCCCGTGCTCCTGTGGACATTGTGGATAGCGTATATCCAGAATTTGTGCCCAGCACCCAACTCACTATTCCGGATGTTAATTTATCTGGACAATCAGGCACATCGGGCAGTGCTGGCAGCAATTATCCAGACTGGGCATTACAGGCCGGACAACCAATCAACACTTACAGCCCGTTGCAAAATACCGAATACTATTCAAGTTTTATTGAACCCACTGCCAGCGTTACAACTGTTCAAATGGATCTCGTGGGCTTCACTGGCACAATCAAAGCACAGGCAGCAGAAAACTATCAAAGTGTCTGGTACAATGTAACAGACAGCACACAGTATCTTAATAAAACTGGCACTGTTTACATGAACATTGTGGGATGGTATCCATTGTTGAGATTGGCTTTCAACAACTCAGTGTATACCACTGGAACACAAGGAGACATTCCGGGCTATCCTGCACAGGCCACTGCCACGGTCAGCAACGGAATAGTCACTGGCGTCAGTATTCTCAATGCAGGCCTGGGTTATCGAGCAGCTCCCTTGATTGAATTTGTGGGCAATGGTGCAGGAGCACGAGCCACAGCTACCATTGCCAACGGACAAGTTGCCACAATCGACTTGATTTCAGGCGGCAGCGGCTATACTCCTATACCTCCGGGCAATCAAGAAGTCGCAGTGCTTATTTCTACAGGTCGTGTTGAAAACTTGTTCTATCGGTAACAGTCAAAATAATTACTAGATGAAATTTAAAAAAATTGTAGGGTTTGGTGACTCGTGGATGTACGGTGACGAGTTACTGGATCCTGTGCTGTCTGCCACTGAACCGGATGCTCATCCTTGCTGGGTACAAAATGTACCCTACAGAGAGAGTCGCTGTTTTTTGGGATTGCTGGGACAGCATTACAATGTACCCACGGAAAACTTTGGCATACCCGGTGGCAGTTTGCAAAGCACCATCTGGACATATCTTTGGTGGTTAGATCACGAACCCAATCCGGAACAGTGCATGGTATTGATTGCACTGACTGAAGCTGACAGAACCAGTTTTTACAATCCCAATCATCAGCACTATTCCAACGATCCACCCTGGAACAAGTTTGTACACAGTACCTGGATACATTTTGGCAGCAGTGTGATTGGTCCAGAATTTACTGACATGATCAAACGGTATTTGGTGCTGACCGATTCAAGAGAGCTATCAACTCTAAATTATCAACAAGCTGTATTGTTGTTTGACAGCATGAGCTATCAACGTCGGATTCCTACCTTACAGTTTCACATCATGCCACCACCAGTGGTCATTCCGTTGAATACTATTCCGGAACCTGACTTTGCCTGGACCATGCATTTTAGAGACCGACCAGACAACCAAAAAAGACAATTGATCATGCCCGGCGGCCATCCCAACGAAATTGGGCACCTGATTGTTCGAGATCGCTTGATTTCTCAAATTGATTCGTGTACAATGTATGAATGTTAGACATTCATGCTTATCTTCCTGCTAAACGTAAAACGTCAAATTCGGGATGGATCAGTTTCAATGCTCCATGTTGCGTACACAACAGTGAAAATCAAGACCGAAGACAACGTGGTGGTTTAAAAGTTGCAGATCAAGGTTGGAGTTATCACTGCTTTAATTGCGGATATACTGCTAGTTTTGTACTGGGCCGCAATCTAAGTTACAAAGCACGCAGACTATTGTCATGGTTAAATGTTCCGCAAGAAGAAATAGAACGAATTAACTTAGAAAGCCTTCGACACAAATCAATTGAGGGCTTGTTGAGTGAGCGTCAACAAACTGCAACGGAATCTCAAGGTATTCATTTTAAGGATTGTGATTTACCGGCAGATACGCAACCGCTAACTGACTCAGCACAAGAATATTTGCGCAATAGAAATATATCACTAAACTACCCATTCTTTTATAAAACCTTGCCACGCCCAGGAATTGTAATTCCTTTTACGCATGACAATCAAGTTGTTGGGCATACAACAAGATTTTTAGATGATAGAACGCCCAAGTATATTCAAGACATACAATCGGGCTATGTGTTTGGCACAGATTTGCAACAAAATGATTGGAATTCGGTGTTGGTAATGGAAGGTGTATTTGATGCTCTAAGTATCAATGGCTTGGCTGTGCTACATGCTGAAATCAACGATGCACAGGTGCGTTTGATTCGTAGCCTGGGAAGAGAAGTCATTGTAGTACCCGATCAAGACGCAGCAGGTATGAAGCTGGTAGATCGTGCAGTAGAGCTGGGTTGGTCAGTGAGCATGCCAGAATGGGGCGATGAAGTCAAAGACGTAAATGATGCAGTGATTAAGTATGGCAAGCTAGGAGCTTTGCTAATTATAATGCAGGCTCGAGAACACAGTAAAATAAAGATTGAACTAAGGAAAAAGCAAATTGTTAAAAGAATACGGAACTGACGTACAAAGATTATTCTTGGAAATGATGTTGCAAGACGCATCAAGTTATGTGCGTGTGCAAAACATTTTCAATGCTGAAAACTTTGACAGAACATTGCGTCCTGCAGCTGAGTTTATTGCTCGGCACGTAAATGATTACAAAACAATGCCTGTGGCAGAACAAATTTCTGCGTCAACTGGCATTAAACTCAATCATATTCCAGAATTAAATGAAGATCATTTTAACTGGTTCATGGAAGAGTTCGAAGGCTTTACCAAACGTCAAGAACTAGAGCGTGCCATTTTAAAATCAGCAGACTTGTTGGAAAAAGGTGAGTTTGATCCTGTGGAAAAGCTGATCAAAGATGCTGTGCAAATAAGTCTAACCAAAGACATGGGCACAGACTATTTTGATGATCCTAAACGTCGACTAGAAAAGTATTTTAGTTCGGGCGGGCAAGTATCAACTGGCTGGCCCAGTGTGGACAAACTATTGTACGGCGGATTCAGTCGCGGTGAGTTAAACATTTTTGCGGGTGGATCTGGTTCGGGTAAATCCTTGGTCATGATGAACATAGCACTGAGTTGGCTACAACAAGGACTCAGTGGTGTGTATGTGAGTTTGGAATTGAGCGAAGAACTATGTGCTTTGCGTACAGATGCTATGTTGGCAGGAATGAGTACAAAAGACATACGCCGAGACATGGACACAACAGAACTCAAAGTCAAGTTGTACAGCAAAAAGTCAGGACAATATAGAATCAAAGCATTGCCAGCACAGAGCAACATCAACGATGTCAGAGCATATTTAAAAGAAGTACAGGTACAAACAGGAATCAAAGTGGACTTTGTCATGGTCGACTACTTGGACTTGTTGATGCCTGTATCAGCCAAAGTAAGCCCCAACGATTTGTTTGTCAAAGACAAATATGTTTCTGAAGAACTGCGTAACTTGGCCAAAGAGCTAAATGTATTGCTTGTGACAGCGTCGCAGTTGAATCGTGGAGCTGTGGAAGAAGTTGAATTCGATCACAGTCATATTTCAGGTGGTATCTCTAAGATCAACACAGCTGACAACGTGTTTGGTATTTTTACAAGTCGTGCTATGAAAGAGCGTGGACGCTATCAAATTCAGTGTATGAAGAGTCGTAGTTCAACAGGTGTTGGGCAAAAGGTAGACTTGGAATACAACATTGAAACCATGCGTATCACAGACTTGGGCGAAGATCAACAACAGAGTTCGGGCTTTGTCAAACGACCCAATGTAATGGATCAAATCAAAGCATCAAGCAGGGTGGGTGTACAAGATGCCGGCGATGAAGAAACTGCCTCGCCCACAGCTGATGTAAACAGTGCCAAACTAAAACAATTGTTGGGTTCAATAAAGACAAATTTCTAATGAGCAATACCTTTTGCAAATATCTCAGCAACGGTTACAGTTTCAATGTTGATGGAAAAAATAATTCTGTACTGGTAAAGCCGTGCTGTTGGTTTCGGGGCGGGTTTAAACTTGACGAAAATATACACAAGAATCGAGAAAGTTACAACAACATTCAAACCTGGGTGCCAGAGTGTAGTTATTGTAAAAATTTAGAAGACAGTGGGCAACAAAGTTTAAGACAAACAGGACAGGATTGGATTGATTCCAGCGACTCGACTTATCCTGTTACAGTAGATATCCACCTTGACAATACCTGCAATGCTGCCTGCGTTATATGCAATGAACATAGCTCAACGCTTTGGCACAAAGAAAATCAAAAATTACTCAATAAATCATTTCAAATCAAACCAGATGTTGACACTGTCGATGCCAACTTACATCGAATTGTCACGGAGTTTGATTATTCTCGACTACGATATGTGAAATTTTACGGTGGCGAACCGTTGTTTACAGACACTCATTTAAAATTCTTAAAAACAATATCCAACCCAGAAAACGTCACAGTGCATTACACAACCAATGGCAGTATATTTCCATCGGATGAAACTTTGGCCACATGGAATCGATTTAAAACTATTATATTTGGGGCCAGCATAGACGGGGTCGATCGTCAATTTGATTATATACGCTGGCCGTTGCCCTGGACCAAAGTTAGCAATAATTTATTGCGATTACGAGATCAACGACTGCACAATGTTATATTCAGAATTGAATTTACTATTAACTTTTTAAATGCCTGGTATTATGATCGATTGCAAAATTGGGTTTATGATAATTGGAATACCAATGCCTTTGGAGATCCTACAGAATTAAATATTCATCATTGCTATGGAGTTTTTGATTTACAACGTATGCCTCAAAAATTACGCAACGAAATACTAAAAAAATATCCAACAGATCATGTAATATATCATACAGTGTCTAACTTAAAACAAACAATGGATTTGGAACCGTTCACTAAATTTACACAAAAGTGGGACGCACGCCGAAAACAAGATTGGCGCCAGGCTTTTGTTGACATTGCACATTTTTTTGATTAATATGATTGATAAAAAATACTTTTGCTATGAGATTTATAAAAATCTTGCCATATGGTCTCACCGTGACAAAATAGGATATAATCCCTGTAGTTTTTTCAAAGGTTATATCACAACATCGGACAGCATTGATATCACCCAAGTATGGAATAGTCCAGAACGTCTTGCATTAAAACAATCAATTGCTGATGATATCCCTATACCCGGGTGTAGTAGTTGCTACGAGGCCGAAGCCCATGGATTAGAAAGTCGGAGACTTGGCTCAAAAAAATTATACGAGAATTTTCACTGTGATACCAACATTGAATTAGATGGACCTCAGGGTCTGGATTACAGTGTAGGCAATTTATGCAATCTCAAATGTGTTATTTGTGGACCCGAAAACAGCACTCAGTGGATTCCTGATTATCAAAAAATCTACCCAGAAAAATCCATTGATCAATTTCGATATCAAAAATTAAATCAAATCAAGATCAACTCATCTGTTGGACTAAACAACATTAAAAATGTACATTTTCACGGTGGCGGCGAGCCTCTGCTGTCAGATGCTCATGTTCAATTGTTGGAAAAAATACAACAAACTCAAGGATTAAGTCAGGTGCGTGTGTTTTATAACACCAATGGTACTCAGCGTGTCAGTGATAAAATTTTAAAATTATGGGAACAATGCAAATTAATTGAGTTGTATTTTAGCATTGACGATGTTGGAGATCGATTCGATTATCAACGCACCGGTGCAGACTGGAATCAAGTGGTTGATAATTTGAAATGGTACACTGATAACATGCCGCACAATCACATGTTCAACATAAATTGTGTCTGGGGATATCTTAATTTATTCTATCTTGACGAGTTAGTAGAGTGGCATCACAACAATTTTTCTTGTAATAGATATGGAGATGCCACTCATTTAATTTTTCAAAAAGCCAGTGGAAAATACGCAATTAATCATGTTTCTCAATCCTTGTACGATGTGTTGAAATCAAAATTTCAAAAATATCCACAACTGATGGAATTAATATCCACCCTGAATATAAATGAACAAAATCATGATAATTTTTGGAAGTCTATCAGTCAACTTGACAATATAAGAAACACAAACTACAGCAAAACATTTCCAACTTGGAGTAAATTAATATCATGATGTTATGTACCGGAAATCCAGCTCATGCAACTGTGGCATCGGCTGTAAAAAAAGTTTTTCCCGACGCTGAATTTGCCAGTCGGTCCACTGGGTACGATTTACGATTTTGGGACCCAGGCAGCGAGAATCATTTTCGAGAACAAATTAAGAAATACAACATATTGATTAACAGTAGTTTTATATGTGGCAATGGACAGTTGGCATTGCTTGAAACCACGCATCAAGTATGGACAGAAAACAATATCTCTGGACACATTATCAATATTGGCAGTACCGCAGAATGGCTGGGAATTAACAGTGTGTTTGGATCATACAGTATTCAAAAAAGAGCACTGAGAGATCGAAGTTTGCAACTAAATGGGAAAAATAACATAAAAACCACTCATATTATTGCAGGTGGATTAAATGATGGTAAACCAGGACATGAACACTGGCTGGATTTAATACACATAGCAACAACAATTAAATGGATATTATCAAATCCCTATCAAGTTCCATTAATAGAAATACAAGCCTGCTACGATAAATAATAAAAAGGTTCTAGCCCATATGCAAAAGAAAACTCGCAGTTTATTAGAAGAATTGGATTCAATGTATATTGAGCGTGATCAACGCCATGTGATCGAAAATCGTGCCAGCAACGTTATTGCATCAGCCATACGCTTGCTAGAATCCATAGAACAATCATATCCGCCAGAGCAAGCTGAAAATCTCACACGTAAATTGTTGAATGCTATCAAGCTCAAAGATCCTGGTAAATTTACTCGTACAGTGAGAAAAACAGATGCAAATTCATGAGCTGACAAAACCACAAATAAACGAAGCTGACACCGTAGGAAAAGGTGGTGAAGTTCAAGGTCCTTTTGGCAGCACAGGATTTCAAAGTGGCGGATTAACGGATAAACTAAAACGCACAGCTGCCGCAGTCAAACAAAGTGGCGGAGTCAAAGGTGCACTCAAAGGCCTAGCAGGTGGATTGACCAGCACAGCGGCACTGACACAGAGTCCTTTTATGCAAGCCTATCGTGGCGGTATAGGCAGTGTACAACCCCAACAAACTCAACCCGCTGCTCCAGCAACATCGGCACAGCCAGTTGCTCCAGCACCACAACCAACTATAATGATAGGCGGACAACGCATCGACCCTAATGATCCTAAAAATGCTGCTCTTGTAGCTGCTGCCCAAGGTCAACCCATGCCACAGACAGCAGGCATGCCCGCTACAGCACAACCGCCACGCAGCGCCGGGATGCCTCCGGGTGCAGGATTTCAACAAAATTTAGGCCTAGCCGGCATGACCCGCCGCACAGCAGAACAGGTAGGCGAATATCTACAAAAAGCCAGTGGTGATAACACAGTTAAAAACACCGGCAATGCTCATGTCAATGAACTATTAAAAATGATGGGCTTTGAAATACGATGATATTGTCTGAGGGCGGAAACATATTCAAAGATGCATCAGGTCGTGCTCTGACACAACGCATCAATCAGACTGATGTCAAAAGCACAATTGCTTGGTTGGAGCAACTCACAGGACTGGAACTGCAAGACAACACCTTAGGCTCAACTGGGCGCAAGGCCACATCAGGAGATTTGGATCTGGCAGTAGATGCCAATTCAGTGACCAAAGAACAATTGGTACAACGATTAAGTCAGTGGGCAGTGAGTCACGGATTAAAACCCGAAGAAAACATTCGTAAAAGTGGCATCAGTGTGCATTTAAAAACCCCTATCAATGGTCGTCCTGATTCAGGTTATGTACAAACAGACTTTATGTTTTTGAAAGATGTACCATTCAGTAAATTCATACTATCGGCTCCTGCAGATTCCAACTATCGTGGACAGGATCGCAACGTATTGATCAATTCGATTGCCAAATCAATGGGCTATAAATTAAATCAAACAGCTGGGTTACAGGATCGTGCTACAAATGATATCATTTCAAATGATCCCAATCAAATTGCCAAAATTCTTTTGAACAAAGGCGCCACTGAAAAAGATTTATATTCAGTGGAATCTATTATTGCAGCCCTGGAAAAAGATCCTCAAAAAGATGCAAAATTAAAAGATGCTCGCGAACACTTTGCCCGTGAAGGTGTGCCTTTTATGGAAGGCATGGAGTTGCCTGCACCAACAGGATACACAGAAGTAAACTTTTTAGCACGCCTGCGTGATCGTATTGTGAACCAAGGCATGCAACCCATATTTGAAACACAGCAGTTAATGGAGGCCGATGCCAGAATTGAACACTTGGAAGATCTAGTGTTTGAGAAAGGCACACGTGGCATACGTGAAGCATTGGCCATTATCAATGCTGCTGCAGAAAACACAGCTGGTACTACCACAGTAAAATGGGACGGAAAACCTGCAATCATTTTTGGTCGCAAGCCCACCGGTGAATTTGTATTAACAGACAAATCCGGCTTTTTGGCCAAGGGCTACGATGGCTTGGCCACCAGCCCTGACATGATGGCACGTATTCAAAACATGCGCAGTGGTGAACGCGGCGAATTGATTGGAATTTACACAAAGTTATGGCCCATGCTGGAAGCAGCTACACCACAAAACTTCAAGGGCTATGTACAAGGTGATTTGTTGTATACATCAACTCCACCGGAACAAGCAGGTGCTTATGTGTTCAAGCCCAACTTTGTTGAATATCGTATTCCAGCCGAAAGCAAGTTAGGCCAAGCAATAGGTAACAGTGAAGTGGGCATTGCCATACACACACGTTATGCAGATCCCGGTGCTCAAGCTCAGCCAATTCATCATATTAATTTTAATTCACACCCAGGATTGTTGCTGATTGAGCCCACTGTAAAAGACATCCGAAATGTCACTCCCAGTAAAAAATTAGAACGCGAATTACGCAGTGTAGTAGCACAGAATGGCGCCGCTATTGATGCATTGTTTAATCCTGCAGAATTACGAGCAGCTGGAATTACAGATTTGCCACAGTTGTGCAAGCGTTATATCAATTCAAGAATTATGACCAACTATGACAACTTGTTGGCAGACTTTGGGCCTTGGTTACAAAACACAGTGACACCGCGCAAGTACAACAATATTGTGGAATATCTACAAAGTCCAAGATCAAACTTGGATGGTATTTCCGCAGCATTTACCAGTTTCTTGTTGTTGCATGAAATCAAAACAGACATGTTGAATCAGCTGGATCGTCAACAGCCTGGACAAGAAGGCTGGGTAATAGCCAGTGATGCAGGGCGTGCCAAGCTAGTCAATCGCTTTGGATTTTCAGCTGGCAACCGTATTTTAAACAATCCCAATTTGGGTTGACAAACTCCGATTTTATTAATTTGGTATAAATAAGTGTAGGGTCAAAACCCACATATTAAGGAGATTTAAAATGGCATCATTCGCAAAAACAAACGGTTCAACACAACCGGTATTCGCACTAGACGTTCGCAACGGTACAATTGCACAATCAGCTAACATCGCTGCTCAAGGTCCAGTACAACCACAAGGTCCAAAATTGGACTTCTTCTCATTGACAGCTAACGCTTCATTGGCAACACAAGGTGGTGTAAATGGCTACGTAGGTAACGTATTACAAGCTATCCAAAACGGTGGTCCAACTGACGGTGCTGGTGGTACAGTTGCAATGTATCAAGTTGCTGCTGATGGCGTGACATTGAACATCGCTATCTACCCAACAGGTGCTTACACAACAGCAACATTGGTAGCTGCTGCTCAAACTGCTAACGCTGCAATTGGTATTCCAACTGCTAACGTGGCTGCTTCAGCAACATTCACAACAGTTTAATTTTTAATTAACTTTGTAACTAACCCCAGTTTAATCGCTGGGGTTTCTTTTTGGCGTTAAATATCCAGCATCATGCAGATTCAATGTCAAACTCTTTTCGATATCACAGCCACAGGCACAACAGGACATGTCAAACCCAGTCGCATGCCTTTTACAGATCATGCTGGCACACGAATTGCCGATGTTGAAACATGGAATCATTCAAGAAATCAACAACGCAACTGGGAAACTGTGACACAGCTGATCAGTTTGCGCACACAAATCAACAATTTAACCACTCCTGTAAAGATCAATGATCTGTGGCAATTTGAATTTGAAGTAGACAACGAAAATCTTTTTTTGACAGACATAGACCCACTGGCCATATTAAAAGAAGATTGCACAGGAGTTCCCATGCTGACAGGATTAAATGAATCTGTGGCTGACACTGTGTTTCTAACTGTGGACAAGAATATATGGTTTACCATAATCCCTATAAATAACTCATAGGAATCACAATCATGGCCGAAACCACTGAAATTGAAAAGAAAAGTTTGGAAGCACACGTTGAACTGTGTGCAGAACGCTACAACCAGCTGGAACAGCGATTTGAGCATGTTGATGAAAAAATCGCGGGCCTCGAAAAACTCATGCGCGAAGTACATGACATGATGCAACGCATGGCAGACAAACGCACAGATCAGTTGATCAATTGGGGAGTGGGCACAATTGGACTGTTGGTGGGCACAGTGGGCTGGTTGCTGGCCACTTACGTATTTAAATAAATGACAAAAGATCAAGAATTAGAAGCCTGGGTACGCAGTGAATTACGTACCATTATGCCCAATTTTATTTGGCGCAACGATGACGGAGAATATGAATTATTTGGAAAATATCGTATAGTTTCCAATCGCCCTGGATACACTGTATATTGTCAGGCCAATCCAGTGGGCGAATTTAGTTCAACTAGAACTGCTGTGAGTTGGTGTGTGGCCGACAAATATCGTAATTATAATTTGGCTCGCGAAATTTACAACACAGACACAAGATTAACTGCTGTTGGCAACGATGTATTTGTACGTGCAGGGGTTGCAAATCGAAGCAAACGAGCCGATTTTCGAGAATCCATTGACATCAAGTTAGAAAGCAAAATAATTCGAAAAAAAGAACTAGAAAAACAATTAGACAAATGCATTAATTTGGCTAAATATTTACAACAAAAAGGATTTGACAATGAAACTGCAAGATCTAGCCGCAACGGCACAAACAAAACAAGTCGCTAAAGTAATGGAAAGTTACTTTGGTCAAGAAGTTAACTTTGCCAAGTTGACACGCCCACAAGCTCGCAACATGTTGAATCGTGTGCGCGGCTTGATCACAGAACATCGTCGTAGCCCAGACTTTCACAGCAGTGAGCAAAATCCTGCTTATTTGAAATTGGTTATGATGGAGCAAGGATTGGCCGGCAAGTTACGTGAACAAGATGCAATGGCCACACAAACACCGCAACAATCAGCTGCAATGCAGGCCACTATGCAACAACAAAAACGCAAACAGGTGCAGGATCAGCTTCGTGCTATGGATCAAGAAGATGCACTACGTCGTAAACAACGTGCTGATTTACAAAAACAATTGACCATGGCCGAAAGCGACCACAGCCTACGTCGCAAGCTCAAAGAAGCCAGTGAAGTACAACAGGCTCAAGTAGTGTTGGCAAGCAAGGACATGGTTGATCAAGTACAGAAAATGATTGAAACAGCCACCAGCATTCAATTCAAAGATTTGCCTGCGTTGGTAGATCAGATTCGCAACGAAATCGGTTACGATCAAGCCACACAATTCAACAGTGATGCCACAACAGCATTGTCTGGATTGGTACAAAACTTGCAGGCCAGCAAAGGTCAGTTGGAAGGTGCATTGGGCGTGGTCACAGGTCAAGCTCCACAAGTGCCGGGTCAAGAATTAGCTGCTCCTGTAGCTGATGCTGGTGCCGGACTTCCACCCGCTGGTGAAGAAGAGTTGGATTTAGACATCGATGTCGACGCCGAAGAACAACCAACTGATTTAGAAACAACATTGGGTCGCGGCAAAAGATAATGCGACTGTTCGAGTTTGAAGATCCCAACACACAAAAGCTGGTTGCTCTCAGTCAGTTTTTGTTGGGACGCAGTGAAGATCGAGCTGCTAAAAAACAAATCAGTCAAGAAGCATTTATTGACATTGCCAAAAGTCTTGGTGTCAATGTCACTGAACAAAATCTTGGCGAACTCATAGCCAAAGAACCTCTCAAAAACATACTGGAACCACTGGATCCCAATTCGGGTGTAGTTCGGTTCCGTGGCAATACCGAACCCACCGGCGGAATGACTGTGGATCAAGCCCAAGCCACAGTGGATGCCAATGCCAAAGCGGCCATGCGCCGTGGCATGAAAAAATAACCAAAATAGTTGTAAATACACAGTAGTTGTGTTATAATATCCTTATAGGAGATGTCAGTATGGCGTATTCAGAGAAAGTGATTGAACATTATGAAAACCCACGTAATGTGGGCAAGTTAGATGCCACGGATCCCACAGTGGGATCAGGCACAGTGGGAGCTCCAGCATGCGGAGATGTCATGCGTTTACAAATAAAGGTCGAAGATGGTATTATTACGGACGCCAAGTTCAAAACTTACGGCTGTGGATCAGCAATTGCTAGCTCCTCACTCGTTACCGAATGGGTCAAGGGCAAATCAATTGAAGAAGCAGGCTCGATCAAGAACAGCCAAATTGCTGAAGAACTCGCGCTCCCGCCTGTTAAGATCCACTGTAGCATCTTGGCAGAGGATGCAATAAAAGCTGCTATTGCAGATTACAAAAACAAACAAGGAACATTATAAATGAATACACTGGTTTATAGAACTGCAGAACAAATCAATTCAGCCATGTTAGGGGTTTACAACAACATGGCGTTGGCTGTGGCCAATTCAATGATTGTGAGCTTGTTGGTAGCATCTAGTCCGGCCCTGATGCAATTTTTGTTTACCGGCGCAATGAAATGGATTGTGATGTTTGCACCATTGGCATTTATCTTGTTGTTGAGTTTTGGTATGGAAAAAATGACCCGATCTCAAGCACAACTGGCACTGCACTGTTTTGCCGCATTAATGGGTGCAAGCTTCGCCACAATTTTTGTGGTGTTCAACATTGGTAGCATTGTGGGAGCATTCATGGCTGCTGCTGTGTTGTTTGCTACTATGAGTTTTTACGGATACTTTACTAAAAAGAATTTAGACAGTATTGGACAATGGATGTTTGTGGGCTTGATTGCCATCATTGTTGCTTCGATTATTAATATCTTTATTGGTAGTTCAGTGGCACAGATGGTGATCTCGGCATTGGCAATTATCATTTTTCTTGGACTCACAGCCTATGACACACAAAAGATTCGCGAAATGGTCAGTGTGGATCACAACGGCAACACCGAAGTTGTGGGTGCATTAACATTGTATTTGGACTTTATCAACTTGTTCCTAAATTTATTACAACTGTTTGGCGGAAGAAAGGAATAACCATGCTGACAATAACTGACGCAGCACAGGCAAAGATTGCTGATATACTGGCGGAAGAAAACAAACCAAACCTAAAGGTTCGTGCATTTGTGCAAGGTGGAGGATGTAGCGGATTTCAGTATGGATTCACACTGGATGAAGAACACAACGAAGATGACTTTGAAATCAACGGAGTGCTAGTGGATTCAATGAGCATGCAGTATCTCACAGGTGCAGTAATTGATTTCAAAGATGATATACATGGCAGTAGTTTTTCAATTAGTAATCCCAATGCACAAACCACTTGCGGATGTGGATCAAGTTTCAGCGTATGATTTCAGTTACTCCAGCAGCCGCCAGCAAAATAGCTCGTAACCTGGATCGGCGAGGTGGCGGCATGGGCATACGCATAGGTGTGCGTACCACTGGTTGCTCAGGGTTGGCCTATGTATTAGAATATGTTGATGAATTACAGCCCGGCGATGATGCTGAACTGCATGATGGATTCAGCGTTGTTGTCAACAAAAAAGATCAACCATATCTACAAAATTTACAGATTGATTATGTGCGTCAAGGTCTCAACGAAGGCTTTGAATTCATCAATCCCAATGAAAAGGATCGCTGTGGGTGTGGCGAATCATTTAGAATCTAAATAATTTTTTATAATATGTTAAATTTAACACCCACAAGTCTAGATATACATCTTTCCCAAATAGTCAAACCATACTATCTTGGCAATACTGAATTTTTAAAGTATGCGTTGTATCAACATAAACAAACGCTCGGAGATAGATCAGTCAATCTATATGCTTTACGTAATACACCTGTGAGTATACCTCCATACTATGGAATAGTTGACCTGATTGTCTCGGAACTAAATCTGCCGCCCGACAGAATATTGATGCATGTAAGGGATAAAAATTTTTTCCACAAAGGCGTTACCAACGTCGACTATCTGCCATGGGATGAAGAATTCCGAGAGTCTCTGACACCATATTTTCAGAAAACCAAGATTATAAATCAACACAGTGACGCAAAAAGATTTGGTGCACTTTTTGGAAGGATGCAGTTGGGAAGAGTATTGTTGGCTTATCATCTAGAAAAATTTCACAGCACTCAAAGCATAGTTTCATTTTTAGCAGGAAAACATGAATTAACTCATCAAATATACGGTGTAGAAAATTATTTTGAAGACATAAAACATTGGTGGTACAATAGAAGCAATACCCAGTATTCTCAAACCCCCGGGCAAGGGCAAGGCTTTGGAGAATACAATTATCCAGGTAATATTTTGACTTATCCTGAAATATCACAATTCTTTCAACTTGAAATTGTGTCCGAAACTGATTATTGCAGACTAGCCGATTACACCGAAAAGACCTGGAGATGCTTGGCACTGGCCAAA
>JACCDV010528740.1_pt1 | contig 38127 bp, 39 predicted proteins | sample 7446131 | NCBI WGS metagenome assembly JACCDV01 (sample SAMN15323448, study PRJNA562643) | freshwater metagenome | isolation source: river surface water | place: USA:Blue River Watershed | collected 2017-08-17
ATTTCGCTTGACATTCATAATCCAAAGCGTGATATTAGCCCAAAGGAACTTTGGTGAATCGTTTTACAATACAACTGGCAAACTCTTTTGAAGCTTACCAATACTTTCCCTTCAAACATCGTTTTGAGCGATTTAAGGAGAGTAAACGGTACTTCTTGGAAGGGTTAAGTGAAGGGGAGGTAGAGAAAATCTACCATTTCTACATTTTCATTCATTACGCCACCCATAACAGATTGTTTCCGAGGTTCACGAAAGGTGAATTATTTGAATACTATGATAGAAAAAGGTCAGGTGAGTGAAATGAAATTAAGAGCACTCAAACACGTTATGGACAGAATATACTCATTGGAGATATTCCCAAAACAGAGTTTCAATCAATTTAGAAAGGATAATCTTTTCTTCATCTCCGGCATGACGATCAAGGAACAGCGGTTTGAGTTTGATTGTTTTTGCTTCTTTGAGGTCTGTATGAAGATTAAAATGAATGTAACAACAAGTGAAATAAGATCGTTTTTTGAAAATCAAAAGGGTACTAAAAAGGGTACTTAAAATCAAAAAGGGTACTAGAAAGGGAACTACAAACGAGTATATTTAGACACCTTTTTAACACCTTATGTGATTGATAGTGAGGGTATAAATGAAAAAAGCCTCCTTAAAAGGAGGCTTTTCAGTGATCCCGCTGGGATTCGAACCCAGGGCCCATACATTAAAAGTGTATTGCTCTACCAGCTGAGCTACGGAATCTGCCGTTTTGAGGGTGCAAATATATAGATTATCTTTAGATAACACAAAGAATATATGGTAAATTTGAAATTATTTTTTCTGCGCAAATCAATGCGCTGATTGCCAAGCCTATAAAATATGAGTAGTAAGCCAATATTCTTGATTGGAATGATGGGAAGTGGGAAGTCTAGCTTCGCGCTGGCTTTGGCTAATGCTTTGAAAGTCCCTGTTTATGATACCGACCTCGAGATTGAAAAACTAACGGGTTATTCAGTTTCTGAACTCTTCAGTGAATTTGGTGAGGCTTATTTTCGCGAGCAAGAAAAAGCTTTGATAGAAAAGTTGCCAGAACAAGCCGCTGTGGTAGCTTGTGGTGGTGGTTTGCCTTGTTATGGTGAACTTATGGATACGCTGCTTCAAAGGGGACAGGTAATTTACCTGAGTGCTCCTGCTGAGGTTTTATATGAACGTATAGCAGGTTCGGAGGATAGGCCCTTATTACAAGACTTGAACAGCTTTGATTTATTGCTCGAAAAAAGAAAAGAGGTTTACCAGCGGGCAAACTATATCATTGATGCCCAACAGGATCCATCAGTTTTGCTCAATGATTGTCTGACTTTTCTTAATAAAGATCTTTCTTAAAGCCGACCGTAAAGTTGAAAAAGAACGGCGAAATAAAGTTGGTCTGACTAGCTGTGCTGTTACTGCCATTGGCGAGCAAAAGATAATAAGCAGTTAAATCTGCATAAACAGTTCCTTTTGCAGGCATGGTATATTTTAGCCCTCCTTGTAAGAAGCCACCAATTGCAAATATTCTACCTTCTAAAATTTCAGCTGGATCGGTTTGGTAAGCGTTTTCCCAATTGACAATGCCAGTTACATCAACTTTGTCATACGCTTTTCTGACTTTTCCGATGCCAAGTACAAGACCCGAGCCACCGTATCCGGCAAAACCGTTGTCGTAGTCATTGCCAATATAGTAGCGGTTTCCACCTTCAAACAAGAAGTAATTTGTTTTGTAACGGCTATTGACTGCCAAAATATATGGGTTTGTGCTCGGATTGATTGCCGTAACGTATGACGTAATGGTTTGGCTATTGGCTTTAGGTAAAAGGTAATTGACGCGTCCGTAAAGCGTAACATCTCCGCTTCTTGGTATTTCAACGTGGCCGTGCAGACCAGGCATACTCAAAGACTCTTGGGCCTGGCCAGTAGTATTCATGAAATTTGTATAGCTGAGACCACCTCCAAAGCTGATTTGAGCAGAAAGGTTATTCTGTATCAGCAGACCAATTAAAATAAAGAGAAAATTTTTCATGTGTTCTGTTTTACAAGAATCGTTCCAACAAAAATACGCCGTTTTAGAGCAGAATAAACAAGGTTTTGCTCATAATTAAATTTGATTTGTTTTTTGGTGTGATATTTTCATCTAAATTTGTTTGAAATGACAAGAGTTCAGTACTTTTTCTCTTTTGTGTTAGCCACGATATCTTTCATTGCTGCTAGATCTATACAGCAAGAAGGAGTAAAGTCTTACTACAAAGAATTAGCGAGTTCTTTTCATAAGGAAATCGGATTTTTTGATTTGTCCGAAACCGATGCCGCACATTATTTACCCATGGGCTTGCAGCCATTTTCCGCACTCACTTCCCTCGACACCAATTCTATGTTGGCTATTAGTCATGACTCTCTAAGTTTAATGACTTACATGCCACAAACCAATACCTTTCATTACATGCCTGCCTTGGCTGAAGGAACAAAAATCATTCAGGTGGCTTATCACGATTCTACAGTTGTGATGCTCGATGCGGCGCAGCAGCTTTATTTTATGGATGCCTCGTTGTCAAGTGCTGTAGCCGAACCCTTAAACATTGCCCAAGAAGACGCTACTCATAAATTGCTTTGTTTTCATCCCAACACAAGTCGACTTTTATTTTTGAAGCAGACAGATCAAGGTTCAGAAAACAAGCGCTACGCGATTCAAACGATGCGTCTTGGTGCTCAAAAGATTTCAGAAACACCCTTGTTCCAATTTGAACAAAGCGCGCTTCTTGCTTTCATTCAACAAACGCAAGACCTCTCGTTAGATGAAGTCTTCTCGTTTGATCCTGTTTCAATGGCGGTGCATCCACAAACCAACGAATTGTATATCCTAAGCAGCACAGGTTCAATTTTAACACTTGATCAACAAGGTAATTTCCTGAGCTTTCAAAACATCGATCTTCAGCAGATTAGTCAGCCAAGGGTTTTGTCTTTTGATTTAAATGGAGACCTACTCCTTACAGACGGTTCAGTCTTGCATCCGGTTATCCTAAAGGTGCGTTGGCAAAAGATGCTTCCTAAGAAGGGGACCCTCGTTAAATAAGCCATCTAACACAGACAAATTCGTTACAAACGCTTGCTCTTGGGCAAACAGTTGATAATACGGCGTCGTTACTTCCTGCATTCTACCCAACCATTCTTTTTTGTCAGTTCTTGAACTTAAGAAATCGGTGCTATACTGGAGTTTAACTTCTAATCCTAAAGCTGCTGAAAGCCAATTCCAGATGAGTTCATTGAGCGCTAAAAGCGTTTTTGGTTGTGCGGCAAAAATGGCCTTTAGGTCATGTGCATAATGCTCGAAATGGGGTGCGTTTGCATAAGCACTTTCAATAGAACGCCAATGATCCGTGACCCAAGATTTTGAGTAATCTATGAGGCAATCTTTCATTTTTACCTTTTGTCCGGAGTGGTGTACGACCGGCACATTCAACTGCAACACGCCGTTGGCTGTTAAGATTTCACAGCGCGTTCGGATGCTTTGCTTCACAAAGTGCTCGTGTATTTCAATGAGTGGTTCAGAACTGTTCATGATGGCCCGTACATAGGCCATAGACGGAAAATAGGCAGTCTGAAAGCTAGACATTAGTCAACAATGCGGAAAATTCTGTCAAAGCGTATACCGAGGAAAGAATCGACAAATGGCGATTTCGAGAACCAAACGAATGAGGCTCTACCCACAATATGGTCTTCGGGTACAAAGCCCCATACGCGTGAGTCTGCCGAATGGAAGCGGTTGTCTCCCATCATCCAGTAATAGTTCATGGCAAAGCGATAATGCGTAGCGCGTTTGCCGTCAATATAGATTTTATCTCCTTTAATGGCTAGTTTGTGCCCTTCGTAAGCACTGATAATGCGTTTGTACCAAGCAATGTTCTTGGTGTTGATAGCGATGCGCTGCCCTTTGCGTGGAATCTGAAAGCGCTGAAAATCAGTCATGGTATTATTGACATTGAAATCTTTCGGAAACTGTTCTAGGTTGGCAATTTTATTCCAAGATGGTGTCTTATATCTTGTTAAAAATGGAAGTTGCAAAATAATATTGTTCCAAATTTGTGATTGGGTTGAGGCTATTACTTTGAGTTTAATATTAAAATCTTTTTCAATTCTTTTCCTCTCAAAAGATGTTAGATTCAATTGATAGTAATACCTGTTGTTATCGTTTATGATATTAAAATCGGTACGTGCCCCATCTGAAGAGTTTTCAAGACCATAGCGAGAAAGCATTTCAGATACTGATGGGAAGGAAACCTTTGTTTTTTCAATGCGATACAACAAGGCTTGCCCTGGGGAAACATAGGCTCTTTTCCCGTTTACATATAAAACAGAATTCTTGATTTCAAGTATATCTCCTGGCGTTCCAACACAGCGCTTAATATAGTTCTCGCGCTTGTCAACAGGTCGGAAAATAAGACCTCCGTGAGTTTGACCCTCGTAATTTTCCCTAAATCCTAATGGAAAGTAACCTGATTCAAAATGTTTTATAGCTACTTTTTTCCAGAAGAAATAGTTTTTAACAAAACTAGCGTACATTTTTTCTTGACCTGATGAGTCAAGCGAAGCATAATCGAAATTCCCTAAACTGTAAATGTATTGACTAAATGCTTCTTGATTCACGAGACCGTGGAAGTCGTGTCCCATGAGGCCACCTGGCATGCGTGGGTCCAAGATAGCGGTGTCACCTGAAGGAAAGTTAAAGACAACGATGTCGTTGCGCTTAATTTTCGCCCAACCAGGTAAACGGGTATAGGTACCTTTTTCCCAGTCTAGGTAAGATTTGATATTGACAAGTGGAACGATGTTGTGTACCAAGGGGTAGGAAAGTGGCGTGATGGGCACTTTAGGGCCATAGGCCAATTTATTGACCACCAAAAAGTCACCGACCAACATGGTTTTTTCCATGGATCCTGTCGGGATTTGAAAAGGTTCGAAAGAATAGGTGCGAATGACAGCTGCGGCTACAAGGGCCCAAATGAAAGAATCGCCGTATTCTTTAACTCTTGGTTTGGTGCCTGGTTTATCGCGAGAGATTTTATCAAATCCAATAGCTAAAATGTGGCCAATGACAGGTAGCGCCATGAATAATACCACATGATCGCCCCATTTTCTGATTTCAACTTCTCTTGAATTAGACCAATTGGTAGCTGGCCCATAAGTCAGGGCTTCGTTTTTAGCAACTTGATTGAATAACAAATACGGAAAAAACAAGCCTTGTAAGGTTTCTTTGAGGTTGTAAAAGCCAAAACGACGCAATAAACTCACGTTGATCGTCATCCACATGACCAAATGCACGCCAGGGAAAGCTAATAACAAAGACCACCAAGGCTTATTGAGAACCTCTTTGTATAAAATGAAGTAGTTGTAGCCAGGCACCATGGCCTCCCATGATTTTCTGCCGAGTTTCGGGAAAACTTTATGCCATTGAGCAAGGTAGGGGTGTAGGAGGATCAGTAAGTAAAAATAAATGAAACTCATGCTTGAATGTTTAGTACGTCAGACATTTGATAACAGCCTTTGCGGCCTTTTAAAAATTCGGCGGCAAGGACTGCGCCTAAGGCAAAGCCTTTGCGATTATGGGCAATATGTTCGATGCGAATCGTATCGATTTCGGAGTCATAGCTGACCTCGTGTGTGCCGGGTACATCCGGAATTCGGTGTGCGACTACCGGAATTTGAGTAGCTGAATTTGGCTCCAGGCTCCAGCTGTCATATTGAGTTTGGATTTGGAGAATGTCGTTCAATAGACTCACAGCAGTGCCACTTGGGGCATCTAGTTTTTGAACATGATGCGTTTCAGACACACTCACTTTATATTCGGGATAGTTCGAGAGTAGTTCGGCTAATTTTTGATTAAGGGCGAAAAATAGATTGACACCCACACTAAAGTTGCTGGCGTGTAAAAGCGCAGACTGCTGCTCTTCAATAAGTGCTTGTGCACGCGGGAGGTCTTGGAGCCAAGCGGTAGTACCCACAACAATAGGCACATGTTGTTTAGCACAGCATTCAATGTGCTGAATAGCCAAATGCGGTTGCGTGAACTCAATGCAGACATCGACTAAAGACCAATCTATGCTTGTTAATGGTGTTTGAGAGTTGATTTTAGCCACAATTTGGTGGCCTCGTTCTAAGGCAATTTGTTCAATGGCCTTTCCCATTTTTCCGTATCCGAGCAGGGCGATGTTCATCTTGTAAAAATAATATAAATCAATGAAAGCTTAGGCTTAATCTCGCCCCGACATAACCCTGCGTTGAAAAGAAGGGGTCCAGATGAAAACTGAGATCGGGTGAAGTATCAAAATTCACAAAATGTGCTTCTGCGCCAGCTTCGGCAATTTGAATGAAATAAACGGCGGCAAGACCAAGGATAGAGAGGTCTCGCCAATCTAAATATTGTCTGTAAAGTTGCAAAACCGCGGCGTCATCGTAAAGTGCATATTTGGGGTCAAGTGTGCCGCCAATTTGACGTTGAGCGTATTCAAATTTTAATTCCTTTTGCATGCGCTGATTACTGATCAAAAAATAACCAGCACTTCCGACCCCGGCATAAATTATGGGCACTTTCCAAATGGCATTGTTGTGTCGAGTGGAAACAATGCTGTTTCTGATTTGACCTGCACCGGGAATGATCGCGGAGTAGAGCATGCTTTTCTGATGAAAATCTAGGCCGGATGAATCTGGTTCACTGATGATTTGCGCAAACGATAGTTGCTGAAACAAAAAAATCAGTACTAGGATTCTCATTCTGTTTTTTTCAACATCTCGATGAGGCGCTGTAGATGTTGCTCTTCTTCGAAATGAATGATCAATTTACCCTTACCGTTTGATTCTTTATCGAGGCTTACTTTACTTTGAAGTTGCTCACTGAGATAAGAAAGATAAAGTTTTTCGGTCGTAGTAAGCGATATCTTTTCTTTGATACTGCTTTTTGAAGCTTCTTTGCCCTGACTTCCCGATTCTTGAGTAGGTTTACTGAGGGCCTCTACGGCACGAACAGAAAGTTGTTCGGTAAGAATGCGCTCAAGTGCAGCAAGCTGTTCTTTTTCAGAGCTAAGTGCTAAAAGCGCGCGCGCATGCCCCATTGATAATTGTTTGTCACGGACGGCTGCTTGAATGGGCGCAGGTAATTTGAGCAGTCTGAGGTGGTTGGCGATATGAGACCTTGATTTTGCCACCTTTTCACTGAGTTGATCTTGGGTAAGCTTGCACTCGTCGATGAGCCTTTCATAAGAAAGTGCCACCTCAATGGCATTGAGATCCTCGCGCTGAATGTTTTCCACCAAGGCCATTTCAAGCATGGTTTGGTCATTGGCGATGCGCACGTAGGCCGGAACTTCAGTCAGGCCCGCAAGTTGTGCTGCTCTGAATCTACGCTCACCTGAAATCAGCTGATAGCGGTCTCGTCCCATTTTTCTGACCGTAATGGGTTGAATAATGCCATGGGTTAGGATCGATGTTTTGAGTTCTTCGAGTGCGCTCAGTTCAAAGTGGGTGCGCGGGTTAAATGGATTGGCTTCAATGGAGCTGATCAAAATCAAGGCAACAGCACCTGCCGGAACTGCATTGTTGTTGCTCGTGATGTCGGTGTCTGAATTTTGTAAAAGTGCACTTAAGCCACGGCCTAAGGCAGGTTGTTTTTTCGGATTAGAGCTCATGATCAATCTCTATTATTTTATCGTCGTTGCCAATTTTTGTGGCGTCGTTTTTTTGTAAAAGTTCACGTGCGAAGTTCAGGTAGTTAATGGCGCCTTTTGAGGAGGCATCGTACATGATCACCGTTGAGCCATGGCTAGAAGCTTCACTGAGTGTTGTGTTGCGGTGAATAACGGTATCGAAAACCAATTCTTGAAAATGCGTCTTGACTTCGTCTACCACTTGGTTGGCTAAACGCAAACGGGTGTCATACATGGTGAGGACCATACCTTCAATTTCCAAACTTGGATTGAGGCGACCCTGAACAATTTTTATGGTATTTAGCAATTTGCTGAGCCCTTCTAAGGCAAAATACTCGCATTGCACCGGTATCATGACGGCATCTGCGGCAACAAGCGCATTGACGGTAATCAGACCAAGTGAAGGGGAGCAGTCAATTAAAATGAAGTCGTAGTCGTCTTTAATTTGCTCGAGTGCTGCTTTGAGCAAATATTCGCGGTTGGGCATATTGATCATTTCAAGTTCTGCACCTACGAGGTCTACGTGTGAAGGTAAAATGAAAAGATTCGGGTTGGTGGTTTCAAGGATGGCCTCATTTGGATGGCTACCGTTTACCAAACAATCGTAGATATTTTTAACAGATTTAGGGTCAAAACCAAGGCCAGATGTAGAATTGGCCTGTGGGTCCGCATCGATAATCAGTGTTTTGTATTCAAGCACACCGAGACAGCCACCTAAATTGATGGAAGTTGTTGTTTTACCGACTCCGCCTTTTTGGTTGGCGATGGCAATGATTTTACCCATAATTGATCTATTGAAAGTTAAAATTACAAGTAGTTCTGAATTCTTGGAAGCCCCTGTCTAGGAACTTATCAACCATTTTTATTAGCCAGCTGTCAATATCATTCATTCACAGCGTCTTAGCTATGTAAAACAATCCGTTGTTTTTCAGTAATTTTGTAAAATGTTTGCCAAGCGGTATATAAAGATAGGAGCTGCAGCTGCCAATGACATTCAATTTACTGATCCTGAATTGCTGCCTTATCATGCGCTTTTGCTGCAAGATAGCAATGGTTCTGTTTATTTTCATTTGTGTGTAGCTGAAGCAAGGGCAATGTTGAACGGTACTCCCGTTGAGCAATTGGCTGAGCTTCATGCCGATGACCACGTGCAAATTGGCACTACAAACTTGGCAATCAAAGACTTATTTGATTGGCCTGTGCAGGTAACAACCGATACAAACAACGCAACAGATTCAGACACTGGCCTTGAGTCCAGTTCTAAACGAGGCCTGAGTTTACAGCTCGTTGTCATCTATGCGGCCGTCGCTTTGTTACTGATTCTGATGGCTTTTTATGTTTAGCCTAAAAAAAATGCAATTTTCTGTGAGCAAATCAGAAAATATTCGTAATATTGCACCCCCGTTTAATTGAAAACGGTTTAAAATTTCTGAGATGAACGTCATTAAACAAATTGAGCAAGAGCTCATCGCCAAAAATGAACTTCCAGCTTTCGGAGCCGGAGACACCATTATTGTTTCTTACCGTATTGTTGAGGGTAACAAAGAGCGTATCCAGCAATTCCAAGGTGTAGTTTTACAACGCCGTGGCGCAGGTGCTACTGAAACTTTTACAATTCGTAAAATGTCAGGTAACATCGGAGTAGAGCGTATCATTCCTGTAAACTCTCCTTTCATTGATAGCATTACAGTTGTGAAACGTGGAGCTGTGCGTAGAGCACGTATTTTCTACTTCCGTGAGCGTACTGGTAAATCTGCTCGTATCCGCGAAAAGAAAAACTTCAGTCACTAAGCACTGTAAAAATCATATTCAAAAAGGAGCTCATTGGGCTCCTTTTTTTTGTGCCTTCAATTTTCTATCTCACCTCATTAGCATTTAATTCGCAAGAATAGAATAGAATAGAATAGAATAGAATAGAATAGAATAGAATAGAATAGAATAGAATAGAATAGAATAGAATAGAATAGAATAGAATAGAATAGAATTCCTATTTAGTAGAATTACAATCCTAGAATTTCGAAATCCGTTCTTCTATTCTTCGCTCTGTTTTCTGAAGAAGTATTGGCTACTTTCGGTTGTGTTTCGCCAAACCCTTTTGCTTGTAACCTTTCTGGAGCAATGCCAAGTTCGATTAAGTAATTGACCACTTCCTGTGCTCTGCGTTCAGACAACAGCAAGTTGTTTTGTTCGGCGCCAAGATCGTCAGTATGGCCATTAATTTGCAATGAAATATTTTGCTGCTGTTGCAGATAGGTCGCAAAACTTTGCAAAAGAATTTTTGCCTCTTTATCCAGTAAATGACTTTCTGTGCCGTAATAAATGGAGGCAAGGGTATAAGCTTTTCCGACTTCGAGACTATCCACAATAAGTTCTTTGGCTGCCACTTTATTGGTAGGCGCACTGAGTTCTTCGGCTTTGATCACCTGCGCTTGAAAACTATGGTTTTCCTTACTTGCGGAAATACTGATGTCTTCTCCAACTTGAACGGCAATAGCATAGGTGCCGTCTTCATTGGTTTGGCCGGCCTCAGTTTGCTGCTCTCGATTGTGGTAATTGAGTTGTAGGTCAGCACCAGCAACACCTTTTCCTTGTTCATCGACAATTTTTCCTGTCAGGATGCGGACTTCTTTAGGTCTGGCCGCTTCGTAAAGCTCAAAACTATAGATATCCCAATTTTGCCCCTGATAACTAGAAAAATAGGCTTCTTTACCATTTGTTGACACAAAAAGCCCGAGCTCATCTGCTTCTGTATTGATAGGATATCCGAGGTTTTGGATGGGGCCCCAACCATTTGCGGTTTTTCGCATATAAAAGATATCTAAGCCGCCCATTCCAGGTCTGTCGCGTTTGCTTTCCGAAACAAAGTAAAAGGTTTCTCCATCTTGATGGAAAAAAGGGCTTTTGTCTTTGCCTGCAGTATTCACTATTGTGAATGGTTGCGCAGGACCCCACGAACCATCGGCTTGTTTTTCGCTAAAATAAATATCGTTGTCTTGAGATCCTTTTCGAAAACTTGTAAAGTAAAGTATTTTTCCATCGGAAGACAACGAGGGCTGAGCTTCCCAACCATCTTTGGTATTGATTTGTGGCCCGAGGTTTTTTAGCGGCCCCCATGAAAAGGTATTTTTACCTTTGACTTGTGTCACCTGATAACGTGTGCTGAAAAGGTCGCAATTGAGGTATTCCTTTTTGTAAACGATTTCTTTTTTACAAGCGCAAATAATCATTTCCCGGTTGTCGGCAGAAAGACTTGCTGATCCGTAATTATAGAAATTTCCGTCATTAAAAGGGCTACTCAGTGCAAACCCTTGATTGAATTGAAGTTGTTCAGCTTGGGCCATTGTAAATTCTTCTTCAACGCCCCCTGCGATGTCTCCAAGATTGGTTTTGTCTGCTTTTCTAGTAAAGAAGAGTAGTTCGTTATCTGGGCTTAGCATCGGGAAATACTCATCTTGTGCTGTGCTGACCTGCTGAACTTTTTGCACCTCATAAGGAACCGGATTCAGTTTGGCATCGCGCAAAAAACTGAGCTCTTTGTAAAGTGGCGCTAAGTCGGCCTTGATTTCAGCATAGTTTTGAAAACTTTCATCGCGGCTATCAGGGTACAAGGAATCAAATGCAAATAAAGTTTCAATCTGATTCAAGCAAGCATCTTTGCGATCGAAATTGTAAAGTAATTTGGCGCAATAATAATAAGCTTCAGGATTGTAATCAGGGCATTTTTGGATAGCTGCCTGAAAGAAGGTCAAAGATTTTTGGAGTTTTCTTTCACCCTCGGCCTGAGTTGCGTTGTTTTTATATTCGGCACTGCCTTTTGAATAAAATAAAACACCTAAGTAGTAGTATGCTTGTACATTTTCAGGATATTTTTGAGCAACGCTTGCTAAAGCTTTGGCTTTTTCTTCAAAACTTGTTGCATTCAATGCTTCTTGGAGCACTTTATTGATTTTTTTATCTGTGGTAGTACACGCCGCTTGTTGCGCTTGTACAAACGTCGCCAGAAGAAGGGCAAAACTCAATAAAAGTTGGCGAAACAAGCACATAGTGCTATCTACGAACTTGTCGCAAAAAGTTACATTTTTTCGAGAATATTTACACAGTAAGCGATGTCTTGTTCGCTCACGTTTAAATGCGTCACCATTCGAATCATACCTGGGCCAAAAGCCATACAACGGATCTTGTTTTCTGCGAGTTTAGCCAAAAGGAGGTCGCGTTGTGTTTCGTCTTTAAGTATGGCAACTACAATATTAGTCTGTACGGGCACCACTTCTGCGATGTAACTACATTTTTGGAGGGCAAGTTCTAAGGCTTTTGCATGGCGGTGATCTTCTGCCAATCGACTCCTGTTATTTTGAAGTGCATAAAGACCTCCGGCTGCAATAATGCCGGCTTGTCGCATCCCGCCACCCATTACTTTGCGTACCCGACGCGCCCGCTCAATAAACGATTTTGTACCGAGTAATACTGAGCCAACAGGAGCTCCGAGCCCTTTAGATAGACAAACAGAAATGCTATCAAAAAATTGACCGTACTGCACTGCTTCTATACCGTTTTCAATTAAGGCATTAAAAACTCGGGCGCCATCTAGGTGTAAGGGAAGGTCAAGTTTGGTACAAAGTTCACGTATGTTTTGAAGTTCAGCTAAATCGTAAATAGCACCGCCACCTCGGTTGGCTGTATCTTCTAGACTTACTAACTGAGTCAGTGGAAAATGAACATCGTGAGGTGGATTGATCCATTTTTCAATTTCTTTAGCAGTAATTCGACCACGGTCTCCTTTGAGTAGTCTAACAGAGGCGCCAGAATTTTTAGCGATACCACCACCTTCATACTTATAAATATGACTTTCTTCATGGCAAATGACTTCGCCTCCAGGTTGCACATGAACATTGATGGCAATCTGATTGGTTTGCGTTCCTGAACTGCAAAATAAAGCAGCTTCTTTGCCAAATAATTGAGCGGCGTAAGCTTCTAATTCCAAAACACTGGGGTCTTCCATAAAAACATCGTCACCAACCGGGGCGTCTAGCATAAAGGCGCGCATTTCAGGCGTTGGTTGTGTAACGGTGTCACTGCGTAAATCAATCATATTTGTACTTTTGACAAAAATACAATTTCGCATGGATGTTTTGCTCTCAGTGCTTGTGTTCATTTTAGTGCCCTTCCTAGGTGCATTGGCAACCTTTTTCACCGGATTTGGGCTTAACACCATATTAGTTCCTGTTTTCTTACTTTATTGGGATGCACCAATAGCGGTCTTAATGGCGGGAATTGTTCACCTTTGTAATAATATTTTGAAAGTGGCGCTCACGGCGAGGTCTATTAACTGGAACTTGTTTCAGAATTTCGGTATCCCGGCAATTATTTTTGCTTTTTTAGGTGCCTTTCTTCTCAGTACTTTAACTGCCAATACAACTACAAACCTAGAGCCTATTTTTGGCGTTATTTTGATGGGCTTCGCTTGTTTAGAGTTTTTTAATTGGAAACTACCTATTCAAGGGAAATGGGCTATGCGCTTTGGTGGTGTTTTGAGTGGTTTCTTTGGTGGTTTTTCCGGACATCAAGGTGCTCTTCGGGCTATGTTTCTATCCAAACTGAAGATTGAACCCCTTGTTTTTGTTGCTACAACCGCAATTATTTCGCTATTAGTAGATATGACTAGAATAAGTGTTTATTTCTCGAGTACCGCACTTTTTAGTTATTACCCAACACTATTGATCTTTTTATGTGTGCCGGCCGCATTAGCTGGTACTTTAGTGGGTAAAAAGTACATTCCAAAGGTGAATCATGCTAAGCTGTCTATGATCGTCGGAATCGGGTTGTTCGTGATGGGGCTCATTATGTTGCTGAAGTCACTTATTCCTTTTCAATAGTTTTCGGAAACAATTGCTTCTTTACACCATATTCATCAATCACAAATTCTTCGATTTTTTCTCCTTTGCTACTGTAGGTACAGCTATAGTTGAGTTTCCCATCCACATAGAACGATTCGTGTTTACCTACTGGGATATCGGCTAAATATTGCTCGGAGTTCAGTACTTGCCCACGCTCATCGAAGGTTTTGAAATCGCCATTCTTCTTTCCATCTTTCCAATTTTCTATGCGTGCTGTTTTACCGCTGTCAAAATAATAGGTCCAGACGCCATTTTTTTTGCCGTTTTTATAATTGAGCAAGCTTTCTTTGGTTCCTTTTTCAGTGAGTGTATACATTTGGCCATCGAGAAGTCCATAGTTATAATGACTCACTTTTCTTAGTTTACCATTGTTATAATAAGTACGTTGCTGACCATGTAGCTTGCCATTCGCGTAGTTTTTTAGGGTCAGGGTATCTTGTTGTGCATTGCGGACAAATTGAATAGAGGGGCCATCTAAAGCACCATTTTTATACCAAATTTCAAATTGCTTCCACTGTGTGGAGTCGTAATAAATGATGGTAGAACCATTTTGTAAGCCCAAATGATATTCTTGAATGGCTTGAATACAGCCCGTTCGGTAGTATGAAGTGTCGCGACCTTCTCTTTTGCCATTTTCAAAATACAATTTTTCCTCCACTAAGAAATTGGAATAACAACTCGTACAAGTTCCGGAGTAGGGAGTCGCAAAGTCTTTTCTAAGAAGATAAATATTGCGCTGCTCATCAAAGGCAACTTTGTCTTGGCAATTATTAACATTCTTTGCAGGGCAAGCAGTACGCGTAGCTTTACAAGGCTCAGGAACTTGTGCATATAGGCTTGCAAAGGAAAGGAAGCAAGCTAAGAATGGGTTTTTGAACCAAGTCATGGTCGGGGAGGGTTAAATTTGCTCAAGTTGAGATAGCGCTGCTTTCATGCGCTCCGGAATCTCAATAGTTTGTTGGGTTTTACTATTGAAACCCACAAGCGTACTGCTTCCGGTTGTACACAATTTGTCTTTTACAAAAAGTTGATAAGCTAACGTAAAGCTCTTATTTCCAATGTGTTTCAGAAAGAGTTTGATTTCAGGCTGATCGTGCAGGTACAAAGGCTGAATATATTCCACTTCATTTTTAACCAAAACAACACCATGTTCTAACCAATCCCAGTTTGGGCCCACCATATGATTGAAATAGTGGATGCGCGCCATTTCAAAATACACTAAGTATATGGAATTGTTGACGTGACCGAGAATATCGATATCTGTTAATCTAATTTGAACTTTTGCTGGAGCGATCATTTATCTAGTTTCTGGTATGTGGAGTTGTTAGAAATAAATTCTGGAACTAATTTTTTCATGAGCGTTACACAAAGCTCATTGTTTTGTTGGTCGGCTTGGTGGAGTAAATCTTGAATACCGGCCTCTTGTTCTTGGGTAGTTAGTCTCGTTTTGGCGATCAAAATTTTTGGATGGTGAGTCGTTAAGGTGTTTTCACTGGAGGCGAGCACTTCTTCGTAGAGTTTTTCACCAGGACGCAATCCTGTAATTTTAATATCGATGTCTTTGTATGGTTGCTTGCCCGACAGTAAAATCATCTTTTTAGCGAGGTCAATGATTTTAACGGCTTGCCCCATTTCAAAAACAAAAATTTCCCCCCCGTTGCCCATTGCCGCGGCTTCTAAAACAAGTTGACACGCTTCCGGAATAGTCATGAAAAAACGCGTGATGCGTTCGTCTGTAACCGTAATAGGGCCACCGGCTGCAATTTGCTTTTCAAAGGTAGGAATGACGGATCCGTTAGATCCCAAAACATTGCCAAAACGCGTCGTGATGTAAGCCGTTTGCTGACGCTCGTTGAGTAAATCAACTGCCATTTCAGCAATGCGTTTGGATGCGCCCATGACGTTGGTCGGGTTCACGGCCTTATCGGTAGAAATCATTATAAATTTCTTGACGGCAAATTTGGCTGCTAATTGAGCTAATAAAAGTGTACCGCCAATATTATTTCTAATGGCTTCTACTGGGTTGTCCTCCATTAATGGAACATGCTTGTAGGCTGCTGCATGAAACACCATTTGTGGGTTAAATACCTCAAAGAGCTTTTCCATGCGCTGGGCAGCACAGATATCGCCTATGACATATTCTGCAACTAAAGCAGGGAATTTTGCTCTGAGTTGCTGCTCAAGTTCAAACAACGGTGTTTCTGCTTGATCTAATAAGATTAATTTTCGAGGGTTCAAAGGTGCAATGCTCTTGGCAAGTCCGCTACCAATACTTCCAGCAGCTCCGGTAACTAATACAACTCTGTCTGAGATCAGCGCCGCAACTTTCGGATTATTCAATTCGATGACTTCTCGCCCTAAAAGATCATTGATATTAATTTTAGTAAATTGCTTCACTTGAAAAGTACCGTTGGTCCAAGATTTTGCTTCGGGTACACGTTGTATCTGAATGCCGAGTTCAAAGGCTGTTTCAGCGATTTGCTGCAAGCGTTCAGAAGGTAGATTTTGAACAGCAATAATGAGTGTGCGTAAGTTGAACTTCTGTTTAAGCGCTTCAAGTTCATGGAGCTGATATACCCTAGAGCCTTCTATTCGCTTACTTATTAAATTTGGATTATCGTCAATGAAGCCAATAACGTTTTGCAACGAAGCCGTATCTTTTTCGATAATTCTTTTGGTCAATAGGCCAGATACGCCTGCGCCAAAAATCATTAAAGGCTCTTCTGTACCTTTTTCTTTGATGTACTCTAAATAGAGTAACTTGACGACAAGCCGCGCTGAAATCACAAAAGCTGTACTGAAGATAAACTCCATGATCAGTACAGAATTCGGGAATAGGTAATAGTGGTCTAGGAAGTAAAATCTGAGCAGACCACCTGTGATAAATAGGATAGAGCTGATTGCTTCTGCAAATAAGATGCGTTTGAAATCATCTGTGGAGGAATAGCGAACCAAACCTTGATGTATCTGGAAAATACCAAAAACCAAGATTTTGACTAAAATAAAAAACCATAGGCTTTTGGATAGAATTTCCCATTCCGTTTGTATCAAAGAAAAATCCGCTTTGAGGTCAAAGCGGATTAAGTAGGCGAAGAATAAGGCAAATAAATGAATGAGTACATCAAGTAAAATAATGACCCATCTTGGTGTATTTTTCTTTAGTTTTAGCACGCGCAAAGATAGTAATTAACTATTTCTCGCGAACAAGGTGTATGAGTCCTTGCTTCTCAATTTCTTGATTGGCATTGGTTGTCGTTTTCGCGATATAAAAGTAGACACCTTCTTCTAGATCTTTTCCATTTTCATCGGTACCATCCCATTGGAAGGCAGGGTCGGTAAATGTTCTGATCGTATTTCCCCAGCGGTTCACAATGATACACTCATAAACAGCTAAACCACCATAGAAAGTCATTTGGAAGTAGTCGTTGTTGCCATCTCCGTTCGGGCTAAATACGTTTGGAAATTCGATGTCACAGTAATAGAAGGTAACAAGTGTAGAGTCAATACTGACGCCACACATGTTGGTTGCTGCCACAATATAAGTACCTGAAGTGGTGACAGCAATAGTTGAATTCGTTTCATTGGTATTCCAAGCGTAGCTGACATTTTGTGGTTGCACAACAGCTGCTAAAGTGGCCGTTTCTCCAACACAAAGCGTAGTGTCGTTTATGGAAGTATAAGGATCAGCTACAAATGTGAGACTAAAACTTTGGTTAAAGCCACAAACGCTGTCTTGCATATTGATGATATAAATACCGGCAGTATCTGCAGTAATTAATGGATTTTCAGTAGCAGCGTTATTGAAGGAGATGAGTCCTGAATTGGAAGTCCAGTTTGAGCCTGTGTAGGAAACGACACCGTTCACTTGAAGCGTGAGGTTACACAAAACAGTGTCGGTCATGGGCGAAACAGGTGCAGGAATACTATCAACAATAATTTGAGTACTGTCTGCACAGCCAATTTGGTCAAAGACCGTAACCCAGTAATTACCTGAATTTAAGTTCGGGAAATCACCGTTAGTACTCGTTCCTAATAAAACTGTTCCTTGATGGATCACAAAAACGTAAGGACTTACACCAAGGGTGGCGCTTGTAGAAATTGAGCCGTCTTGCAAACTACAAAATTCTAAAGTAGAAGATGTAGGACCAAGTTCAGGGTTAGTTGAGGGGTAGATTTCGGCTGTAGTTTGGTCAAAACAACCATTAGCATCTTGAACATACACCTGATAGGTTCCGGGAGTTAGATTGCTGAAAACGGGACTCGCAGAAAATGTAGTTCCATTGGTAAGACTGTATTGATAAGCTGGGGAGCCACCAGTGACGGTGAGGTCAATGACGCCGTTGTCTAGTCCACAAGTTGTGGTGGTGACGATCATGTTGCTGATATCAACTGAATCAACACCTTGTAATTCTGCTTGAAGGGTGTCTGAGCAGTTGTTTTGATCCACTAAGATAATGGTGTAGTTGTCAATACCTAGGTTACTGAAAGTGCTTGAATTTTGAAAGTTTTGACCGTTGTCTATGGAGTAGGTGTAGCCTCCAGCGCCTCCTGAAGAACTAGCGACTAAGCTTCCGTTGCTGCTACCACATGTTGGGTCGTTTTCAAGAATGGAATCAATTTGTGGGTAAGAAATAAACAAGGTGATGGTGTCGTAACAAATATTAGTACTGTCTGTCATCATGACGATGTAACTAGTTGTTCCTGTCGGAGATACTGGAGTTGGATTTGCGCCAGTATAGACCCCTGTAGGGTAGCTGTAGTTATCGTGTAACCAAGTGATTGTGTAGTTCGGAATGGTGGCTGAAATGGAGATGTTGTCGAGGCCCCAGTGGTCGAAGCCAGCACCAGAAACGGCGAGTTGGGTCCAGCGAAATTTTGTAGTGGCCGTTTGTGCGGCTAAAGGAATAGACTCACAATAGTTATTCCATGAAGTCATGTAAGAATCATAGCCGCCATTTGGGCTCCAGTAGTTCATGGTAACCCAAGTAGCACCGTTGTCGGTGGAATATTGCAAATAAACACCTTCATTGGCTAAGTCAGGGCCTTCGCATGGCGAAGCTTGAGCTTGAATGGCATAGCGCATCTCAAAACAAACATTTCCACCTGAAGATACATCGAGCTGAACGGTGGTCATGACACGAGGTGCAACGGATTGGTTACCCATCCACATGAAGCTGGAGCCATCGAGGCTCGGTACTCCACAGGTATTATTGGCAATTGTAACGATTTGTGAGAAATCCCAACCAACTGGTTGGCCATTGTTAAAGTTTTCTCCGAAGGCGAGTACGCTGGTTCCGGAGCCATTTACGCTAAGCGTTGTAGAACCGTTACAAGGAACTATAGTGTCTTGAGCGCTAGCCTGAACAGTGCACTGGGTATGAGCTGTGGTCCAAGTGAATAAGCCCGCGAAGAGGCAAAGTAGTTGATAGTAGGTTTTCATGATAAAGGATTATTGAACCGAAACGCTGACAATTTTAAAATCTGTCAGTTGTGTTTTGGTTAAATGGGCAGGCATGTGATCAAAAATTGAAAGACCTTGACGATTGCGATCAAGACATACACCTTCTAACTTTTCTTGAGGTTGTAGGGTTTGCGTATAAACCATTTCAGGATGCCCGCAAGTGGCACAATTGCCGTCATAGTACAATTCAAAGCTGTAATTAACAACTTTAACTTGATTGGTGGTATTTGTAATGGTAAGTTGAATGAGGTCTGCTTCGTATCCTTCTGAAGGCACATTGCAGTGTAATGGCTTGGTTTGGATTTCGATTCCGGATTTAGAAACTGATTTTTGAGCAAAACTTGTTGCTGAAAAAAGAAGGAGGCCGATGATCGTAAGACGCATTTTCATAGAATTAGTTTAGATTTGTGCTAGACGTGAACGTTAAAGCATAAGTTGCACGCGTTGTAAATTTAGCACAAATTAAGCAAATTTGAAAGAAATCGAACGAAAGTTCCTTGTGGAAAATGACCACTGGAAATCAGCAAATATTATTGGGCAAAGAGTGCTCAAGCAAGCTTATTTACTTCGAGAAGCTGACCGTTCTGTGCGCATTCGCATCACGGATACCATGGCTTTTTTTACTGTTAAACTCGGAGTTGGGGTCACCCGCAGTGAATTTGAATACGAGATTCCTGTTGAGGAAGCAGAAATCATGATCGCTGAAGCTAATTTAAAATGCTTAGATAAAACGCGTTATTACATTCAGTACAAAGCAGCTACTTGGGAGCTCGATGTTTTTCATGGTGCCCTTGAGGGCTTGGTGGTTGCTGAACTCGAATTAGACACTGAAGATCAGTACATTGAATTGCCAGATTGGGTAGGGGAGGAAGTAACACTTGACCCGAATTATTTGAATTCAAATCTAATTGAAAAGGTTTGAGGATAGTATAGAAAAGAAGTTTTCTGATTCATTTTTCTTGATCGTTCATAATCGTGATCATCATCTTCTTATTCTCCATCTCCATTTCTATTTCCATCATCCTCTTCTTATCCTTAAAAATAATTAAAGGGATTCTTGTTCAAGCGGTTCTTTGAGTAAATCAATGACGGTGCAACCTAATTCTAGGTAAAAGAAATGTGTTAATTTTTGTGTTTCGCTGAGTGCAGGCCAATTTTTAGGGTCTGCCTCGATGTTGCTACATTCTTGTGCCCATATTTTTTTAGCGTATTTTTCGATGATCAGGTCGTCGTCCCAGAATTCTTCTTCAATTAAATATAGACTACCTTCTGAGTTTTCATCCATCATGAGTTCCGGGTCAATTTGAGTTGCCCATTCGATAAAGGTAGTTTTGGGTTTAGCCAAAAGAAAACCACGGTTAACTAATTTCATAAGTTGACGATTTGTGCGTTTTTATATTGATACCACTTGGTGCTTTTTCTAGGCTGACCCAACATCACATATTTAAAATTTGCTTGCAGTTGACGTCCACTCAAGTATTTGAGCCAATCTTTGTAGTTGATTTTTTTTGTGGATTGAATACAGGTGATTTGTTGATTGGAAAGAACGATTAAGGTAAATTGTTTGAATAGCTTATCAGTAGAACCTATTTTGAAGGGCTGTTGACTGTTGAATTGATCTAGCCAATTAAAAAATGCTTCATTGGCTTGATTTGAATCTTTGAATGCCCATTCTTGATGCCCGAAAGTTTGCGACAAGGAATCGGTGCAAAGAACATGAAAATGCTTTTGCGAAAAGCGATTCAGGAAGTGCTTTTGTTGCGAACTATCAAGACTCACACTCGCCATTTTAAGTTGACATGAATCATTGGCATAGCTTTTGAGAAAAGAGGAGAGCGTGTCCAACTCAGTAGGCATGCTAATTTTCTGATCTTTTTGGCTTGACTTCGGTCTGATTTGATCCAAATTTGTAACAGCATCAGCAGGTTGGTCTTGGCAGGCTGTTATGAAAGACAAAAAAGAAACGAGAATATACAACAGGGGTTTGGTCAGTGCACGCATCTTTTAATTAATTTTGAACAAATTTAACAAACTATGAAGCAATTTGTATTGTTTGCCGTCTTGGCTTTTATCAGCTTTTCTTGTGGTACAAAAGTACAGTATACGACAGCTGTGCGCGATGAATTCAATTTAGATACCGAAGAAAAACTTCGTCAGGTACAATTTTATATCTCGCATACCATCATTCTCAACCAAATGAATGTGCAGTCAAGTGAGTTGACCACACAAAACGGGGCGTTGGTGGCTAGCTCAAATAGCCAATCGGAGTCCGTCATTATTCCGGCCGGAACAAAATGTATTTTTGAAGGTTTTGGCGACGCCGGACAAATCTTGGTGCGTTTTGAAACAGGTGACCAGCGTTACATTCCATTTGCCACAAAAAATGAAGGAGCCAGCGTAAGACGCTATTACCTAGATGCAGACTGGACAGCCAGTGGTGGTGCAAAAATCAACTACGGTGGTAACGTTTACAAAGTTGACCTCACCAGAGGAATGCCCAGACAAGCTCACCTAGAGGTCGTTCGCAAGAAATTGGAAAAAACTAAACGCAAAGAGCGCGTCGTTAAAGGATTAAAAGTTTAATCAGTACATGTCAATCAACACCAACATATCCTTTGATCCAAAAGGATTTGAAAAAGAAGAACTTATTAGCATTTATAAGAAACTCGTTTTACCGAGGCTTATAGAAGAAAAAATGCTCATTTTATTGCGTCAAGGGAAAATCAGTAAATGGTTTTCTGGTTGGGGGCAAGAGGCGGTTTCAGTGGGTACTTCCTACGCGATGTCCACCGATGAGTACATATTACCCATGCACCGTAATCTCGGTGTATTCACCACCAGAGATATTCCCTTAAATCGTTTGTTTGCCCAGTTTCAAGGGAAGATGAGTGGATACACCAAAGGACGTGACCGCAGTTTTCATTTCGGAACTCAAGATCACAAATTGGTTGGCATGATTTCACACCTTGGTCCTCAACTTGGAATAGCAGATGGAATCGCATTGTCCAATAAGATCAGAGGTACGCAAAATGCCACACTTGTTTATTCAGGAGATGGCGGTGCTTCAGAAGGTGATTTTCACGAAGCTTTAAACGTAGCAGCTGTTTGGGATTTACCGGTCATTTTTGCGATTGAAAACAATTGTTGGGGGCTTAGTACGCCTTCAATAGAACAATTCCGTTGCAAGCAATTCATTGATAAGGGCATCGGGTATGGCATGGAAGCGATTCAAGTGGATGGCAACAATATCCTTGAGGTCATTCGAACGGTGCGCCATATCAAAGCCGAAATGGCTCAAAGTCCAAGACCATTTTTACTAGAACTCATGACCTTCCGCATGCGCGGTCATGAAGAAGCGTCCGGTACCAAATATTATCCAGAAGGCTTACAAGAGTCTTGGGAATCCAGAGACCCTGTGGTTGCCTATGAAAACTATTTACTCGCTGAAGGTATTCTTTCAGAACAGTTTGTAAATGAGATTAAAGCCGATTTCAAACAACAAATCCAAACTGCCTTTGACCAAGCAAATGCAGAACCTAAAATTGTTCCAAATTTAGCGCAAGAACTCACAGATGTTTATGCGCCTCATACGTTTAGCCCTATTGCTGCTGAAGGTGCTAGCTCTGAAAAACGATTCATCGATGCCATTCAAGACGGTCTGTCTTTGGCCATGGAAAAACATCCTGAACTCATTTTAATGGGGCAAGATATCGCTGAATATGGTGGCGCTTTCAAAGTGACAGAAGGCTTTGTGCAACGGTTTGGTAAAGATCGTGTCAGAAATACGCCGCTTTGTGAATCAGCCATTATTGGTGCGGGTTTAGGTTTGTCCATTGCAGGCATGAAAGCTATGGTAGAGATGCAGTTTGCAGACTTTGTGAGTGTGGGCTTCAATCAAATTGTAAATAATCTTGCCAAATTGCATTGGCGTTGGGGCCAGAAGGCCGATGTAGTGGTGCGCATGCCCACTGGCGCCGGAACTGCTGCAGGGCCCTTTCATTCTCAAAGTAATGAGGCTTGGTTTGTGCACACGCCAGGTTTGAAGGTGGTTTATCCATCCAATCCACAAGATGCTAAAGGGCTTTTACTTGCTGCATTTGAGGATCCTAACCCAGTGATCTTCTTCGAGCATAAATACTTGTATCGCAGTCTAAAAGGCATGGTGCCAGATGCTTATTTCAATGTTGAAATTGGAAAAGCAGCTACCGTTCAATCTGGCTCGGACCTCACCATACTTACCTACGGTTTAGGGGTTCATTGGGCACTTGATGCTGCTGCTGCCAGACCAAATGCCAGTATAGAAATCCTTGACCTCAGAACCTTGTTGCCACTCGATAAAGAGGCGATTATTGCAGCTGCATCTAAAACGGGTCGTGTTTTGGTTTTACACGAAGATACCACCACAGGCGGTATCGGAGGCGAGCTAGTGGCTTTGATCAATGAGCATTGTTTTGAAGCACTAGATGCTCCAGTGCTGAGAGTTGCATCTTTGGATACGCCAATTCCATTTGCAGCCGACCTTGAGCAACAATTTTTAGCCAATTCTCGACTGCTAGACACCATTGATCAGCTTCTTAACTACTAACGTGCTCAAAAAAATCACGCCACTACAGCCATTCCTTTGGCTTTGGCTCGCCATGAGTATCTTGCGTTTGGCTTTTGCTTGGCAAAATGCAAGTTTTTTTGAGAGCATAGCGCTGGCTACTTTTTTTTATGGTGCCTTATTTGATGCGGTAACCATCGCCTTACTAGCCTTGCCTTATGCCTTTTTTAGCATGCCGCTTCAATGGAGAGCTAACAAATTTTACCGTGTGGTAGGTAAATCTTACCTTTTTCTCATTGCCTTATTTGTATTAGTGTTGAATACCTGGGACATCGCCTATTTTTCATACACGCAAAAGCGATCCAGTTTTAGTTATTTTACGCACATTCTAACAGGTACAGAAACCAGTTCGTTAGCGGGTGAGTTTTTAGCTGAATTTTGGTGGTTGCCTATTTTGTTTATTGGGCTGCTCTTTGTTTTTATTCGCATCCTTCAAAAGCTGCCTAGAAATGTAATAATCACGTCCTCAAAACCGAAGGCCTGGGTTTTCTACTTATTAACGCTTTTTGTTACCTTCTCACTAGCCAGAGGTGGATTTGCTTTAAGACCAATTAGCATCATTGATGCTACAGCCCTTACAAGTCTTGAGCAGGCGCCTCTTGTTCTGAACACTGCTTTTACAGTACTCAAAACCAGCCGCTACGATGACCCTAAAAAAGTCCAGTACTTATCAAAGCATGAACTCACTAGGTTCTTGCCGTCGGCTGAGCGCAAGATGCATTCCCACTTGCCTGAACAGACCAATGTGGTTGTGATCATGTTAGAGAGTTTTGGGACAGTTTATGCCGGCCCAAACAGCAAGGAATCCTATACGCCTTTTCTTGATTCCATACTCTCAGCAGGTTTATTTCTAGAGAACGCCATTGCAAATGGCCGCACTTCCATGGATGCAGTACCCGCAATTTTAGCGGGTATGCCATCTTGGCAAAATGAGTCCTATATCTTAAGCCCTTATTGTACCAATCAGATTGATGCACTCCCAAATTACTTAAAGCAAAAAGGTTATCACACATCGTTTTTTCATGGTGCCAAAACAGGTTCAATGAATTTTGACGATTTTACTAAAGCAATTGGTATTGATCATTATTATGGAATGGAGCAGTACAAAGGCCCGGAAGCTTTTGATGGCAATTGGGGTATTTGGGATCACGCTATGTTCTCTTTTTTTGCCGATGAGCTCAGCACTTTCAAAGCACCCTTCTTTAGTACCATCTTTTCCTTGAGCTCGCATCATCCGTATTTACTTCCTGCAAACTACAAAAGCCTCGTAAGAAAAGGACCTGAACCACTGTGTGCAACCATCTCTTATACAGATCTAGCTTTGAAAGCATTCTTCAAAAAAGCCAACTCAAAAAAATGGTTCAAAAACACCATGTTTGTATTTGTTGCAGACCATGTTGGGCCTACTCGTAGCGCTGCTCATCAAAGCTTCCCCGATCGCTATCATATTCCGATTGGTTTTTATCATCCTGGTCTTGATTTGCAAAAGCTTTATGCCAAACAATATGATGCTACTGCCGCTTTTCAACAAATTGATATTTTCCCTTCTATATTAGATATGCTTGGATATGACAATCAAGCTTTTTGCTTTGGTCAGTCTCTGTTTGCCAAAGAACAAGGGGCTAAAATGGTTTATGAAAATGGGAGCCTAATTTTGTTCAAATGTCCGTCAAAGACTTTGGATATTTATTCTTGGATGCCATTAGAAAAGCGCGCCGTAACAAAACAAGAGCGTAGTTACATCCAGAAACTACAGGCCAACTACCAAAATTACCAGCATCGCCTGATTGAAAATCGTTGCCGCAAGGGTAGATAGCACGCATATCATCAAGGAATTCTGTATCTTTGCGCTTTCAATTCAAGAGCTATGGCAGAGAAAAAAGTGACCCGTCAAGAAGATTACGCAACGTGGTACAACGACCTCGTTTATCAAGCAGACCTCGCAGAGCACTCAGATGTACGCGGCTGTATGGTTATCAAGCCCTATGGTTATGCCATCTGGGAAAACATGCGCGATGTCCTCGATGCTAAATTCAAAGAAACGGGCCACTCCAATGCCTATTTTCCGCTTTTTATCCCGAAAAGTTACCTCAGTAAAGAAGCGGCGCACGTCGATGGTTTTGCCAAGGAATGTGCAGTCGTAACACACTATCGCCTTAAAAATGCTGAGGATGGTAGCGGTGTTATTGTTGACCCAGATGCCAAGTTGCAAGAAGAACTCATCGTTCGTCCGACCTCTGAAACTATTATCTGGAATTCTTATAAAAATTGGATTCAATCTTACCGTGACCTTCCTATCTTGATCAATCAATGGGCCAATGTGGTGCGTTGGGAGATGCGTACGCGTCTTTTCTTGCGCACTGCAGAATTCTTATGGCAAGAAGGGCACACCGCTCACGCCACAAAAACAGAAGCCATTGCTGAAGCAGAACAAATGCTAGACGTCTATGCTGAATTTGCAGAAAAATATATGGCCATGCCTGTTCTCAAAGGTCGCAAGACAGCTAGTGAGCGTTTTGCAGGTGCTGAAGACACGCTTTGTATTGAAGCCTTAATGCAAGATGGCAAAGCCTTACAAGCAGGTACAAGCCACTTCTTGGGGCAGAATTTTGCAAAAGCATTTGAAGTAAAATTTGCCGATAAAGAAGGTAAACTCGACTACGTTTGGGCTACCTCTTGGGGTGTTTCTACGCGTTTGATGGGTGCGCTCATCATGACCCATTCAGATGATCAAGGTTTAGTTTTACCACCGGCGCTTGCACCCATCCAAGTGGTAGGTGTGCCAATTTACCGTTCTGAAGAAGAGCTTGCAGCTATTTCTGAGCGCTTCGCTGCCTTGGCTCAAGAACTCAAGGCTATGGGTATCCGTTTCAAATACGACGACGACGACAACCGCCGACCAGGCTGGAAATTTGCCGAATACGAGACTAAAGGTGTTCCTTTGCGTTTGGCCATGGGCCCACGTGACCTCGAAAACGGGAAAATTGAAGTGGCACGTCGCGACACAAAAACCAAAGAAGTTGTTGATTTCTCAGGAATTGCAGCCTACATTCAAGACTTACTTGGTCAAATTCAAGTGCAGTTGCTCCAAAATGCCAAAGACTTCCGAACTGCCAATACTAAAGTAATTGATTCTTATGCGCAGTTCAAGGAAGAAATCGAGAAAGGTGGTTTCTTATTGGCGCATTGGGATGGCACGGCTGAAACCGAAGAGCTTATTAAGCAAGAAACAAAAGCAACAATCCGTTGTATTCTTTTAGATGGCGATACTACTCCTGGTGTTTGTATGGTAACAGGAAAACCTTCCGAACAACGCGTCGTTTTCGCTAAGGCATATTAATGTCTGTTTTTCACTTTCGGGATTTCAGTATCGTTCAAGATCAAAGTCCGCTGAAAGTCGGGACAGATGCGCTATTACTTGGTGCTACTGTTCAAACAGCTTTGCAAAGCCCTCATATACTAGATGTTGGTACAGGAACTGGTGTCATAGCATTAATTCTAGCTTCGCGCTTTGAAAATGCAACAATTGAGGCACTAGAACCCAATCTTCAGGCTTTTACTGAAGCCCAATTGAATTTTGAAGCTTCTGTTTTTAAGTCCCGTCTGCTGGTTCATCAAACGCATGTAGAAGCATTTGAAAACCAGCAAAAGTTCGACCTAATTGTGAGTAATCCGCCTTACTTTATTGATGACCTCAAGAGTGACAACTTAGGTTTAAACGAAGCCAAGCATTTAAGTAAAGACGCATTCAAGCAGTTTTTACAAGCGAGTCTTTATTTGCTTTCCCCAGAAGGTGCTTTGTGGTTAATTCTTCCTAAAGAAATCGCACTAAAAACAATTGAAGATCTTGCACATCAGGGCTTTTTCTTGCAACAAAAAGTAAGATTTCATTCCAATAGTCTAAAATTAGATGCCCGTTGGGTTTTGGCTTTTTCACGAAGTGAAGCTGAAATGCAGGAAAGGTCGTTTTTCATCCGAAATAATGACGGAACATACCATCAAGATTACATTGAGCATGTTGGCTTTCTACATGCCAAACAACTTTAGATTTTTTTCTTCCAGCGTTGTAGGTCTGTGCTGAGGCCAATGGCGTGAATAGTGCCTGCTTTAGAGTAGAATTGAATGGAGTAATCGAGGTCAAATTTCTTGATTTTAAGACTTGTGCCTAAAGAAAAACCTGCCAGACCCGGGAAATCATTCAGCTTGAGTTGTTGGCGTCTGTTGTAGTTGAAACCCATTCTGAGTTGAAAGGCACCTTTAGGCACCAATTCTAATTGAAAATTCAAGTGATTTGCAATCTTTTCGCCGATGTTAGGTGTGTAAACTGGAATGGTGTCTCCGGTAAGTGGGTCATAGGTTGGCGCGGCGTTTGGGTCTAGCCAAATGTTATCTGGCCTATTTAGCGAGTGTCCAACGACATGAAATCTAAAAGGGGCGTGTGCGAGTTTATAGCTCAGTGCAATATAGGTGTCCAAAGCTAAAGGCGCGCTTTGAGCGCTTGTGTAGTTTTTAAATACAAAACCTAAATTTCTGACCCCAAAAGCTGCCGTGAATAATTGTTTCGGATGAATGAGTAGCGCAGAAAAGGTAGAACTGAGGCCAAATGCACTGTAGCGCTCGAGTTGAGAACCCAGTAAATTGACTTGCATGCCCATACGGAAGTAAGGGTTAGGTGTGTAGGCGTAGCTTGCGCCGATTTGATAGTCCAGTGCGTTAAAAGATCCGATGGCTTCGCCGTTGCTATTGGTTTCGGTGAAATTACCATAGTTCAAGTACCGAATATAGGGCGCAATGGTGCCAATTTTTGTTTTGAGCGCGGTGGTGAAAATGCCAAAATTGACACCAGATGGCAATATGCCAATGGTGCTGTGCATGGAGCCTTGCATTTTAGGGTCGAGCAAGGCGGCTTGGTCTAGGGTGGTGGAAAGATCGCCGTTTGGTAAGGCGTAGTATCTTGAGCCGACGCCAAGGCTTTTACTAGAATTGGTTTGTTCAAAGCCACTAAAAGTATTGTTGCCCAAGTTGTACTGAGCAAGACTGCTCAAACTGATCAATAAAAAAAGTAGGTTAATTACTTTCATAAGGCAAGGACTACAACGAAAAATTGGCTTCGAGATTGTGAAAATACTAAGAAATTCTGCAAATCGCACTTTGGAACGATAATTGTAAAACCAAAAACATGAACCAAGCAGCCTACACCAACCGTGCTTTCGAGCCTATCTTTACTTCGCAAGTTCCATTTTTCAAAAGGATCATTGCCAAGTATTTTTCTGCAGACGAACAAGCGGACGTTTTGCAAGAATTCTCGATTCATTTCTTTTTACTCTATGAAAAGAAATATCAAGCACATGCTGAGCTCTTTGACTCAAAAGCTTGGCTGAGAACGATAGTCACGCATTACTGTATTTCGTTACTCAGAAAGAAAAAGGCGCAGAAAAATGCCGTTTGGGAGAATACCATCAATACAGCGATACTTCGGGCCTCTGAAAGTGAAGTGGCGCGAGAGCACGAGCTGATCTCATTAATGAGTTTGGCGCTGGGCTGCGTCACCAAGCAAGAGGCCTTGATTCTCAAGATGAAATACATGTATCAGAAGTCTAGTAAAGAGATTGAGCAGCGTTTGGGCTTGCAGTACGTTGATGTTCAGATCAATAGAATCAAGCTCAAAATCAGAAAAAAGTTAGCTACCACCGATCATAGTTGGTTGTAGGTTTTTTGTAGTTTTTTCCTTTTACTAGCCCGAGGATCAGAAATTGTTTAGAAATCGAGGTGTCTTTCTTTTTTATCCGGGTAAATATCAGCAATGGTGACCAATATGCCCGTTTCTTCTACATTGCCGAAGTCAGGATTCACAGCGGTGTCGAAGGTCCTCATGGTGGCAGATAAATTCATGTAAATATTCATGAGCGGCGGGATAAAGGTGCCACGTTCGCGCACAAAACTATTGAGTTCTTTAAAAGCATCTTTGTATTCTTTTCCTTCAATCAAAGCAGCGTAAGCACTGGTGTCTCCAATTTGAAGGGGATGATATGCCTTGATTAATTTTTCTGTATCAGGAAAAAAGTGCTGCAAAAAGAACAGTAAGAAATCGCGGCTACTTGTGTTGTAGTCGGGGTACATCGTTACCTTGCCAAAGAAGTACTTGACTGTAGGATAAAAACGAATAAGCGCGCCTAGGCCATCCCAAATGTTGTCTAGTGCAAATAAGCCTTTTTTAGGATTTACCGTTGGCTGGTAATTGGGCTGCACCCAACTTCTGCCAAGTTCAATGGTGTAGGGTAGGTATTTTTCTTTGAAAGCAGTACCAAATTCGAAATAATGTGTCGTTGACAAATGATAGTTGCCATCTTGGTCTAGAGCATCAGCACAAACAAGATAACGGTAGCCACCAATGATTTCTTCATCTTCAGGCGACCAAACAATGAGCTGCTCATAGGCATAAGGGCCAAAGTCGTGCTCATCGAGGTCAACTTCTTCACCGGTTCCTCCACCTGAGTTGCGGAAAGTGAGTTCGCGCAGGCGTCCGATTTCTTGGAGTACATTAGGGGCGTTGTGGCAATTGATGCGGTAGATTTCGTTGCCACCTTTGCGCGTCGTACGCAAAAAGCGCTCCGTATTGAGTTCTGCTTTTAGAACAGACTTTTCTATAGGATCAATGATCTCTTTCATGCTTGATTTTTAAGTTGGTAAACGTGGTCTTTTACCCAATTTGCTGCTGCTGAGTCATCGAGTTGCGCTGGCAAGTCTGAAGCGAGCAAAGGTTTACCAATAGTAAAACTAATTTTACCGTGTTTTTGTTTATACATCTCATCAGCTAATAAGAACATCTCGAGATTTGCTTTAATGCCCAATCTAGTTCTGAATCTATTTACACGATAAAAGGTCTTTGATAAGCCGCCTGCAATGTAAATTGGAACGATTGGTCTAGCTAATTCCCTTGCGTAACACACAAAAGTTTTTTTCCATTCGGCTTCTACAATTTGCTTGTTGTGTACGCGTGTCACCATTCCTGCAGGAAAGATGATCACAAGCTGTTCTTTTTCAAACGCAGAGCGTATGCTGTGACGGACACTGCCTTGGTTGCGTCCGAATTTATTGACCCCTACAAATAAATTTGAAAGCTGCTTTAAATTTAAAAGTAAGTCATTGACAATCAATACAACATCTGGCCTCACTTCGCGTAACGCATGAATTAATGCAACGCCGTCCATTCCGCCTAAAGGGTGATTCAGGGTAAGAATTGCGCCACCCGTTTTGGGGATATTTTCTAGACCAGAAATTTCAATTTTAAAATCGAAATAATCAATAATTGCTGCACAAAATTCGTGGTCTTTGAGGTGTCCGGATTGCGCAATAAAAGCATTGATTTCGTCTTGGTGCAATTTGTTTTTAAGAAAGTTCAGTACAAACTTTGGTAGCCATTTGAGCAAACGCGGATTTTTGCTTCGGATCAGGGCCTCAAGGTCAATAAAGTCTTTTGTTTGCATGCGTAAAATTAATCGAAATACTGAAATTCTAATTGGAGGCCATCGTGGGCAAGCCATACATTTGCTGGCAATTTTTGAGCGACATCTTCGTGTTTGCCAAATAAATGCGAAATGTGTGTCAGGTAACTTTTTTGAGGTTTGAGCTCATCGATAAGAGCTAGTGCTTCTTCTAAATTAAAATGAGACTGGTGCTGGTATTCGTGGAGCGCATTGATAATGAGAATATCCAGGCCTTTTAGTTTTTGTTTTTCTGTTTCGGCAATCGTTTTGGCATCTGTAATGTAGGCCATGTTGCCAATCCTGAAACCAAAAACGGGCATGCGGTGATGCATGACTTCAATGACATCGATTTTCAGGTAGTCATTGAGCAGAAAAGGTTGGTTTTCAATGAGCTCGATTTGATACTTTGGTACCCCAGGGTAAGGGTTTGGTTCAAATGCATAATAAAACTCCCGGTGCAAGGCTGTTTCAACTTGTTTGCTACAATAGATCGGGAAGTCTTTTTGTTGTTTGTAATTAAAAGCCCTGACGTCGTCGAGACCTGCAATGTGGTCTTTGTGTTCATGGGTTAGTAAGATGGCATCGAGTTGCATGACGCCCGCCCTGAGCATTTGTTGACGAAAATCGGGGCCTGCATCAATGCCAAACTTGAGGTTAGCAATTTCAACAAAGACACTAGCGCGCAGACGCTTATCTTTTGAGTCTGTAGAAAGGCACACTGGGCATTCGCAGGCAATGACCGGAACGCCTTGTGAGGTCCCGGAGCCTAAAAATGTAATATGCCCGAGGTGTTCACTCATAAGGTTTCAAGGGCATTGAGTTGAACAATCCTGAGGTTCTTGTCTGAGCGCAAAAAATAAGAAACGATGCTTTTGTTGTCGCGGTTTTCTTTTTCGGTGTTGATATAGCGCGCCCAATGCATTGGTTCTTTGCCATGGAAATGAAACGGTGCGTAGCCAAATCCTTTATAGATGCCCTTGTCTATCCAGACCACGCTTTTTTCGCCTTTGTTGCGTCCTTTATCCAGGATAAAAAACGAAGAGCCGCTAAACTGAACCTGATCTATAAAACGCTGAACGCGTTCGTTGTAAGCGGCAGGTGCTTCTTCTTGTACACAAGCACCTTTACATTGCTGAATCGTGAAATGAAAGCATGCGCTTTGCGTAGGGTAGAGGTAGCACAATTTTTGGCAGAGTTCATGACGCTCCGTAACGGTTTCGAGGTAATGCTGAGCCTCTTTTTTTGAAGTAAACTGAATGAGTGGTTCTGCACTTTGCTTGGCCGAATTTTCAATTTTAAGCCGAATATAGCCATCGAAGTCTTGTTGGTCATAGAGCCCATAGGGGAACAAGCTTTTGCGGAGTTTGCGGTTGTAAATGGGTTTGTGCTCTTTGATGAGGACAGATTCTCTGAGCATGGCTATGAGTTCAGAGCCAGTAAGTTCATATTCTACCCTGCAAATTTCCTGACTCATTTGTAGCCCTTTTGCGCTTTTGTTGTTGCGCAAATGCTGTTCGATGCGTTTTTTAATATGAATGCTTTTGCCAATATAAATGAGCTGATTGAACTCGTTATAGAGTAAATAGACACCCGTTTTATTGGGTAATTCTTCAATGCTTTCTAAGCTCAGATTCGGGTGAACCGCCTTGGGTTGTAATACTTCTTGAATGAAGTTTTTGAGCTCGCGCGTATCTTTTTGATAAAGCAAAGTGAAAAGCTCAGCAGTAGCTTTGGCATCGCCGTCAGCTCGGTGTCGGGCGTTGTTAGCGATACCGAGTTCTGTACAAAGTTTACCAAGACTGTAAGATGCATAGCCAGGTAATAAAATGCGGGAGGTCCGAACGGTGCAAAGTTGCGGCATTCTGAATTCGTAGCCCAAACGTTTGTATTCGGATCTGAACATGCCGTAGTCAAAGGCCACGTTGTGCGCTACAAAAATACAGCCTTCACAAAAAGCTAAAATTTCTTTGGCTATTTCATAGAACTTAGGGGCATTTTCGACCATACGGTCGGTGATGCCTGTTAAGCGCACGATGAACTCGGGGATGGCTTGTTCTGGGTTTACAAGACTGTGGTAATGATCGATAACTTGTTGACCATCATGCTTGTAGATGGCAAGCTCCGTGATTTTGGAGTCTTTGGTGTGGCCACCTGTGGTCTCGACGTCAACAATTACAAAATTCATGCCCACTAAGTTAAAAAAATAGTGGCTGCAAAAATTTTGAAACTTAGATAATGATCATTTTATCTTTCGCATGTCGTATGCGAAAATCGTATTTGAATTCTTGCGTTTCTTTGCTTTTGAGTTTGAGATTCCACTCTAGTAGGCCTGTTTTTTCGTCGAGCTGTCCTTTGCCAAGGTCAGATTTTTCAATGACGATATCCGGATTTGTGGTTAACGGAATTTGATCCTGAATGACAAGCTCGATAGGCGAAGATTTCAAGTTTTTCACCTCAACGTTGTAGGCAAAGTTGCGTTCTTTCTTATCTTGAATGATGCGCTCCTTACTCTGATTTTTAAGTAAAGTACGCTTCACAATAATATTCGGGTCACGGCCAAGTGAAAGATTGAGCGTATCGTCGAGGGTAGTGGGGTCAATGTAAGTTTCACCGATATAAGTGCCATCAAAGAAAATATTGGCTTTTGCAGGCACCAATTGCAGTTCATCAAGCTTAGTCATTTGAGCTACCAAATAAACCCCAGGATCAAGTTTAGGAACTGCGTAATATTTGAAAGAGGTGTTGAGTTCAGCTTGCTTCACTAAAACCATGCGTATCTGATTGTCTGATGCAATGCTGTAATTGAGGTCAATTTGGAATTCAGCGGCAATGAGTTGCTGTACAACGGTGGTAAATTGCTCAGAAGTGAGGGCATCATCTTCCACTTTAGCCGAAAAATTGGCGTTAAAGCCATAGTTGCTCACTGCGCCTGGTGCGGTTTCCATAAAAAAGGCATCTGAACGCTGCATTTTGGCTTTTTCTTCGAGTTTATGGCGATATTCTTGGTAGTCGATATACCACGGATTTAGGGTAGGTTTGGTTTTGTTGGCGTAAGGGTTGTTAGTGGAGATGCTCAGCTTGACATCATTCCAGTCTAGGCCTGTATTTTGTTGGACTTGTGCTTTGTAAGTCAGGCTAATTTTACCTGTGGCAGCCTCACTTCGGATGTCATAAAGTGGGGTCCAACCTGCATTTGCGGCTAAATAACTGAGTTCAATTTTTCCGCTTGCGATTTCTTTACTCATGAAGGTCACTACGATGCGCGGAATGCCTTTGAGTTCTGGTTGTGGATTGTTCTGATTGGCAAAGTTTTCAAGTTCTGTGAGGCGTTCTTGTAAGCTATTGACCACGTTTGTTTTCTTTACTTTTTGTCGATCAAGGGCGCTAATTTTTTTATTGAGTTCTGAAACTTTAGAAGTGTAGTAGTCAACTGTTTGCTTCAGTAATTGAATGCTGTCATTGACTTTTCCTTGACCTTTTACAGCGCCGTTTGAAATGATGATTTTGCGTGCGGCAACAAGCACTTCAATTTCATCACTGATATCTCTAAGTTCAAAATTGATCATTAAAATAGAATCTTGCAGTTGTTTGATGGCATTTTTAACCTTCGGCGTTAGTTCGGTAGCGCCTGTGTTTAATTTCGGCTGTGGATAATAATACTCGTATTTCGAATCGAGGATAACGACATTTCCTGTAGCCCTAACCTGAATAGTGCTGGGGTTGATTTGAGACGAAATACCTTCAATAATTACCTCTGAGACACCGGCCTTGATGCTGTAGTTGGCTTTGTGTTGCAGTTGTGCACCTTGCGTATAAACGGTAACGCCCGTTAAAGTCGATTTGACCGTGACTTGGTCATTGGCAAATAATAGTGTTGCGAAAACGAAGGAAAAAGCGGTAAAAATGAGTTTCATATTTCAAGTTTGAGTTGGCTAAACGTGCTTTAAAGGGCTTTATTGTATCTTTGTTGTATGAAATTCGAGGACTACCATATTGATCAAAGCATAAAAGACCAACTACAGGTGCTCGGTTTCAAACGACCTACCGATATCCAATACCGTGCCATAAAACACATTCTAGACGGTGAAGATGTCATGGCCGTTGCCCAAACAGGAACCGGTAAAACAGCTGCGTTTGTGATTCCAGTGCTCAACAAATTGGTCAAATACCATTCAAAAAAGAACTTCAGGGTCAATATCCGTTGCATTGTTTTGGTGCCTACGCGTGAGCTTGCACAGCAAATCACCACTGTCTTTGAACAAATAGGCGCGCAAACCAAAGTCAAAGTGATTGGCCTTTTTGGTGGGGTAGAACAAGAGGCGCAAATTTCTCAATTGCATAAAGGCGCTGAGGTTTTAATTGCAACACCGGGCCGTATGTTTGACCTCATTGCCCAAGGGCACCTAGATGTTTCTGAAGTACATACCTTGGTCCTTGACGAAGCAGATTTAATGCTCGACCTCGGTTTCAATAAAGATATCCACGATATTAAAAAGAAGATTCCTGCCAAGCATCAAACCTTATTTTTTACGGCCACCATCAATAAAAAAATAAAGTCCTTGGCTTACGATGTGGTGCGTTCGGCCATCCGAATTCAATTGTCACCACAAAATCCGGTTTCTAAGAATGTGCAGCATGCTGTTGCTTTTATAGAAATGGACGACAAGCGCTTTTTCTTAGAAAATATGATCCGAGAGTACCCGGAGGCACGTTTTTTAGTTTTTGCCAGAACCAAAGTGCGTGTCGAGCGCATCGTTAAGGCACTTGAGCGCGCTGATTTAAAGGCAGAAGCCTTGCATGGTGGCGTTGCTCAGAACGAACGCTTTGCCTTACTCGATCGTTTTCGTGCTTCTGAAAATCAAGTGCTCATCACAACAGACGTTGCTGCTAGGGGTATCGACATTCCAAATATGGAATATGTGGTAAATTACGACCTACCCGATAACCCAGAAAATTACGTGCACCGTTGTGGGCGCACTGGCCGTGGTAATGCCCTAGGGCAAGCGCTTTCATTTTGCAGCCCAGATGAAATTCCGTTGTTAGATGCCATTGAAGACTACACGGGTGAAGAAGTATTGCGCTATGAGATTTCTGAAGGCGAATACAAAGCCATTTTATTTGATGCCGAAGATCCGAATCACAATTGGCAAAAACTCATTCAAGAAAACGAAGACCCTGATTTTTGGTTAGATTGATGTAATATTTTGTATTAGTATAGTTAATGATGTGCATAATTATTACTAATATTATGCTGCTCTTTAATTGCAGTCAATCTTTAAACCAAAAAAAATGAAAAAACTAACACTTCTTTTAATGTTTGTCTTAGGCCTCTCGGCTACAAGTTTTGCGCAAACTAAAAAATATCATGGCGTCAGTTTTTATACTGATCTAAAATTAGGCGATGAGAATTTAGTATTGAATGGGGCTGGCCTCCGCGAAAAATACTGGATGGACCTCTATGTTGCGGCACTTTATGTCCCTAAAAAAACCAATGAGGCAGGTAAAGTAATTTACAACGATACCGAAATGGCCATTCATATTAAAATCATCTCAAGCAGCGTTACCCGCGAGCGTTTCATTGAATCTGTTAACGAAGGTTTTGCGAGTGCTACACACGGAAAAGCTACAAAAGAAGAAATCAAAAAATTCGTTGCTTTCTTCAGTGAACCAATTAAAGAAGGTGATAAAATCAATTTAGATTATTTACCGGGTAAAGGTGTTCGCGTCACTAAAAACGGAACCGTAAAAGGAACCATTCCTGGTATCGAGTTCAAAAAAGCACTCTTTTCAATTTGGTTGGGTACACCGCCAGTTCAAGAAAGCTTGAAAGCAGAAATGCTCGGAAAAGAGTAAGTTTGAGCAACAAATTTTCAAGACCTCCAGCTGGGGGTCTTTTTTTTGTAACGAGGGTTACAAAACAGTTTGTTTAAATTGACGATTTTTGTCCTTGAAAAAGGAATGAGTATTAAATTTCATCACTTGTTGAAAAGGATAATCTCATTCGCTTTTTTTTAATAATTCAATAAAAATCATTTAAACTAAATTCAAATGAATATGATTCGTTCTATCACATTTCTATTACTCGGGATGCTTGCTATCACTACAGCTTGTTCAACTAATGCACAATCAACATTCAAGAATGCACCAATTGCTCAATTGACAAAAATTAAAACTGAGAAAAAGGCAATCGTTATTGACGTCAGAACCCCAGCCGAGTGGCAAGAAGGAGTTATCGATGGCGCAACTTTATTTATTGACTTTAAAAGTTCAAATTTTAAGCAAGAAATTGCAAAATTGGATAAATCAAAGACCTATGTAGTTTATTGCAGAAGTGGTGGCAGAAGTGCAGGTGCAAGCCAAATGATGGTAGACAGCGGCTTTAAAAATGTGATCAACATGGAAGGCGGTATCATGTCTTGGGGTGGTAAATTGGTTAAAAAGCCATAATAGTAAAGCCTTTCAATTTTAAGAAGTACATGATGACCAAGAATTTTTCTGGTATAAGTTTGGCTGCAGTCCTCGGATTTGCAGCCTTTTTTATTGCTGCTTATACGCCAAGTTTTCTAAATACCTATTTGTTAGCTTTACTATTTGGAATGTTTTTAGCCCCGCTGCTTTCTAAGAAGCCAAGCTTGAATCCAGGAATTTCATGGAGTGCCGCCAAAATGCTAGAGTGGTCTGTGGTATTATTGGCCTTTAGCCTCGATTACAAAGCGATTGCTGAAATAGGACTAACCAGTTTTGCTGCGATAGGGTTGGTAGTTTTTGTTGTCCTCATTGCAACTTTTTATTTATCAAAAGTACTTTCTTGTCCTGGAAAAACAGGATTGCTCATTGGTTTTGGTACGGCTATTTGTGGATCTTCTGCAGTGGCAGCATTAGCGCCAAAAATTAAAGCAAAAGAAGAAGATGTTGCCATTTCGTTAGCCGTTGTAAACCTTTATGGATCTTTGGCGATGCTGTTATTGCC
>JACCDV011090005.1_pt1 | contig 38102 bp, 66 predicted proteins | sample 7446131 | NCBI WGS metagenome assembly JACCDV01 (sample SAMN15323448, study PRJNA562643) | freshwater metagenome | isolation source: river surface water | place: USA:Blue River Watershed | collected 2017-08-17
ACAGTTGCATGGCATTTGTTTAGCACCTTGCCAGCCTTGCGCAGGCTGCCGTATTTGCGTACTAGGTCGCTGATTGGTTTCATGGTTTGCCCTTCTTGTTTCGCTGGTTGTGAGGCTTTTGCTCATACGTTGCCTGAGTCAAAGATTTCCAATTGCTGCCGCGCTTGTTTCGTGGCTTTATTTTCTTCTTGCCAAGTTTCACTGCCCAGCGCACATCGTCTACTGGCAATACTGAATTTTGCGAAAGTCCTAACAGCATTGCCGTCATTAGTGTTGTATTTTTCATTCTTCCACCCCTGGCGCTGCTGGTAATGGCATCCAGTGAGTTACTGGGAATATACCGTCAAACTTACCATTTCTAAATGTTCTTACTGCAACATCTGAAAATGTACATGCTGGCGGCCTGAAAACAATGTATTGACCATCAGCTTTTGGCAACTCATCTTCAACACTAATCCATTTCATTTCTCACCTCGATAAGCGGCTAGTTCTCGCACTGCAATCCCAGTAGTGTATCGAGTAGCGCCGCCGTTAGAGATTTCGTATAACAAATCAGCCAAAGCATCAGCAAGTGCGTCAACGTGGTTGATTGCTTGAACTGCGGCTTCGATGTGCTCAGCATCTGACGCCATCCAATACTCACCATCTTCCAAGCAATAATGACTCTGTCCGCTTTTCAGGATTTCTTGCGCGTGCTCATGACCCATTCGACTTGCGCTTACTGGCAACTCAAAAACCTCATTCATTCGTTTCATTTCATCTCTCCGTCATTGATTCGTTATTGGTTAAGGTATTCTTTAAGTTCATATTGCAAATCTTCAACTTGACTGCTTAATCTTTTTATTTCTTGTTCTGCATCTTCAAGCTTTTCCTCTAAGTCTACGCACTTTCTAACATACTCAAAAAGCGCTTCTCTGAATTTGCTTGTTTGCTCTTTTATTTTTTCAGATGCGATTTCTAGCGCATCATCAACAAACGGGCATGTTTCTGGAACTGCTGAAAAAACCTCTCTAGCAATTGATTTTTCTTTATAGCTCATTTTTTCTTCCTGCCAATGTCATTGTTTCGGTAAGTGTATCAGATATGCGCCAATGGTCAAGCTGAAAGTTGCTTTATTTTTTGCTTGTACTCTGCAGTTAACTCTTTAATTTCTTCGACTGTTAGCTTTAGTGGATCATGCTTACCCTCTAGCCATTCGACTTTCTCAAGTCCGATTCGCTTTATTAGCTCAACACGATAAGGCACTAAGTTGCCTGACAAGAAGTTGTTGCAGGTGGCGCAGCTTGCATGGCAGTTAAACTCATTCAAAGCCAATTCAGGATGCGCTCCCCTGCTTTTGTAGTGGCTGGCATGGCGTTGATGATCATTTCCATCTGGCCGGCCACAACTAACACAAGGCAAACCTTCATCCCTTAATCGGATAAACTTATTAAAAACCGTCTGCGCTTCTTTCAGCCACTCTTGCCGCGTTTTTAACTTCTGCTTTCTCTGTCTAGTTTCAGCGTTGAACTCTTTTTGCTTTTTAGCTTTCGCCTTATCAGCCTGGAGCTTTGACCAGCTCACCGCGCAATCTATCGAGCAGAATAGCTTCAAGTTAATTCTTAGCGTTGCTGTCGCTTTGCATGTTGGGCATTTAGTCATCTTGCTCCACCATAAAGCGCTTCCCATATTGGCGAGAAAAGCTCGTTGCATTGATCGTCCGTTAAATGTCCTGCAAAAACAACTTCAATACCAACATCAAAAAACTTACCTTTCCTATCTGTGCATTTCACTAGGTAAGTTCCATGCACTAATCCTGCTCTGCTTTTTCTTGACTTTGTAACAAGTTGGCAAAAATAAGCGTGTTTGCGTTCAGGATGCCCAGCGCAAACATTTGTCACTGGCTGTCCGAATTCAAATTTAATTGCGCGGGCTTTAGCTTGTTCCATCATTTCAGTTTTGTTCATTTTTATTTATCCAAAAAGTTTACGTTATGTTCAGCACCAAAAGCATGAATCAGCTCTATCATTTCTGAAAGCTCTCCGACACTCATTTTGCTGGTTGACTTACCAAGCACCACAAAGCCGCTGCCGTCGATATTTGGCACTGACCGCTGCCTATGTATTGCCGAGCTAAAAATATGCTTCCAATCCTCACTGGATAGCGTTAAGCCATGCCATTTAACTTGCTTTGATACTTCCGCCAGCATCGCCCATAATTTTGAGTTTTGATCAATGGTTCTGGTCAGCGGTTTAATCTCAATGACAAACGGCTTTTCATAGCCTAATGACTCAGCATAGCGATAACAGCTAACCAGATTTTCTCTGCTGCTGATGATTGCCTGAAACTTTTCCATTAAACCCTCACAACCTTTTTGTATGCAGTAATATTCCGCTTAATGTTCTTTGCAAATCTTGCGCATATCGTCAGCCGCTTAAAATCATCACAGATTATCTTCACTAGCTGATAAGGTGGCTCGTTGATCTCGTTGTTTGTTACTGGTTGATAGCTCATTGGTCAAACCTCTTATAAGTTTTCTTTGGTTGTTCTTCTGCTTTTGGCGCTGGCAATCTGGTCGTATCTGAAAACCGACTAAAGCCAAGCTCGGGCTGTAGGAATGTTGAGCCGATTGCGGCCATGCGTTGCTTCGCGAAAATAATTTCGGTCAGACTTTCTTGCGTGCGCTGCCCTTCATAATCTTCATCGTGCAAGAACATAACAACGTCTGCGTCTTGCTCGATGCTGCCAGAGTCTCGAAGGTTTTTCAGTTCAGGTTTGCCAGTTAGCGCACGATTAAGTTGCGACAAAGCAATCACCGGACACTTGAGCGCCTTTGCTAATTCCTTCAACCCCTTTGATACATTGCCGATTCTGATTGTTTGGCTTTCGCCTTCAGCGTTTATCATCTGCAAGTAATCGACAACAACAAGCGATAAGCCGCCCATCTTCATTGATGCGCGTTTAGCTCTAGCCTGTATTTGGCTGATATGCTGACCGCCTTTGTCGTCAATGCGCAAAAACTTAGAATTTCGTTTTACGATTTCAAGAGCAGTTCCAACGCGAGCAACGTCATAATCATTTCCCATTGCCTGACCGTTTAAGACTTTACTCAGCATTAAGTTACCAGCTCTTGCAATCGTTTTCTGCATAAGCTGCTCTGCTGGCATTTCCAAGCTGATAAACAGCACAGGTTTTGGCTTGTCAGAAAGTAGCGCAACATTCTCGGCAATATTCAAACAGAAAGTAGATTTACCCATTGATGGCCGAGCTGCAACGATGATCAAATCCCCATCACGAAAGCCGCCAGTCATTTGGTCAATGTTGGCAAATCCAGAAGAAAGACCGACAATGTTAGTTCCTGATGTGAAAGCCGCCTGCATCCTGTCCAATACTGACATTGCAACATCTGATGGATCTTTCAATTCGTCTTGCGATTCATCAGCGCCAATATCTGCAACCATGCTTAAAGCTGTGTTGATCCGGTCGATAGGGCTTACCGCCTTGTCATGAATTGCATTGCTTGCGTCATACAGCTTGCTAAGCGCATCCCGTAGCTTTGCATGGTCTTTAACTATCTTGGCGTAAACGTGAACGTTAGCTTGGCTTGGTGTGTTCTTTGATATTTCTCCAAGGTAAGAAAACCGAATGTCGTGATCTGCATTATCTCTTTCAAGTTGATCTGCGACTGTCACAATGTCGATTTGATAGTTTGCAGAGAATAGCTGGCGGATTGCCTGCCAGATTTGCCGATGCTGCCGCAAATAAAAATCTTCAGGGTTTAGCATCTCCAAAGCTGTCAGTGCCTTGTCAGAGTTTGCGTTTAACAGAATGCCGCCGATAACCGATTGCTCTGCATCTGCTCTGTAGAATTGTTCCATGTTATTGACCATTTTCTGTTATCCATTCCTGTTTAAAAGTTTGCATAAAACTTGGGTTATCTTCCCAACGCTTATTGTGAATATATGTTGCTGCATGAAGCGCGTCATATCCTACCACTTGACGATCTCTGCAATCCATGTAGTAGGCAAGCATTAAGTTCATCCAGAAGCGTGATTGACCTTCGCTTTTTCCTTTAAGGAATAGCTTGAACTTTGCCATTGCTTTTTGCTTGCCCTGCTTTGTCTTGTAATGCTCCCAAAACTTTTCAAACAACTCTGATAAAAAATCAGGCTTTTTTTCAACAGGCGATTCGATAGAATCGACAAGAGTATTTTCTCTTTTCTTATCTATTCTTATCTTATCTTGCATGACTCCATCATGATTTATCATGCCATCGTCATGACTAATCATGACTGAATCATGATTTTTACCTCTAATCTTATCAATCAATTCGCGCATTTTTGCGTTACTAGTCATTGATTTATCTAGTCTTTTTGCCAACTTCATGCAAGTTACATTTCCGCCAGCGCTCGCCTCAAACAATCCTTGAGCAACAAAGTAGCGCATCATTTCTTCAACTTTTTGCGCTGTGCTTCCTGTGTTTCTGGCAATTATTCGAGCATCATGCTCAAGCTCAAAAGTGATGTTATCAACATCAATCTTGCCAACTATCAATTCAAGGCAATACCAGTAAAGGCCGTAACCTTCTAATCCGTAATCAAGTAGCACATTTTGCAATTTTGCATCCTGGCTTGCGTCTGCGTCATGTTTGAACCAATGCATTAAAAAATCTCCGCATCTATTTCAGAAATCAGTCGTTTAAGAGCTTTAATTACCTGAGCAGCTTCGTTTCTCGAAATCGAAACACTTTCAATACTGATAGGCTCACTTAGCTTTTCAAAAGCGCCCTTGGCTATAGTGATCTCGTCTTTCTGATTGATATAAACTTGCAGTATATTTTGCTTGAGCATAAAATTACCTCGTTAGTTTGTTTTACCTGCCTCGCCGCCAGCGGGGCTTTTTTATTTTTAAAGGTAGCAATTCTTACCTTTAATTTATTGCCCAGATTTGGATATTTAAAGGCACACTTCTGTACCATTAAGACAGCGCAAGATTGCGCGCTCCTACTTCCAGTTTTGCAGATAGTCAGAGACAGCTTTAACAGTCCTGTAAGATGGATCTGCGTCCGTCTTTGCAAATCTGTACAAAGTGTTGTAAGGCACTCCTGAAGCCTCAGAAACCGCTTTAAGGTTCATTGGTTTCAGCATTTCTTTGATTTGTTCTAAAGATAACATTTTGCGTATTTCCTCATTTATTTGCTTCCGATGGTTGAAATATTAACCGCCAATGATAATATAGTCAACACCAACAACGAGGAAAGAAGAAATGAACCAAGTAATGACAATTCCCGACATGGTGCGAGGCGTTGAGCCTGAGTGCCAGCAATTAATCACAGCGCACAACGCTGTTAATTGGCCTGCTGAGGCTAATTATGCAATGCAACTACTGTCTGCCAATACCTATGCTTTAGGCGTTGCACAGAAAAACCCTGTATCAGTTCAGAATGCTTTGCGTAATGCTGCTGCAATTGGCGTTAGCTTAAATCCTGCCAGCAAGAATGCTTATTTGGTTCCTCGCGGCGGTGCAATCTGTTTAGACATTTCTTATATGGGCTTGCTTCACTTGGCTATGTCAACCGGATCAATTGAATTCGGACAGTCAAAACTTGTGTATGCAAATGATACGTATGAAAACCAAGGTATTGACCAAGCGCCTTTGCATCGGTCTAATACTTTCGGAGATCGCGGTGAATTAGTTGGCGCTTATTGTGTTGTTCGCACTTCGACAGGTGCTTACTTGACTGAGGAAATGAGTATTTCTGAATTACTCAAGATTAAAGAGCGCAGCGAATCAGGCAGACAGAACAAAGGCCCTTGGCATACTGATTTTCATGAGATGTGCCGGAAAACTGTAGTTAAACGAGCTGCGAAGATGTGGCCGAAGGTTGACCGCCTGCACAATGCCATCGAATACCTAAACACAGAAGGCGGTGAAGGTATCAGCAAAGAAGAACCAGCGCGTGATGTAACGCCAATCAGCATTGAGTCAGAGACATGGCTGACTGATTATTACAGCGGATTGAACGACGAGCAAAAGCCAAAGATGATGGCTTGGCTTAAAGTCGAATCAATCTGCCAATTAACCGAGCAACAAGCTCAATCAGCAATTAAAACTTTGGGGCAAAAGAAATGAGTATTTATGACCGCGCAATGGCGCAGCTTAAATCAATGGAAAGCGTTTTTGGATTTGACCCAACTGTGGTTGATCAAAAGTCAGCAGATTGGCATGTGATGAAACTAGGCGTAATCAGTGCCAGCAATGCAGATAAAATCGTAATGAAGCGCGATAGCGAAACCCGTGCTACTTACATGGCAAGTTTAATCAGTCAGATTTGCTCTTGTACTTTGCCGGATGAAATGACATTCAAGCAGATTGAGCATGGCAACACTTATGAGCCTGTGGCGCGTGATGCGCTCTCTGCTGCGCTTGGCTTCATTGAGATTAAAGAGTTGCCGTTCTTATACATGGATCAAGCAATGCGCGTTGGCGTGTCGCCTGATGGTGTTTTTGGTGATTCTATCGTTGAGATCAAGTGTCCTTTCAATGGAGAGAACTTTATCAAGTTTTCGGCCTTCGGATCGAATAAGAAAGCCTGGCGCTGGCAAGCTCAGTTCCAAATGTTTGCAAGTGGGGCAAGCGAGCATATTTTCTGCCAGTACGATCCGCGCATGGTTTTGTGTAACAACCTAAGCTATGCAAAAACAGAATTGTCAGAAGCAGACCAAGCAACGCTGCGCGATGCAATCCCGCAGTTTATCGCTGATATGGATGAAGCCTTAAATGCTTTAGGCGTTACATTTGGGCAGCATTGGGAATATTTAAAACAACAACGGAGTAAAATTTAATGGCTTGCGATACCTGCGGCAAAGCTGATGCAGAGCTTGAGCCAGTAAACGACATTTTTAGAACTAGCGATGTGCAAATGATTTGCCCGAAATGCAAAGATACGATCAACAAGCAAATCTTTAAAATCAGGCATTCAACATCAACGCTGATGAAAAACCTGATTAAAGAATACCTTTCAAACTTAAATAAAAAATGGAGATCAAAATAATGGCAACAACAGTAGTCGGCAAACTAAATAAAGCCGCAACGCAATTCCAAGCAGGCGAATCAACAGGCTTCGGCATTCGCTTAGGTGTGAAGTTTTATGATAGAGAATCAAAAACAGACGCCTACACCAACTATGAAGCTGTGGTATTTGCCAAAGCTCCGGCGCAAGTGCAATTCTACCAGCAAGTATTGGTCGAGGGTGCTGTCGTTGAGGTATCAGGCGACAAGCTAAAAATCAGACAGTTCCAAGGCCAAAACGGATTAAGCCTGTCGATTGAATTGCTTGATGCGAAACTTGGCTTTGTTCATGCGCCTCAGCAAGCGCAAACACAGCAGCCGCAGCAGCAAAGACAGCAACCACAACAACAGCCGCAGCAGGCATACAATCAGCAACGCCAACCGCAGCAAAATTATCAGCCGCAGATTGGTCAGCCGATGCAAGCGCCTCAGCAAGGATTTAATCAGCAATCCTACGATGGAGCGCCGGACTTCACCGATGATATTCCCTTTGCTCCAATCGGGTTAAGCTGCAAGCGTTTGTTGCACTGTATTTAATTAACTAGCAGCGCCAGCAATGGCGCTTTTTAAGGAAATAAAATGAACAGAGATTGCTGGTCAACGCCAAAAGAAGTATTTCAAGCGTTGAATAATGAATTTAGTTTTACTGTCGATGTTGCGGCAAGTGCAGAGAATACGCATTGCCAGGAATATATTGACGAAACCGAAAACGCTTTAGGCTGCCGCGAGTGGATGCCTGATTTTTATCTTGACTCTCCTGCTGGTCATTATGTTTGGTGCAATCCGCCATATTCAGACATTATGCCATGGGTAAAGAAAGCCGCAGAGCAGTCAAAGCGCAACGGCATAGGCGTCGTGATGCTTGTCATGGCTGACACTTCTGTTGGCTGGTATGCTGAAGCAATTAAAACCTGTCAAGAAGTGCGCCTTGTGATCGGCGGTCGATTGGCTTTCATCAATCCAGAAACAAAGTTACCTGTTGGCGGAAATAACAAAGGCAGCATGTTTTTAATTTGGCATCCTTTTGCCAAAGGCGATTTGGTTATTAAGCACGTTAACCGCAGCGAATTAATTGGGAGTAAATAACATGGCAATAGATTGGAGCAAAGCGCCTGAAGGGGCGGAGTTTTATGCACTTAATAGCTTTTACAGAACAGATTGCGGATTATCTTTTTATTGTCCAGCTGGCGCAATGTGGTTCAAATCGTCAAAAACAGTTAAAGAACTTCAATGTTATGGCGACTACTGCGAGCGCCCACAGCAATGGCCAGAAACCGACGAGCGGATCAATAATATTGGCAGAAACCGCACCGATGATGACTTAGGTCACTATCCAGCACTTGCGCCAACCGAACCAAAAACAGCCGTAGAATTTCTAAACGCCTGCGCTGCTGTGCAGTCTGAACGCGGCAAGCAATACGATGCAAGCGGCACAGGTGAAAGAAGCTTTGCAGCCGCTGCCAGCGCGTTTAATGCGGCAACAGGTAAATCACTGACAGGCTCAGATGTTTGCTTGCTGCTGACGATGGTTAAGCTAGTCCGTCAATATAGCTCTCCGGATAGACTGCACCAGGATAGCTTATTGGATGGGGTTAGTTATCTTTCGCTGTGGGCGGAGGAGTTAACCAAGGAGTTAAGCAAATGACGCTAGGCAAAAGAATAAGACTCTGCATTGAAATACTAACATTGCGATCTGGTCACAATCACCCCGCGCAAGTTAAACAGTTAAGCACATTTATAGAAGGCTATCGCGCTGGTTTACATGACGCTAAACTAATGAAACTGCATGAAGAAAAAGGCAGTGATTTTACTGTTGTTGGTGAAGGCGAAAAATAATTCGCCTTTTTTTGAATTATCGCTTGACCGTTAGCGGTAACGGTATTATATTTAATTCATCGAAGGCAATAACGCCGATAACCGGAAGGAAATAGAAAATGAAAGTATTCAAAACAAAAGAAGAGTGTTTAGCTTACGCAATCGAAGAGTACAGTGCGTTACAAGTTGAAATGCAAGTTATTTACGCAGCAAAAATTGGACCTTCAATTGCTGCTCACTTAGGATGCGAAACTGGATGGGCTGTAAGTTGCGAATTCTAAACATCGAAGAAATAGAGTCGCAGGTTAGCGCCTGCGGCGGAACATGGGTAAAGAGGAGAAACTTAAGGCGGAAATTAAAAAGCCAAAGCAATAATTGTGTGCGTGAAGAAATCGCGATAGTAAAAGCAAAGATAAGAGATTTGCGAGCTACGGGCGCAAGAGAGGAGTCTTTGCGCCACTGGTATTCCGAGTTAACTAAGTTTGAATTGATGCTTTTGGAGTAAATCATTACAGAATTAATTGAAATTTACGAGATGCACAAGTCTTGCGGGTTCAAAGATAAAGACATCAAAAGGGCTTACGAACGCAGATGCACCCCCGAGAATGTTAGTGAGCTTTTCAGAATGATCGAGGCATTAAAATCTGAGAACGACAGGCTTATAAATAGAGTGTATGCCCTTGAGGACACTTATTTACACAAAGTAGCTAAAGGCTGCAATTAATAACAACCCGCGCCGCCAGTCGCTAACTGGCAATCAACCGGAGCAACAAAATGAAACCAACAAAAGAAATCGCACAGGCATACAACCTGTCGCCAAACAGCGTTAAAAAATGGTCTGTAGCTAAACGTGAGCGCGCAAGCAAGTTAATCGACATGCAAATCAACCCAGTAATTATGCAGCTTGTCGGCGAGCTACACGCTCTTTGTTTTGCCACTAGCAACATGAGTAATAAGCTAATCGCTAACCAATACTCAAAAGATGGCTTTGGTCATTTTACTGTGACACTGCTAGATCATAAGGCTCACGACTTCATTGGCCCGACTGAGCTAACAGTCGAAAACCTGCAAGCGGCAATCGCTAAAATCGAGGCAATCGTTTATGCGTAAAATGAGCGAAAGAGCAAAGGGCGCACTGCTCGCAGCAGTGGCGATTGGTATGTATCTGTTAGTTATTTACATGTACTTAATGGAGCTAAGCAAATGATCGAATTCTTAATCTTATCAACAATAGTGCTGTTGTACGTTGTTATAAAAGCAGCTAGGGAAGAAATGCGGAAAATCGAAGAGTCATCTCAAATCTCAGAAGATTGGGAACATTTTATAAAGACTGGCGATGATCGTAAATGGAGAAAGCGCAAATGAAAGGATTAGCAGAAGCCAAAGCCGCCATCATCAAAGCGCAAAACCAAGACCAGCTATACAAAGCAGTCGAGTCAATCTGCTTCGATGCTGGCTATCGTTTTGCAGATGATTGTGATTTGCTAGAAAATGCCGAGTTTGCGCTGTTGCAGGGCAAGCCTGGAGTTGCTGAGTTATTGCGGTTTGCGGATATTAAGGAAGGGAAGTTATGAATATTTACAACAATGGGAATGTAACGCTAACCGCTGGCGATATTGAAAAGATAATTGCAGAGCGCGATGCTTTGGCGGCTCAGGTTGAGGCGCTTAAAGACGCTGCAAATTTCGCGTATTGCAACTGGCGTTCGTCAAGCGATGTGATTGGGGGAATGCGAAGACTTGTTGATGCAGTGGATTCAACACCACAACAATGCCTAGCCGAAATCCGCGCAGAGGCTGTTGAAGTCGAAGCTAATTACATCCTGACCGCTCACAAAGATTCGGAAGAAAGATGGCATTCTGAGCGAGTGAAGGCGTTTGCTGACATCGGGAAAAAGATGCTGGAAAGAGCCGAGAAAATCCGGCAAGGCGGCATGGAATGAACACCAAAACCGCCATAATGAACGCAATCGAGCGAGGATTAAGCAACCAAGAAATCCTTGCAACGATTGATACAACTATGAACTACATAGTGAAAACGCGAGTCGATTATAACAGCATAGCGCCGCAGCCTATCCGCTCGCCCGCACAAGATAAGCCAAAGGAAGGCACGATGAGCCGATTGGTTTATGATTACTTGACTGCCAATAGCAACGCAAAGTCAGGTGAAGTAAAGAAAGCGACGGGAGCTTGTTTTGGGGTTATTCATTCGGTAAGAAAATATTACTTTGGCTATAAGCCGCGAGTCAACCCATGGATTGCTCATGCTGGCGCAATGCAAACCGTAGAACTGTCGGAGCTAAAACTGTGAACCACATAAAAACCGCAGTAATCCGAGTTATAGCAACTGGTGAACTGATAACCGTAAGAAGCTATGGCAACGGCTGGCTTGACGCTAGAGGCAATCTGTATCACAAAACAACCGCAACACTGGTAAAAGTAAATGACTAGACTACATCTCGTTTCTGATGAAGATAAATTCCTTGTCGCTGAACTTGCAAAATCAGGCATGACAGCAAGTTTAATTGGTAACAAGTTTGGCTTTAAAGCTCCGAAAGTATTGGCTATCTGCGAGTATATGGGCGTCAAAGTGCGCTACAACCAACGTAGCAGCAAGGATGCCAAATTGCAAGACATGATTAAAGCTCAGAAGTATTCAGCCGCTTTTATTGCGTCAACGCTTGGCTTATGCACAAGCACAGTGAGAGCAGCGCAAAAAGAGCTTGGTTTGACATACTCAGAAGCGACAAAGAAGCGCAATGAGAAAGTGAAGCAAGTATTTATGCTGTGCAAGGATGGCATGAGTACAAAGGATGCCTGTGACGTTATCGGGCTGCATGTGTCATCATACAACCGATTGAAATACGAAATCGGGCTAGTAAAGAAAGGCGCTTAACGCGCCTTATCTTATTAACAAGCTATTTTGTAAAACTCGCAGCTTTTCACCTGACAGCAAATATCCATCATCGAATTGCGCAGAGAATCCAACAATCTCAGGGTAATAACTGCCTGGAGCTAAAGCCGTAGTGTCACCAATCGACAACACTAAAGCGTTTCCGTCAACGTCTAACTCTGCGCTGCCGCTTGTGTAAGTCTCGCCACCTATAGCGAGCGTGATTGAAGTAAACGACGCAAGTGTAACGCCGCCCGTGAACGTGAATTCAATCCGCGCCGGATTGTCCTTACCTTTGATAATCACGTTTTGCATAGTGTCACCTATGATGCAGAAATCAATGGCGAAGCTAATTGGATGCGGTGTGTGTCACCTGCTGCCAATGTGATTGCACTGCCGAAATTCCAGAACGCGATCAATTCTTTGTTAGTCGCTGTGTCGTTGTATAAAACAGCGTATTGATAAGGGCCGATGCCTGAGCCTGTAGCTGTCAATGTAGTATCAACAGAAACAGCCAGCGAGTAAGTGCCGCCTGTTTGACTAGATGCCGTAACAGTGACAGCAATGCCGCCTGCTGTGTAGCCTTGACCGCCTGCAATCTCCGCAACGTCTGCCTTGACGTTACTTGCTGATGCGCTTGGCGTTGCGTTGGTTAAGTAAACCTTGAGCGAGTCCGAAGAAAGATTATGCTTCTTCTCATAAACCGCTTCGATAAACGATTGGATCTTTGTTGCCGTTAGTGTTGCCATGTTATCTCCAAAATATCTGCTGCATAGCCTGCGCTAATGCCGTTGTTTGCATAAGCCGCAGCAATAGCGCTATCGGCAAACTTAATTGTATAACCTTCAATGGTTACTGTCACTTCACCGCTGCGAGTTGATGTTAACACGCCAATACTAGACGAATAAACCGCACCTGATAAAGCAGAATTATAACCAAGTCCGGTAGTTAGTGAACCAAACGAGCTATTAAAAGCAATGCCATTTAAGACACTTGCGCGCTGCACAGTTGACAGCATATTGCCAAGGCTTGACGTATGCAGTAAACCATCTAATAAACTATCATAGCCTGATGCGCTTGTTATGGTCGAAGTTAACGAGCTAATCGAGCTTAAGTAAGTCGAAGCATTCAGCACCGACGAATAACCGCGAGTAGCTGTTAGACTTCTTATGGAGCTTGACAGGCTTATTCCGCTTAATGTGCTTGCATAGCCTCTAGTTGCCGCCAGATTGCCGACGCTGCTGCTGTAGATTGCGCCAGATAGTGTGTCTGCCTTTGCGCGTGATGATGTTAACGAGCCAATAGAGCTAGTGAATGCAGTGCCGCTTAATGTGTCGCTGTACGAGCTGCCTGAACTGTAGAAAACCCATTCACTATTATCAGCAGGCCAAGTGCCAGCTTGAGTTGCAATAGCGCCGCCGATAGAGTTAACAAGCGTTGTACCTGCGCCAGTTGTGTTTTTGTAATCGCCTGTTTTTGCACCGCCAACCCACGTTTCAACTCTGCGCAATTGACCAATAAACGTATCGCGATATATTGAGCCGTCAGAGTTTGTTGTTGCGCCGAAAAGAAGCTGACCAAAAAGCGAGGCGTTTAAATTTGGATAACTCGCAGTATTGTATACGCCACCATTTACAGATATGCCAACAACTTTTGATGTTGATACTGTTACCGATACAGTATAAACCTGACCAGCAACAGCAGTAACACCAGTGTTTAGTTGTGCGCCGCCGCTGTAGAAATAAATTGCGTTGCTAGAGTCACAAGCAATCAAGAAAAAAGTGTTGTTGGTCGCCACTGTGTCTGGCGTGTTTAAGTAAGCCTGCCAACTACCAGAGTTTGCGTGAATGAATGTTATATCAACACGCAAATCCTGAGTAAAATTTGTTGGCAACGGAAACGGCGCAATCCGCCGCTTTAGCGTTGTATTGTTGCCAGCATAATTTAATTGATAAGCCATCTTACAAGCTCACAGTGCAATCTAAAACGTACTCACAGCGCCAGCGAAGCGCCCTAGGCTCTCCATCATAAGGCAATGCTGCAACGTATTTCTTAACCGCTTCAACACCATGTAAAGCTGTGGCGTGATACCAGTCGCCCGCGCCATCTTGCCACTGGATCAAAATGTAAGTCTGCTCTGGCGCTTTTCTGTTTAGCTTAAATGATAACTGTCTAGCGTCAGTCGCTGGAATCTCTCGCCACTCGCCTTGAAAATCATCTTTTGTGATGCTGTAAATCGGCTTTTGATATTTCGCTAAATTGATTAGTTGATCCGCAAATGACTTTGGCAATGCGCCAGTTTGTATGCAGAATTGAAACTGATTAAAAACAGCCTCAACATTAAAATTTACCTTGAAATCAGCGCTTGCTAAAAACTGCTCAGTAAAAGTTTCATTTACAGCCGTTAACGCCGCCGCTTTTTCTACCGTATCAGCTTTGAATGTATTGATATGCAAGCGCAAGCCTGAAGCTAGAATCGTTTTAATCTCATGGTAATGCCTTGATAACAGCGAGCCTTGCACAAACTCCGTTGGCTGCTCAGTAATGATCTGGCTATGAGTCTTACCAAGTAAAACCTGGCTTGCAATGTATTCTGATTTAGTCATTGTGCAACCTGTCCCATTCTATGCTGTTAAAGCAGTGATCTTTTTCAAACGGCCTGAAAATACCGTTGATAATCCATTGATACAGTTTATAACGTTTTTTGTCAGTAGTCAGCGCTTTGTATCCGACATAACCGGATATAGTTTGGTCTGGATGAGTGCCGAATAAAAGCACTGCAAAGAATTGATCGATTGAGATTAGCAGGTTGTATGCTCTGCTCATTTACCCGTCCTATCGGTTTGCACTTCTTTTGTTTTTTCGTAAGTGCGATATGCGCCAAGCCCTAATATACCAAAAAGTACCTGCATTGTTATCGTGGTATCTAGCACCGGAAACTCACCAACGTAATCAAACACGACGCGAGCAGCAAAGCGCGCGATTGGCTCAATAACAGCAGCATAAGCCAAACCGAAAGCGCCTATCCACATCACAGCAGGACGCGCACCAGCAACAAACACTGAAGGATGCTGAGCTTCCACTTTGTTAATCTCAATCTGTCCTAGCATCAAGCTAACTTCTGCCTGTAACTTTGCTAAATCTCCGTCTTGCTTTAGCTTTTCGAGTTTGTAAAGCTCCTCTGCTCGCTTTGACGGGTCAGGCCAAATCTTTTCTATTGCTGTTTTACCTAGGTCAAACAGTGCGCTCAGTGGGTCAAAGCTCATTTAGCCCCCACCGGAGCTTTGGTTAGCTCTCGCACAAATGCGCCAAATACGCTGATAACGATAAACGATACGCCATACCACGCACCTAAGTATTGCTGTAGTAGGCTAAAGTTAAGTTCCAAAACACCAAGCACCAAAACAAGTATTTGCAGCATGTAAGTTTTACTTTTTAGTCTAGCTATGATTGCATTCATATAATCTCAACCTCGAATTTTTCCGGCAATAAAGACAGTAGTTTATCAAGCATAACCTTGGAATTAGCAACATCCGGTATAGAGTCAGCATCTAAAAACGTAACGCTTGAACCTGTTAAAACACAACCTTCAATCTGTCGCGTGAAGTTGCCAGAGTGCATCTGAATATTTGACCGCTGCGGCACATTAGCAAACTCAATAACCAATCCGTTTTTAGGCGATTGCCGTTTGAATGCTTGATACTTACCCTTCGGAATGCACGATACGCCGCGCTCATTTTCTTTCCAAGGTAATTCTAAAGTAAAGCACTGAAACGCGCTTCCGGACAGCGTGAGCCGTCCGATAGTGCAATCGTTATGATACCAGCGTTTTATTGTGATCATGCGTACTCCGTTAACTGCCAGCGAACCTTGCGACCGGCTGCGGCTGTCGATGCGTAAAACCTAAATGTTTGATTGTCAATCGGAATGAAACTTAAAGTAGTTGCTTGTGCTGCCGCTGCAGCACCATCTGCCGCACCTGTGGCATTTATAAATGCAGTCACCACAACTTTGCTTGTATCTGATGCATTTGCGAATGTCGCATTAAAAAAAGAGTTACCGCCGTCATTGATCAGCGCAGTCTCTCCGTAAGCAACCTGCTTGATCCTTGGTAAAGCTCCGGCTGATGGGCTTTGGATTGTTTGATCGCTAATTCTTGTTGGTAGACCTGAGCTAATCGCCGTACCAGCACCCCCAACAGCTTTTAGCGAGCCGCCGACAACTGTGGCGAGATTGCTGGCATCAGATGATGCAAAGCACAAGCCAGCGCCGCCACCTGTTACCGTGCTAAATATTTCAGTATTAACAAACTCAAAAACGCCATTGTCACCCTGCACCTCAACACCAACGCCATTTTTTGCCGTTATGCTGCACCCTGTAAATTTAGCGCCAATCCTTCCAGATGGAGCAAGCTCACCAGTTGAAAGCACCGCGCCAAATCCGGCAGATACCATAGTGCATCCGACAAAGTCGATATTTTCGTAATCGCTGTTTACGTTTGACATAAACAACGCACTACTTGAAGAGTTCAATTGCTCAAAGTGACCACCAATAAATTTGATGTTTCTACATTTAAGTAAGAGGTCGATAACAGTCGATGAATAGCCTATGCCATAACAATTTTCAAAAGTTACAAGTGCATCATCTTTCAAGGTGTAGGCGTGGAACATGCTGAAAACAGGCCAGTCCGATGTGACTCGCGGTTTGAAGGAATTGCATCGAACAAAGCGGCAAGTTGTCACATTGACGGCTTCAAAACCAATTTCAGAGCCAATTTCCTCGCAATCCTCAAACACTGCACTTGCGTAGTCAGATTGCGCAACATCATCCGCGCACCAGAACGCATAAGAACTGGAATCAATGACGCGAATATCTTTAGCGTAACAACCGTGAGACTTGCGGAACATAACACCTTTCAAGCCTATAGAACCTGTAGCGTTCAGTAACCCGTTGCAGTCAATCGTCAAACCTATAACCGTTGAGCCATATACTGGGCTGCCTATTGCGCCATTAGAGAAAACAGCGGCCTGATTACCTTCTGAGCCGCCAAACCTGCCGTTGCCTGTCGGCGAGTGGCAGATCAATCTAGTTTTTTCTTTACCTTGACCAAGCAAAACCTTGCCAGCAATATTTAAATTTCCAGTGATTTTTATATCGCCAGCAGGTAAAGCAACATGGCTGTTGCTAGAAAGTGCTGCGTTTATAATGCTGGTTGCATCAGTTGCGCCTGTTGTGTCTATGTTTTGCGGGGTGATAAAAAACCACTTAGCAAGTGCTAATGACCCTGCGAGTACGCCACCGACAGGGACTGTGGAACCAGCCGCACCCAAATCGCCCCGCAAGGCGAAGTCACTCAAAACAATCCAATTGCCGACACCTGTTGGAGTTGGAGCGCTGCCTGCTGTAACCGTTTTCGGCAATGCACCGCCCCACCGCCAATATGATGATCCATCAGATAAAATCTGATTTGACTGCGTGAGTGTTGCGCCTGCCGAGAATGTGCCGCTAGGAATATAGCCACCAGCCAACACCGCAGCGTCGAACTGAGCTTGTAACGCTGAAACATCTTGCAGTTGGACAACCTGCTGTGGAGTGCCATCACTGAAAGTCAGCGTATAAACACCATCTGCCGCATAGAATGCAAAGTGCCCTGTCGATGTTGTTGTAATCGGATTCGATAGCGTAGCGCCTGCAATGTTATTTTCTACGTAAAGCGTAGTCAATCCAGCATCTGATTGCCTGCGCACTGTAACAGTAACGCCGCTTGCCGCGTTACCAGTCACATTGGAAGCAAACTGCCGGATTAGCTGACCATTATATTTTTGCATTGTTTGAAAGCTCCGTTTAATAATCAGTCTAGTTTATATCAGATTGTCGCGCCACGCACTTGTTCTGAATTGTTGCCGCCAGTTATTGTCACTGTATTGCCGTTAGTGATAATTGCGGGCGCATCACCAAGCGATCCGCCAACATCGCCATTGTTTGCAGTGAAGCCGCCAGACAAGCCGCCAGCTCCAGGATAGTTTTTATCACCAACTGCGCCAGCAGTGCCAATTGCACCAGTTATGCCTGACAAGCCGCCGACACCGCCGATAAAGCCTTGACCACCACCACCACCACCGCCCGAATAAACATCTGGGCCATCGCAGGCTCCGCTGCCACCGTCACCACCGCGCCCGCCGCCAGCGATCAAGCCAAACGTGTTATCAATAACAACATCTGTTGTAAACTCGCAAGCTGGCCCGCCATCATCACCAGGAAAGCCAAAGATTGCAAAACAAACGCCTAACTCATACTCAGGCGATGCTCCATTGCCGCCTTCGCCACCGATGCCGATAATCTGACCGGCAGTTACTAGCTTAAGCGTTGCACCGCTTGCAAATGCGCCTTGTCTAAATGCAGCCCACGCTTTAGAAGTTGAGCCAAATATAGCGCCCTGATTGATTACAACTATGTATTCTTTTGGCTCGCTAAAGTCGAAGTTTTCAGCAAGTATGTAGTTGAAATACTCTCCGGCATTAATGTAGTAGTCAGCGTTTGGTGGCACGTTTGCTTTGTAGCTAATGCCAGTAACGCGCCATTTATCGGCTTTATTTGTTGCGACTACGCTGGTGCATTGGCAAGTTAAAACTTCAGGCTGGAAAGCTCCGTTACAATAAACAGTGTTGACAGTCTCAACGGCAAACACAGAACCAAGCCACATGCGACCGCCTGCGATAGCGCCCATGTACTTGCTATCTACCTCAAAAGACACTTCAACAGGTACTTGAGAATAACGCGCTACGTTGCGCTGTGCGATACCTGTTGCAATCTGATTGCCATCCGGCGTATTTGGTAGCCAGCGACTAACTACGTCATTGCCTGCGTTTTTAGTGCCAAGCCTAGACTTGTCTTCCTCAAGTATTGCAGCTACGCGGAAAGTTTTTGCGTAGTTTTGTTGGTCAGTGCTTGAGTAATTGAGTGGCGCCCAAGATACCAATTGCCGAGTGATCAGCTTATCGAACTTGTTTTTAACTTGCAGCGTGCCAAGCTCTAAATGTTCAACCTGATTAAATGTAATCACCGGATCGTCAAAGTTTGGCGTTGCTGTTATTTTAATCTTGCGCTCGACAACATCAACATACATTGTCAAGCCTGCTATTTGAATCAACTCATTCAGCAGCTTTTTAACTTCTGTTTCTTTTGCGATGCAGTTTTTAAGCATAAAGCCGGATAAGTCACCAGCCTTCAAAGCCGCCCACTCTGCCACTGGGATATAGCTTTCATCAATATCGGTATAATCGCGCAGTATTTCGTCGATTATATCAATGATGTTGGTCAAGTCAGGCCATGCCAAGCACTTCTGCACAGTGGTATTTATGGCATGCTCAGCAAGAATGGTTCCAAACGCTGCGCGAGTGTCAAGCGAGACAACTACCGGAGCAACGCCCGTCGCGCTTGTTACTGTGTACTCGATGTACTCACTATCAATTGCAAGTGTGCCTTGGAAGCCGTTGGCGCCAAACTTGGCTTCAATTTCAGCAGCCGTCAAGCCGCTTTCAAGTGTTATTGTCGCAGTCGTTGAAGATGTAGTGAGCTCTACATTTAAAGTCGCGTTGCTTGTTTCTGGCGCTTTTGCGTTGATACCATTGGTTAGCGCTAAAACATCAACCAGAGAAAAAGTGACATTACCGCTTAATGTCGGGTTTTGATACTCATCGACAATGTAATGCTCGACGTTAAAATTAGCTGCATCATAAACGCCGTTGACAAGATAACCGCGCTTAATTCTGGCTGGTCTGTTTTTAATAAAGTTGCGAGCGAATAGCTTTGCCCAATGCGCGCCACTTACTCGACGGTCAGCATATAAGCCTGTTAGCTCGAAAGCATCTGAACTGATAAAGTCTTTTAGCGTGATATTGGCCGATGCACGAAAGCCAATGTCGATGCTTGGGTTAGCCTTTGGCGCATTGCTTTTTGCGTCTGTTAGATACGGAAAGCAATCTAGGTTAACAATACGCTGATTAGAATAGCGATAAGTGCGGAATTCGCCTTCTTTATATGCGCGAATATCATTCGTGGTTTTTGGCGTGCCGTAACTTGATGGATTCAATGCAAACTCAGCATCGAGCGACGGATCGTTAATATCTAAATCCAGTTCAAAGATTACGCATAACTCGCGCTGAGATTGCGCCTTTAGAGTGTCAAAGCTCATGCAATCCCCTTGATAGTCAGTTGAACCGATGCGAAGTAGCTTGTGTCAAATCTAGGCTTTGACGCTTCCCAATGTCCGAAGATAACCGCGCCTTGCTTGTCGTATTGATTCCATCCGCACCAAACGGGGCGACCTTTGGCAATCTTGCGAAACTGCTTGAACTGACCATCCATGAAGTCGGAAGTTATATAGTTAAACTGCATAACCTGTGTTGATCCTTTGCGCTCAATGGTTGACGCGCCTAGATTTAAACTCTGCGTTGTTGATGCAGTTATCTCGTCATCATCTGACCATTCGCCTGGCTGTAAACCAATCGAAGGCAAAGAAGGCATTTGCAGCGCTTCACCGAAAGCAGCTTCACCAACGTATAGCGTAGCCGTTGACGTAAATACAAACTTAACCTTTGTTGTTTCAACCTGAGTAAATACGCGCATTACTGGCTTATGATCTTCGTCTGCTGTCAGATTGCATTGCAGCACGTAAGCAGAGCCATTCCATGTGTAGAAATCGCACTCAACGCCGCCCGATAGCCAGTTGACGCCAGCAAGTCCGACGCAGTTAACAGGCTGCGAAGTGAATGATAGTTCAACCTTATTTGCGCCAGCCGATTGACTGTAAAAAATGTTGGTCATCCAATCATATAGCCTGCCAACGTCGCCGCCAGTGACCACAGTAGCGCCTTGCATGGCGTTTTGATAGAGAATAAATGTTGCTTTAGTATTTGAGCCGCCAGCAACAACGCTTTCAGGCGAAAGAAAAATATCCACTTTATGCTCCTTGTAAGCGCTGCACTGATTCTAGGCTTGCAACTAATCGCTTGGTAAATGATACCGGTAAAACTTCGTCATTGTCTAATCTATCTAACTGGTCTTGCAATCCAGCCAAGCCAACAATCTCAAAAGCTCCAACTGTTGTCGCTGATTGCGGAGTTGTTGGCAGTGTTGGGCTTGATGATGAGCCGATAGAAGCGCCACCACCGCCACCAACACTGCCACCACCGCCACCAAACGCGCCAGCCAAGCCTGTAGCCATGATTGCCGCCGCTGAAATCTTACCTGCTGAAATCTGAGCAAGCGCGATTGGCTCGCTGTATGGGTAAGGAATTGTTGCGCGTGCAAGCATTGCCGCAGTTAAGCCGCTAGTGTAAGCCTGCGCAGCTTGTACGCCTTTTAGCGCAATAAACAATCCTTTTTGCAAGGCAGATCCTTGCTTGGCGAAAGACGATATTGAGCTAAGAGCAGTTGCTGCTGAGTTAAACTGAATATCTCTCAACTGCTGCGCATATTGCGCTTGGTTGAGTGTTGAGTTGGCAGTCAGATTATCCTGCTCCATAGCATATTGCTCATTAATAGCCTTAATCTGCTCCTTAAATGCAATCTCAGCTTCTAACTTTCTAGCGTAGTCATCTCCTGCTAATGCTTGAAGTTGATCGTATTCAGTAGTTGCAGCCATGATGCGTGAAGCTGTCTGGGCCGCAAGTTGCGCTTCTTCAAAAGAGAATCTTTCATCAAGCACAGCTTGTTGCAGCACTGTTTCGCTTGATAGCGTTGCTGTCTCAAGCCGCATGTTTGCTATGCGTTGATCGATGCGTTGTTGATCTCGAATAGCTCTTGCAGCTTGCTGTTTGTCAGACTCTGCTTCTGAGTTAATTTCTCGATTAAGCGCTGCCGCCGATTCTTTTGCTGCTTTCTGCGCTTGCTCTAGCTCATATATGGCGGTTATCTGCTCGCGTATTGCTGGCGGTAAGTCGCTGGTTGTCTCAAGCGTAAGCGCCTGAGCCGCTGCATACAATCTTGCTTGTAATTCGCCTTGCTCAAGTGCGATGCGCTGCACTTCAAGCGTTGAGTTAAGGCGTTGCAATGTGTCGTCTTGCTCTGCCGCTGTCGCTTTGTTTGATAGGCTTGCGCTTGTTACTTCTTCAATCTTTTTCGCTAGCTCTTGCTGCTTCTCTCGCGCACTGTCTAATTGACCGTCAATCTGGAATAGTGCAGCCGCGTAGGATGCTTGAGCGCTGCCGCCCTGCTTGATTAGCTCAATGTATTGGGTTTGCTGCCTTGTTAAGTTAGTGATTGTTTCTTGCTGTTTGTCGAATTCTCTATTAAGCGCGTTAATCTCAGCAACAGCTTTGTTTGCCTTTAATTCTTCTTGTGTGTCAACAATGCCCTTCAAGGTCTCTTTGAATTTATCGGCGCTTTCTTCTGCCTGCGTAAATGCTGCAACCAATGGCCCCGCTAATGCTGCGCCGATACCAACAACAGCACCAAGCAAAGGGAAACCAAGCACAAAGCCTAAGTCTGCTGCCTGCTGAGATAGTGCAACAAATGGCGAAACTCCGCCTTGAACCTGCCCAACTAATTGCTGAATTTGTATACCAGCCTGGCCAGCGGAGCGACCAAAGCCAGCCAGAGACTCATTGCCGCCATCAAGCGCAGCTTTCACCCCTTGAGATGTTTTGGTTAGGTTTGTATTTAATCCGCTCGCCGCATTAACTTGTGCCGCAAACTCTTTTACCGACTGCCCGCTTGCGAGAAATCCTGATGTGAATTGCCCTGTAGCCTCATGCACTCGGCCAGTTTTGTCAATAAACCTGCCAAGCGCAACATCGGCATCAGACAAGCGAATGCCGAAAGACTCGATTGATTTGCCTGCCGCGTTTGTTTTTGCAATAGTTTCATTGGTTTGCTGGCCTAGCTCCATCATTGACTTATCTAAGCTGTCAATCTGCGCTTTACTATCGCCTGGTTCAATCTTGATACGTATAATTTTATCAGTCATCGCGCACCCTTGCGTTTTATCGCGTCAATGTCTTTTTGCCGCTTGTCGTTGATTAGTTTCATCAAGTGATCATCTAATCTCTTTAAAACGACAATTGCCAAATCTTGTTCATAATCTATTGTAGCAGTCGTCGCCTCTAATGTCGCTAACGATGCGCGCCTATCAGGTTCGCACTCTCTGCGCGCTGCGTAGAAAGCGCAAAGCAAAGCAAACTGCCTTTCATCAAGTTCAACCGATTCAAGCTCTTTTAGCACTTCTGCCGCGTGATTTGTGCCGCCGAATTTATCCATTTGTAAAGCCGCCTTGTAATCCGCTTGTAAGTCCCGACCGTTAAAGTCGGCTGCTACTTTTTTTCCAGTTTATCTCCGTCTGCCTGTGCTTCTTCGTGTAGATAGTTTTCAAATCGTAGAGCCGCGCTGATTAGCAGGTCATTGAGCGAAAGGAAATATTCAGGATTGGTGAAGATATTCCGCGCAGCCTCTTTTGAGTATTCAAGTGCGCCGTCTTGATCTTCTACGCCTTGCCAATTGGTAACACCGTATTCAGTGAGCCAATGACCATAAAGCCGATTATTATCTACCTCTGACATTTTGTGAAATGGCCCATACAATTGCTGCCGGATGTTTTTTAATGCTTCCTGGCTTTCTTTCGTGCCAAGTCTGCGCACGTAAAAAACAGCATCACCAACAGCGATTGGAGCGCCTGATTGCTGTAGCTCTTTTGATTCCCTGACTTCTGATAGTTTCATTTTATTCCTGCAATAAAAAAGGCTCCGAAGAGCCTAGTTTATACTTAACTGACCATTATGACCAGTTGCGGAAAACTGCGATTGTGTAACCTAGTGCCGCAGACTTCTCAGCCGCTGCGCTGAAGGTGTCAGCACTGATTGCATTCTGGCCGTCTTCCATGTCCCACTCGGTTAAAACAACCTGCGGAAGATGAACAACAGTTTTATGGCCTGAGCCATGATCAAACTCAACACCGAAAGCAACGCGAGTTCCGGCATAGTACAAGTTTCGCACAGCCATCGAGTTGGCAATGGTAGAGCGCGAAGCCCCATCCATTGTAACCTCGAACTGGCCGCGACTCATGCGAGGTGTGCAACCTGCCGCTTGGTCTGTTTGGTAGTTGTTGTTCACAGTGATATTTGCAGACTTCAACACGCATAGGGCTGTCAAGTCGTTAAAATACCAGTTCGCAACGTTTTGTACCGCTGACAATGGATCATCGGTTAATTGTGCAGAGTCAGTCTGGCCGCTGATTGCAGTTGATGCTGCCGAGTCTTTCTCAAACATCATTGACACGGTTGAAGTAATAACGCCTGTCTCACCGACTTCCAACGTTTGTTGGTTAATCAAGCCATCGTAAGGCGTGTCGTAATTGACATCACCCACAGCGGCATCATCAATAACGCGGTTTTGGCCTGCATAGTAAGTTGGCGTGTTTGCGTTGTAAGTCTTGCGCGTTGCGATAGTAATCGACGGCCCTGCAACTGCGGTAGCTGCTGGCACTGGATAAGTGCTGATAGAGCCATTGCTTACCTTTGCAGTGATGCGGTATGTGCGATTGTTTAACGCATTAGCAAAGCCAGTGACGAAAATAAAATCACCTACTGACAAGTTAGTAAAACCGTTTGCAGAGTCTGTTAAGCCTGAAGCTGTTGCAGCAATGCCTGTGCCTGTAACTGTAACCGCTGACTCAGTGCCGTGGATAGTTGACAGTAACAGGTTAATAGTTTGCTTAGTCGCTTCGGTAGCAATCTCTGCGGTTAACTCTTTGGTATCTTGGATTTGCTTTGCAGCGTTAAAATCAAGGCTGACTTCTGAGCTTTGCGTGTAGCTGATCGACTTTTTGAATCGACCACTTGTACGGCGCACAGGCACGAAAGCCGGACTCGCATTAATTGCACCCTTCGCGGTTTGCTCGCTAAGGTAGAATCTCCAATCACCGCCAACGATTTGACGGTCTGTTACAGTTGTTGGCATGATTAGAACCCCTCACAATAAAAATTAATAGTTACTTGATAACCCAGCCATGGATCATCTTCAATTTTAGCAGTATTGGCTTCGAATGTCTTTACATTGCCAAACTCGGTATTTTCTAGCAGCGCAGTGAATGATTCGCACAGAGCTAGATTGTTGTTAACGCCTGAGCCTTTTGGCGTGAATACGTCAACCACTAGCAAGCCGTTTCTACGCACCCAAGCAGCGCCACCGCCCACAGCCACGTTATTAGATGCGGTATTGATAACATTAATCCGCGCCCAAGGTGCATTGGATGGCTGTTGCCACCCAGCTTGGTTAGGGTAGTAAATTGATGCACCTGCTGGCGGAGCGCTTGCAATCTGTGCAGTAATACTTTTTACTGCTTCGGAAAATCTTTTATCTGCCATAGCTTACCGCCTGATCAATAGCCGTTTCGATGTACTTGCTGCCAGCCTGAGCAGACCAGCCATCATTAAGCCTGCCAATATACGGCAAGTTATTTACTATCCACAAATCCGGCAATTCGTTTAATGGATAACCATCGACTACAGCCTTAGCTTGTGCAATTGAATAACTGCCAGTCTTGTCAATGTCGCTTTCATTCGTGCCACTTGGCGGAGTGTTAACGCCCATCAGCCAGTTCGACTTTGCTCGTCCTGTATCAAATGGCGTTGCAGACACAACAGCTTGATCCACCAAGATTCCTAATTTACGGACTTCTTGCGCAATGTCAGCCGTTAACTCTGCACTAATGGATAACTCTTTTTCGTAGTCGATAGCCATTACCGCGCCCTCAACACAAGTTTTACTGTCGCATCAGCAGCATCTAGTTTGATGGCAATGATTGACATAGCTACTCCGCCCAATGTGTAATAATCGCCTACACTTGGCACGAATGTGTCAACGCGAGTATAAACCGCGCCTGTATCGCTCTGCTGTGCGTCTGTGCCTTGCCAGTCAATTAGGTCAACACCAAACTTAATCGCTTGATAAGTGCGCTGCGTTGCGCCTGAGTACGCTTCTGTGACTGGGTCATAAGCTCCGCCACTTGTGATAATTAAAGCCTGCCGAAAGCCAGCAAACTCATCATTGATGAGTTCGTCTGCTAGGTCTTTGAACTCTTGCTTTGTGGTAGCCATGTCAGCCCCTTTGCAACCCTGAATTGCCTTTAACGAAAGGCATCAGCAAGCGATCAAGCTCAGGCACTCTTGGCTTATGTGTGACTTGTGAGCCTGATTCGTAGCTAACTGACTTTGAACCAACGCCATCGAGCGATTTAGATTCTGCCGCAATCAATCCGCCAGCAAGTACACTTGCATCAAGTGACAATCGGCCAGCCTGCTGCAACTCAACAGCCTTTAATGCCGCTTTGCTAATATCAGCAATCGCAACAACATCAGTCGGCAAACTCATTGCCTGCGTTGCGTCTATCTCTTGGCCTTTGAAAGTGTAATATGTGTCGATGAAGTCAGCAGATAAGATTAAATCTTGCTCAAGCGTGTGATTCTTGACAGTTATGCCGCGCTCATCTGCATAAGCCTCATAAGCTGCTGCTGTAGTGTATGAATTAGTGCCGACTGTTGCCATGTTAGCCGCCTTTGGTTGTCGCTGTAAGCATTGCTAAAATTAAAGCAGGGGATGCAAGAGCGCTGATAACAACTAGCAACAGCTTGCCATGTATTGCGCGAATGCCGTCGATTACCGGCTGGTTTTCGTGGTGTTTATCTCTTAACAATCTAATGTCTGATTGCAGCACGACAAGTTCGCGAGCAACTGAATCGTGCCTGTCAATGTATCGCTGCAAACTAAGTGTCAAACCATTTATTGAATCCGTTAACTTCTCCTGCCCGTGGATCATCTTTGCAGTCGATGCTTGGATGGCTTGGATCTCCCTGTCGTGCTGCTCCACCAGTACTTTCAGTTCGTTGATGTCTGCCATAATTAAAAGCCTTTAAGGTAATTATTAAAACGATTAAGGCGATTATAGACTGAGCGACTAGCACTAAGCAAACTGCGACTAATATAATCTGTGAACTGTCCACCTTTGCCGCTCCCTAGCGCCGCGAACACCAAATCAAGCGGTGCAGATATTTCTTGCCGTAAGGCATGGATATAATAAAGCCCTTCGTAACCAACCGTAACACCAAACAACATAAAGGCATTAAGTGTGGCACTTGTCGCAATTATCGCACCATAAGCAAGATAAATCCTTATTGATTTGTGATAAATATTTGATAAAGCTAGCGTTAAGACTAAGGCAACGGTGTCAAAGCTCAACTGTGATGCGTAAATAGCCTGCGCTTCTCCAGTTGGTACACTTGCAATTGATAGCTCAGGGAGTAACGGATAGGCCATGTATAAGGCATAGTAAAGCAATATAACAAAGCAGAGGTTAAGCCCTCTGCCTGTTAAAAACCAAAGTGCTGCAACTATGCAGACAACTTCAAGGTTGCTCATTTTTTAGCTGGCTTCTTGCCTGTGCTTTTTGAGCTTGGTTTAACTGGTTTGGTGATTGGCGTTGATCCTGCTGGCATAAAATAAACTCCGATTTTAAGTTAAGTTAGCGCCGCGACTAATCCGTTAGAATCTCCGGCGAAATTAGTATAGCCCAAAAAACAAAACCAGCACAAGGCTGGTCTGTTTGCTGCGGCTTCGGCACTTAGCAGCTAAAGCGGAAAGGTAGAAACCGCGCATGTTGGCGGAAAGAACCTGCCTGCGACAATTTCAACAGAGAAGCTAAGGCGATTGGAGGAAGGCCAATCTAGTCTGTAACTCTGCATCGGCCATTGTTGCCAAGCGTGGGAATTTAAATAGATTAGCGCAACGCTTTGAAATAGGCAATAGAAAAGGCGACCGAAGCCGCCTCTTTATTTTGTTGGCTATTAACCCAACAGTAACGCAGTATGCTCTGGCTTGATGTTTTTAACACCCCAAGCAAGCGCAATTTCGTAACGGATTTTGCGGTAGCCAGGATAGATTGACACTTCAAAAGCCAAGCCTGAGCGTGGATCTTGAATAGTCATCACATCAATCGCCATGTCGCCCTCTTGTGGGCGTTGCGGCATACGAGTAGCTAACACGATTGCAGAGCGGTTGAACGCCAAGTTGCGTGCTGAGCTGTTAACTACTGTCATCGCAGCGTTGTCAGCCAATGCTTTGCGTAAGCCTGGAGCAGCCAATACTAAAGTGCCGCCAGATAAAGCAGTTGCAACAACATACTGATTGGTATCGCCTGCGAATGTAACGATGTCGCCAGCCAATACAGTGCCAGTGCCAGTATCAACAGCAATCGAAGTTGCGCCAACAGCATAGCCTGCACCGTTGTTCACTAAGTAACTTGCGCCAGTGCCTTTGGTGAAGCTAGCAACTTGACCAGACTCACGAACGGCCATACCAGAAAGCGTTTGGAAAACACCTTGGTTAAGGATGCTTGGTTCAAACACTACAGAAGCATTTGATTGCTTACCTAAGAAGATTGCGCCAGCAGAAGTGTTGACCACTAACTGGTTATCTTGCACAGGTGCGCCGTTGTCTTTCAGGATTTTAAGCGCCTGAGTTGCGTCAGTGAAGTCGCCAGCAGTACCAAATGGAGTTGTGCCAGCAGTGCCGTAAGCGCGTGACATAGTGCTATGCAAGCCACAAAGGTCAGCTTCGATTTCGTTAACTAAAGTACGCATAGCTTGCGCAATTTGGTTTACTCGGATGTTGCCATAGCCAACGCCAGAGTTTAAACCAACTTGCTCGTTTCCTTCCCAAGAGAAAGGAACAGCTTTTGCTTTATTGATAACAATAGCGACGTTGTCGATAGTTTGATCAGCAGCAGCAGGCACGCCCATTGCCGGAGTGATGCTTGAGCTAGTGTTAGTAGGAACCACTGGCACGCGCACCGATTGACCTTCAGCAGCGCGGTCAACGCGAGCATCCATCGTAACAGCCGGAATCATACCAACTAATTCACGCGATACAACGTCAAGCGCTGCGTACAGGTCAGGAACTAAATTTGTTAAAGTGTTAGCCATTTTAAAGCCCTCAAATTTTTATTAGGTGACTACGCCACCGGATTTAATGAAACTCATTTTCTCGGCCGGATTCATTGATTCGAATTGGCCGCGTGTGGCTTTAGGTTTGTTGGCACCGCCTTGACCTGTTGAGCCTTGAGCATTGCCACCGCCTTTGGTAACAACACCTGCCTTGAGCAGTGGAGCAAAGCTATCATCTTTCAATAACTCCGCTTTGAACCCTGCCAAATCTAACGATGAGGCACCGCCGTCATCATTTAAAAACGTTACCTTGCCCGTTTCTGGATCAATGTCGATACGGTCTGCAACTAGGCGCTTGAATGCTTTACTGCCTGAATCTGTTGCTAACTCGCTCGCTAAATCTGCCACAAGTGCAGAGCGCTTTTCGGTCTTGATGCTATTTGTCAATCGGTCAATGCGCGATTGAAACTCTTTAGCTGTCTCGCCATGTCGGCGCTCAAGGTCGGCAATGATCTCATCGGTCTTGCCTTCCGCCTTGAGCTTTTCAAGCGCCTTGCGCTCTGCTTCAGCCAGCTTCTCAGCTTGCTGCTTTTCAAATTCTGATAAACGGCTTTTTACCGTTTTATTTTCTTCTTTGACGTTAAACGCTAATTGTTTTAGCGCCAGGCTGTCTTTGTCTTGATAGCCTTTTTTACCGTCAATCTCTACTTCTACAAACTGATCGCGCCAATCTTCTGGCACTTTTTCTAATGATTCAACAAACATTATAGGCACCGCCTTTAGTTATGATGCACCGCATCGCTGTAGTGATTTTATACCCGTCTTACTAAGCCGTCAAATTATCGCCGCTGTCAATGGCATTTAGCACTGCCTCGGCATCATCCATAGACCAACCGCCTTCAGCTAGCTCGCGAATTGCTAAGTCTCTCGGCTTGAGTCCAGCCATTACTAATTCCATAATCACGCGCACTTCTTCAACCGATAACTTCGACTTGGCAAATGTGCGAGGCAGGCTGATAACTACTTGATCCATGTTCTGCTCGATGGCATCTGCTGACCATAAGCCCTCAAACATGCCGCAGTATAAAATAGCTTTCTGATATGCAGACTCTAAACCTTGAGCTAATGCAACCAAGCGAGCGTTATTCTCTGCTGCTGCAATCTCTGCCTCTGTAGCTGTTGCGGCTTTAACATCACCTTGTAGAACTGCGCCCATTTGCCGCGCTTCTTGTGTGTTGCGCTCAAAGTAGCTTTCGTATGGTGAAACCGATGTCTCGCAACCAATGACTTCGACTGTGCAGCCTTCTGGTAACGTGTTGCGACTACCTGAGCCTGTCTCGATGTAGCTGCGACCGTTTGCTGCTTCAAACTGCTCAATAAAGTTCGACCGCGCACCAAAAACGTAAGTAGTAGGCGGTAAGTTGCGAATAGTCTCTTTGTACTCAGCACTCATGCGGTAGCGAGCAAGTGCCAAGTCGCAGATAGGGCTGATGAAGCCCATCTGTTTTGGCAATGCGCCTGCCTTGATTTCTTCGTCAGATGCAAAAGTTACTGGCAACCAGGTTAATGGCGAACCGCTGACAGTCATGTAACTCCGCTCGCCTTCTTCGAGTCCTGTTGAGCGTTTAACAATCTTTTGCTGGTAATAATTGCCGTCTTCGTCAAGTGCTAACACTAGGTAAGACTCTACAGCGGTGTGTGTAGCTGTGTACGGGTCAAACTCTGTGCCATCTTCGCGCAGCATGATGTAAGTCAACTGCATCGCACCATTAATGCGGCTAAAGTGCCAGTTAACCACTTTGTCTCGGTTGTATGCTTTGATAGTGGCGCGAGGATTGGCGCGTTTAACATCTTCGATTGACACGTCAGTCAAATCTACTTCAGACAATCCAAGATAGTCAGAAACAAGCACTTGCCACTTGATAGGCATCAGCTCTGATGCGGTTTGCTCAATCATGCCTGTTAAGCTAGTGCCGTCATTGTCGGCAGATTCTAGCAAGTAGCTCAAGCGCTCAGGAATTTTAATATCCGCTTCTTTGATCTTCATCCGGCCAAGCAAGCTAGCCAAAGTCTGACCGCCGTAGTTTTGATACTCGGCATTAGCAATGTAAATCGCATAACGGTTTTTTGCGTCAACCGTTGTCTTGTCGCCGTCGCTAGGATGCGGCAGTAAATCATACTGAGCTTGCTTGACAAAGAATTCACCAGCTAAGGCAATTCTTGTTTCCTCAATCTTCGGCAACATCAGCGCCGCTTCTGTGTGTAATGTGATCTGCTGCATGTTGCGCCCTTAATCGTTTTTAATAGTTTACTGCTAAAGTCCGGCTTTGGCAAAGCTGGCTGAATCTCGCTCTCGTAACTGCTCTAATGTTAACGGATTGCCAAAGGTGTCAGTCATGCTTTCAATCTTCAATCCGCCATCAAGAAATAGCTCTGCGCGAGTCTTTCCAAGTGAGTCAATGACAAACTCTCTCGACTGCTGCCTTAACCATGTGTCAGGCGAAATATCAGCAGGCACTTGCTCAATCTTGAAAGTGCCTAAGTCTTTACGTCCTTTGTAAGTCGGCTTTTCGTCGCCCTCTTTCGGATAGTAAGTGCCTGAGCCTATAGCCGGAGCCATGCCGATTGGCTTATCTTGACCTTCTAGCAGATAAACATAACTTGATCGGCAGCGAAAATGCCGAGGCAATCTCACATAGCTGTCATCTTCAAGTTGCCAAGTGCGACCATGTAATGAGCGGCAACCAAGCGTTGTGCGATTATCCAAGAGCGCCATAAAATACCGCTTGTCGATAATATCGCGGTTATCAACTGCCATTGCCTCTCGTGCGCTTTGTGCGTAGTGCATAACGCCGGTGCGCGCCAATGCTTCGGCTTGTTGCTTGGCTAGCCCATCATTGAACGTCTTTAGTGATCGCGCTATCTGCTGAACAGTTGCGCCCCGAGTGTAGCCAATCTTCACAAGGTTGTTGTACTGCTGTGCATATTCTTGAGTCGCGGCGTTCACAAACTCAGCCCATGAGCCAACTTTTGCGCGATCACCTTCGCCAAGTACCATTAAAGCTGCATTGACATAATCAATAATGCTTTTACTGCCTGGAGTCGCTAACTCAACATCATTCCATTTGCCGATAAGCTCTGCATAGTAGCTTGACTCGTAAACCGCCAGCGATTGCAGCTCTTTTGTAGTCTCTTGCCAGCCTGCCGAGTAAATCTCTGTGACTGACTTGCTGATTGCTTTCGTTATCCGGTTAAGCTGCGCTGCGCTCTTGATTTCTTCCTGAGCTAATAGGATTTCGCGCACTGACTTGTAAGCCTCAGCGAGCGATGGATAAACGTTAGTTTTGAGCAAGCCCGTTGCCACTCGTTGCAGCATTGCCTCATGTCGTAGTTGGTCAGCGGTTAGGCTCATCGATTAAATCTCTCAATGCTGTTGCAAGTATTTGGATCATTATCGCCTTGTCTCCGTGATAAGGCAAACCCTGTGCAAGCCTGCGAATGTCGGTTAAACAAATGACGTGCACCGCTTCCGCAGTTGCAACGACGATATGCGGTTGATGCTCTGCCATGTTTGTCATCTGCGGCCCCATGATAGTGGTCTGTCTATCGGTTTAGTTCTACCAACTTCAACAACTGCCAAGTATCGGAAAGCATCAGAAGCGTGGCTAGACCAATCATGTAGAGGTCTATCGCGCCAGCAGCCTAGCTTATCGTTCCATTCTTTGCGGTAGCTTTCAAGCGCCTTGATGCCTTGCTCACACTTTCTCTCATCGAAAACGCATTTAGCAAGTATAGTCCTGACATCATCAATGCCAGCGTCAATTGGTTTTTTCGGAACAACTTCAAAGTTTATTTTGTAAATAATCCCGTCTATTTCAACGCCATTAGCTGCGGCATCTTTTCTGCTCTGCGCGCCTGAGCCAAACTCTCTGTTTTCAATATCATGCGGCCCCCAGTGCTCGCCGTAATCGTAGCCGCGCTTTTTAAGTTCCTTCATGTAGTGCTGCAAGCCTTCGCCGCTGTTTTCGTAGAAGTCTACAAGATGGATCTCATTTCCAATGCGCTGATAAAACCAAATCGACGTAGAGTCGCCAACGCCAATATCCCAAACTGTATTAACTTTTGCGCTATTGCTTAAAGACTGGCAAATTCGCCCGTCTGCATAAATCTTTCTGAATTGCTGCGCGTAGTAAGCGCCCTCGATAGACTGCGCAAACGCTTCTTCTGGCGTTGATGGATATTCGCGCTTCATGTCATCGCCAAGCGTTTTCCACTTCGCAGAGTACCAAGCCATTTGGCCGCTAGTTAGCTCGATGCTGTATTTTGCTTTTAGCTCATCAAAGTATGAGGTCAAGCTGTTTGCAATCTCGCCGCCTTCTAGCGAATACTCTGCGCGCCAATGCCATGGGAAAAAGTGAAAGTTAAAATCCAGCTTTGACGGCGTTTTGCTTTGATCCTTCAGTTTCTTGGCAGTTGAGCAGTAATCAAAGAAATAACCTTCTTTACCTTCGGCGGTTGACTCTATCGTTATGCTTCCGTCGATGCCAACCGCTTCAAACGCGCCTGTGACAATCTCTTTTGCCTTCTCTGGATACTTCTTACAAATCTTCCCAAACTCGGAAACGTGCAGGCTTTGCAACGTGCCGCCTCGATAACTAACAGATACTTTAATGCTGCTCCCATTGTTAAATACATAACTGTTATCTTTGTCGTTGATTGGTTTTGGCAAGTCGTAACCCATCATCGCAATCAGTTCGCGCTGTTGCTCTGATATGTTTTGGTAAGCATATTTGATTTTATTTCTGAAAATGTCTTTTGCATCTTCCAGATTGTGACAGATGCAACCTGCGCTATGGTTTGGAGTGAATAAGCAATCATCCAAATCGCTGATCATCTTGAACGTAGTGAATCCAAGCTGCCGAGCTTTCAGGATTATATCTCTGCCATGCGTGCCAAGATAAAATGTTTCTTGCTCTTGGTTTGGCTCAAATAAAACCTTTTTACCAGTTTTGTCTTTAATGTGATAAAGCGTGTTGAGTCTGAACCACTTGTACGACATTGCGTCAACAAGTTCGATAAGTGAAAGTTCTGATAGTCGGCCTAAGTATTCTTTTGCCGCTTCGTGATTAGCGCTTACTGCCATTAGTCAGCAATTCAGCAAGTGATTTATCAGCTTTGTGTGTGGTCGTCTGGTCGATGATCTGCTTATCCCATCCATGCATCGAGTTAATGACTTTAACCGCTGCAACTTTATCAGATGGTTTAGCTTCTGAATCAATCCCTTTCGCAATATCAGCAAGCACCTTTAAGCTGTCCATGCGTGACCAATAAGCAATCTCGCTCATTTCTTCGCGCAATTCTGTAACTCTAAGGGAAATATTAGGATCAGACATCAGCTTTGAAGCCTCTACTGCTACAGATTGAGCCTTTGCAGATGAATTATATGCTTGCCTGTAAGCCTCGCTAGCATTGCCTAGCTTAACGTAAAGCTGGCAGAAGTTTTCTTGTTTTGGGGTCAACATATCAAGCACCGCTTAATAAACACCAGCACCGCTGGCAGATTAGTTGAGTATAGCGCATAAAAAAGCAGCCCGAAAGCTGCTTATGATTGCATTGCGAGTGAAACTACTTTACAACTGCAACCGTCTTTCCGGATTGGTTTGATACGTAGACTTGCTCATTATCAGTCACAAAGTAAATATGCTCACCACACACTGAGCGCATAACCGCTTTGTACTGCCCTACGAGATAATCAACCTCACCTTTTATGTTTTCAGGCTGCTCATCGGCATTTAAAAACATAGATTCAATTCGCTCACTCTCTAATGCAGCAAACTGATTAAATTGCTCAGAGCCGATATGAAAAATATCAACTGTCGGCCACTCTCTGATTGACTTCTGCAAGCCGCCTTCTGATTCGATAGACACTGTAAACATTGCTATTACCTTCTGCTTCTGTTGTTGCCATTATTGGCTTATTGAGTATAGCGCAAAAGAAAGCCGCTATAAAGCGGCAATTTTAAGCGAGTAGTGAGCAGTTGCGAATAAGTAGCCAATCAGCGTTAAGATTATCAGGTAGCAAACGTAATCATCAAGCGCTTCGCTGTTCATCATTCAAGCTCCGTTATAAATATCTAGTTCTTAATGAGTTTGCAACTCTGTGGTCTTTTTGCAAATCAGCAAGCATGCAAGCAAGTTGATGCTTTCTCAGCTTCCAAGCTTTGTGAGCTTCTTCTGGTTTTTGAAAGCATCCTAACCACTCGCGCTTTCCTGTGAATGGATTGCAGCATTTAGATTGAAATGTGTTATTGTTATTTTTATAGCTAACTCCAATAGGCAGGTCGCCTCTAAACCTTGCCCGATCTAACGTGAATAAATTGGTGGCTTTAGAAACAAAAGAGCAAGTTTCTGGAGAATAAACTTTATTTCCTTTAATTATCAAATCTTTATCTAAGTCATTATTTTCCCAATCCTGCTGCTTCATCCATTGCTTAAACTTAGAAAAACTAAGCCAATCATCGCAAACGCAACATCCAATATAGCTAGGGTGTTTATCTTGATATTTTTTGCTATAGCATCTTTTAAGCATGTCGAACCACTTCTGGTAAAAAATACAATTCCTTCTCTTGCCTCCAGTGAAATGAACAACTGTGTCAGGGCAATCATTAAATCCAATGCCAAAAATTAATTTTTTTCTCATAAAAACCTCAAAATAAAAAGCTCTAGTGTTGGAACGGCCTGTCAGATACGGCACCACTAGAGCTTTCTAAATCGCTCTGACTTGTCTTAAAGCTTTTGGCTCGCACCTAGATTGAGTTCCACGTCGCACTAGAGATTTTTATTATAACATAATACTTTTATTTTTTGAACTACTCTAATTCAGTTATATCAAGCTCCACAATATCATCAATCGCAGTCTTATGCTCTACTGCAAACTCGTAAACCATTGGCTGCACAAGTGCTAGCATGTTGCTGACTGTGATTTCTGTCTCGATGTAATCGCCGGAGCGGGTTGTTGCTGCTATGCGGTAGATGTTCATGGCTTACCCTGCGTTAGTGACTTGATCCAATCTTGCAATTCGCGCAACTGTGGAGACCAGTAAGCACTCTCCGCATAAGTATATAACTTTGGGTAGTCGTGCTGCTTGCGCTTAATGAATTGTTCTGCTGCGTCAAGAGTTAAATGAGTAGAAACAACCTCTTCAATTTCTTGTATCCATAACTTTGTTAAGTCATTTGGTAAGTTGTCGCAATCGTCAAAATTGAAGTTTTCAATAACAAAATCGACGTCTATAACTTCAATATCTTCATAGGTATCACAGAGCCAATCATAGTGATATCCAACAAGGTATTCAGCAAATTCTTCTTCTTTGCTTCCGTTTTTTTGCCAATTGGATGAGAAAACAACAGCATCTTCGTTGTAAATCTCAAAGTATGCGGAGCTATAACCTTCCATTGTCACGTATGGCCGCTTACATCTTACTTGGTAAAATGGATGCGAAGTTGATCTGCTTGGCTGTTCGTTAAGTTGTTTCGATAGGTCTAAAATAAATTGTGGAATTTCTTTGTTCATTGATGCGCCCCTTGGGATTTAAACGCCGTATCTCTACGGCTAATAAGGTGCTGCGCGGGTTTATCTTCTAACAGCAACAAAAGATTGTCAATAAGTATCTGCTCAGTAACATCATCAACAAAAGCTGGCGGTGTAGGTACGGCGCACCATGAAGCGTCAACCACTTCGCATTTGCCTTTACAGTCGTCGATCATCGCCTGATGCTCGACTCTCAGCCACTCAGTTAGCGCGCTGTGTTTATACGGCGCTGCCAATCTTGTCCACCTGGTCAGCGTTTTACTCTTTCCGTTGCGCTCTACTGCATTAACCACTAATAAGATGGCCCATTTAAACGCTGTTACGTCCAATGCTTGCGCGATAGACTCACGTATAGCTTCTGGCTTGCTTGTCTTGTAATTGATTACATCGACTCCTCTGTCTACTTCTGACAGCTTCATAGTCAACGCCAGGTTGCGCATTGCTATGATTGACTGCGTGATTAGTCTTTTAGTCGAGCAATGTTTTCTTTTTTTCATTTCCGATTATCCAAATCGCCGAAGCGCTATTTGCTATACATTTCAAAAACTGCCTGAGCGAATCCGCGAGGCGTTGCACTTCTAAAGTTTGCGCGTTCAGGGCCAGGCGGCGCTTTGTGTATTCTATCATCCGGCGCACCTAGTGATTCATCTCTAAACGCTGGCGGAAGCTCAAACCCATTATCAGCCCACAAGCACGTTTTCTTTGTGTAATTATCCTCTGCACAATATCCTGTGTAATCACAAGGATTAAACGTGTAATCAGGCTTGCCAAATATCGAGCTAAATACACTAACCGGATTTTCAAAGAAGCAAGGCGCGCCACTCATAATGCCAGCGCTTCGGCACTGCTCGGCAACTAATGCGGCCTTAGCCTGGAATTGTTTATCCTTTGCGGCTTTATCAGCAAACCAACGCGAGCCACTAACGGCAACATCAGTACATGGTGGAAAGCCAGCGACAAAGCAAACCTGCATTGTTCGCATGATTTCACCTAGTCGCGGCATTGCTTCCAACACTGTCATTGGTAAGCGCTCAATATTTCCGCTAATTGAATACGCCTCATGCTGCGGGTCAACTAGCACAGCATAATAACCCGCATCCACCCAGGGCTTCACCATGATTCCGGTATAATCGCAAAGGCTGATTATTACCTTTTGCATTTGGAATACTCCTGCGCCAATTTCATTGCCTGGCGGTCTAACCACTTATCAGCAAACTTAGTCAAAACCTTCGCGCAAGTTGCCGCATCACCACCTAAAAACAACATCTGAATCGCCTTGTTGCAGTCAGTGTCAAAGCTGGCGTCGACCTCGATTTCGTTTATAAAATCAGACGGCTTCATATCTGCGCGAATGTTAGCAGCTAGTCGCTCCAGCTTGGCTTGTTCGATGCTGTCGTCGGTGTGGTCAATATATTTCCATACGTCATAGATTGCGTTCATTTCAAGCCTCATTAACTTTCAAAAATCCATTCTGGTCTTTATACAAAACACCCTCAGCAAGTAGCCGCTGTGCCAACTCGCGGCTGTTTTGCTTTAGCTCGCTTAGCTTGATGGCGCCATGCTTGATGCGTTGTTTTAGTTGATAGTGGAGCCCTTTCATTCCTCTTCCCCTTGTTTAAATCCTGTCTCTGCCGTCTTAATCCAAACAGCGCCATCGCTGTCAATCTTTGCGCCTGCCTTAACCCAACGATCAACAGTTGCATGGCATTTGTTTAGCACCTTGCCAGCCTTGCGCAGGCTGCCGTATTTGCGTACTAGGTCGCTGATTGGTTTCATGGTTTGCCCTTCTTGTTTCGCTGGTTGTGAGGCTTTTGCTCATA
>JACCDV010090142.1_pt1 | contig 38095 bp, 33 predicted proteins | sample 7446131 | NCBI WGS metagenome assembly JACCDV01 (sample SAMN15323448, study PRJNA562643) | freshwater metagenome | isolation source: river surface water | place: USA:Blue River Watershed | collected 2017-08-17
CAATGTCTCGATGGAACATACATACCAACCTCTTCTTGGTATTTTCTAGAGTAAGAACTGACTTGACATTTCCGCTCCATGTCAATTAAATCAGCATTAATGATATATCCAATTCCCTTAACAACGTGAATGGTGAGTGTTACAAAATAGGGTGTATCACTTACCCCAATCAATAACGAGGCTAACTTACAGTCTCCAATTTTACTCGTAATAGGAGCTATTAAATTCTTATCTAATAACTGGTTGATAACACCAATTATCTGACTAAACATAATCCACTGAAGTAGTCCGTACTGCTGCAAATGCATAGCTACAGTTACACCAGGGGTTTTGAGCAAATGCTGCCTAATTTCTTTGGTCGAATATGAGGTGAGTGTGAACTGAGCCATCGCACCGGGAGCCATTGTCTTGCAAAATCGTATTGATAAAATCAATTTTATTTGGTGCCTTATTTAACGCTTATTGGTTGGTGCATTGGTTGGTGTATCGGTTGGTGCATTGGTTGGTGTATCGGTCGGTGTATCGGTTGACATATCGGTTGGTGTATCGGTCGGTGTATCGGTTGACATATTGGTTGGTGTATTGGTCGGTGTATCACTTACGTCTACATTGAAAAGGTCCTTAATACACTTCTTACACTCCGCCATCGCAAGGTCTCTTGCTTTTTTCTTTGTGATATCTTCATCAGCATAAATCACACACAATAAATAACTGGGTGTTTTGTATTTGTCAAGTGTAAAACTAATTCTCACAAATGCATCTATGATTTCAATGTATATTATTGTATAATATAGATGGTTGGAATTGCATTTGCTCTTGAAAACAATCTGTCTTGGAGAAGTTTTGATTGTGCGACGAATAATATCCAAGACAAACCAAGTTTCGTCAATATCACTCTTTGTCAAAACGGGTCCTTCATTGGTTATAATTGTAGTACCGGCAAAATTGCTAAGCATAATATTGAAACTGTCGTTTATCTGTAGGTTCATTACTTTATGGGTGATCGTGTATTTGTTACTCATTCTGTTAGTGTTTGGCGAAGCTTGAGGAACGACTGGTGCTCAAAAGATTGAAACGCTTGATGGTCTATTGTATTATATTTTTCATTTTTTTTCGAAAAAAAATGAAAAAAATAATCCAGATGAACAATGGCAAAGCATGTTCGCATCCTCAGTATCGTCCCAAACACGGTACCGTTGAGCAATACGGCATCGTTGAGTAATACTGTACCGCTGAGCAATGAGGCATCGTCGAACGATACGGCATCGTCGAACGATACGGCATCGTTGAGTAATACTGTACCGCTGAGCAATGAGGCATCGTTGAGTACCAAGTCGAAAGTGCGCATTAAAAAATTGGTATTTGGTAAACCAAGTAAATTTAGTGGGTCAAACCCTTATGGTAGTTCTTCAGATAGCTCAGATAGTTCTGATGAATCCGATGATTCAGATCCATCTACAAAAGTAGAAAAGCAGAAAATAAAGATTGTGCTTGTGCCATACATGTCTGACTCTGATGATGAATCGTAAATAATGATGTAGTATATAATGATGTAGTATATAATGATGTAGTATATAAAAAAATTGATTTTATATTTGTCTTATTGCAAGACAAAGGTGAGTGCAAGCTCTTTAGTCTCCATGCAGCAACCATCGAAGAAAGTTCCCGAGTTCACATCTGTGGATTTTGGGAATCCGCATGTACAAAGTGCGTTTACATTTAAGGTTGCAAAGGATGTCAGGACTATCAGTGATGCTCCGTTAAAAAATTTTGTTGAAGCGGTATTGGAATTGCCCGATGAACGGAGGTTAGATGTACTCGAAGCATTGGATATTTTAGCCAATGCAGTTCGCAAAGTTCAGAGTAATCCCCCACCACCAGGAACGGTGGGACATGCTAACAGTGGAATATTTGAGGCATTTCTCAATGAACGCTGGAAATGTGAAATCCCGCGTATTGACACTAATTATGCTCCACTTAAGGTTGTTAGACATGGCATTACTCTGAAAGACATAATTATTAAGTTTATGCCCTCGTTACCTCCTCCGCTTCGCGATGCATTAATTAAGTTCCTCGAATCATCTAAGGGGATTTCCTGTGGTTATGCATTTGACTCAGTCATGCAAAAAAATAACAATACTTCACTAATCTTTATTAAATGTAGCGCATATGTCCAATCATATGATTCTCAAGCTGTGCCATACACTATCGTGCTTACTCTACAAGATAACAGGGCTAATGGACTAGCAGTGTATGACAAGAGACCAGAAGAAATCTCACCAACAAGTGAGAGTATTTACAAGTATCCCATGGAAGACGGTGCTGATAGTTGATTTTTTTTATCTTATCATCATTGAAAGAATAAAAAAAAGATTCAGTAGGTTATACTGAATCTATCCGAATCGTTGTAGAACTATCAGTATTGCGGATCAGGGCACACAAAACCGCTTCTAACGTCCCATTCCACATTAGGAAACTTGGTACCAACAATCCATTTCCACTCTGTACGAAATGGATTGATAAACTCTCCTTTCTGGTAGTGAGACACACCCATTGTCTCAATCTTAGAATTGAGACAATGAGGCAATGATGTTTTAACGCCAAACATGACCGCAAACCTATCAATGGTGCAGACAATGGCTATCTTGGTCGGGTCACTCTCATACCAAAGGTGTCTTCTTTTACAAGACGTAGATATGTTTCTGATTTGCGCTTCTAATCTCATGGGCACTGACCTGAGGAAGTCAGTCGATGGTTGAATGCATACCTCTCCTCCTTTCTCTGTGAGTGTAAAGTAGGCATTTGGCTCTAGTAGAGTCAGAACACGCCATCCACCAAATACCATTTCCAGTGTGATGTCGTTGTTTGACGATGTTGATAGCGGTCTGTTAACGACCGGAACAGCTACAGAAGTTGGACTTGGTAGTGCGGTAGCCATTGCAACTGGACCTAGTGATACTGTGGCCATTGTAGGCGAAGTGAGCGATGTCACTGGGTATTGATCACGTTGTCTTTTCCCATGTGCGAGTGCATTTAATTTTGTCGCAGTCGTCTTTCTATTTGCAGCACGACGCGATTCTGTACATTCCACTATTTTTCTTTTGTTTTTTTCGTTTTTTTCTACCTGAAGTTGTTTAAGTGTTTCTCGAAGTTCCCGAAGTGTATCGCAACTCTCCTCATATGTTTGCGTTATTCTATTTGCTTCAATCTCAAATTTTTTCAATTCGTTTAAAGCATTGTTGTAAGCATTCTCAGCTTCTAAGACTAAAGTTTTCGCTTCAACACGTTTCTTGTTGTTTGCATCATCATCTTGTCGAATTTTGCTAAGCGCTTTTTCCATATCGGCGATGAGTGACTGCAAACTTTTCACTTCTGTATCGTCTGGTGGATCAACTTCCATAATATCAGACTCATCAGACTCATCATCAGACTCGCCATCAGACTCAGCAGGCTCAACATCAGACTCAACAGGCTCACTATCAGACATGTCATCATCAAGCTCCTCATCTTTAACTGGTGGTTTTTCAGCGGTCGTCTTATCACTGTTTGCCGATGGTTGTGCAGAAGACAGCGTTTCCCGCATAATCACCATCGCTTGTTCAATGGTAACGTTAAGGATTTTAGCCAATTTCTCAACAGACAATGTAGGGCTCTCCATCATGCGTCAACCAGAACAGAAATGTGTTGGTTTGTGCTCTTCATAAAAAAAAATTCATTTTTTTATCACAAATATATCGATGTATCTGTGAGTGATATTGATGTATCACTCACAGATACATCGATGTATTACTATTTCGGATACATGCAATCCATATTCTTCGGTACACTTGACTGAAACATAAACTGTAATATCGTCTGTAATTTTTGCATAATATATTTCATGTCTAAGCATATCATTATCGATACATACATAATAATTATAGCCGTGCTCGCTTCGCGAATTCCACTCCTGAACAATGGCATACATGTCGAAAGTGGGTTCATTTTTATGAATGATATTGTTTATAAAATCACAGCATGAGTAGTCGGTTATAATTGGCGGAATATTACCGCCAATACCATGACCATCAATGAATGGATTGTTAAGCATGTGCCTTATCGAATTGATAGGGTCATCCGTGCGGTTATCTGCCTCATATGTGCATTTTAAAAGTGGACATAAATCATCCGGATCCAAATCGATTTGGATCCTGCGAACGTTTGGGTCTGGGTAGTCGATATCCATTTGCTGCAATATGAGAAAAATTATTCAATTTTTTGTTGTGTTAATGTATTTGTATTTGAATAAGAGGTTGCTTTAAATCATACGTGAAATTATAATCCGAATATGAAATGAAATTATATTCCGAATATAAAATGAAATTATATTCGGAAAAAAAAATCCCATTCTGAGATCCTCCGCGATAAGTAGGTGCGTCAGTCAACAAACCTGCACGTTCCAAACCACTCGCATCCGATCGGGGGGGATTCAACCTTTGCATGTTTTGCTCCGGAGCAACTGTTCGGCTTGCAAAACAACTTCTGCTCTGAGAGCTTCTTCTCTGCGAGCTTCCGCGATTGCATCTGCCCTTGCATAAAAGTCATTCAACCAATGGTTCTCTGAATTCGAATCGATGCACAGAATATACATCATGTCCCCATTGGAAAAGTGTTTGGTCGTTTCCAAGTCCATGATGTGTGCTTGGTCTGGTGCCAGCAGGATTCCGGTCAACTCAGAGTTGACGGGCTGAATCACCTCAGTAATCCAGTACTCGTAAAGAATTCCGTGTTGGTCGAGCGCAGTGAAATAATGCGCGCGGATGTAACGCACCCCATCGTACGTGTAGAATGTTGCCTCTCCGTATTCGTCACCATGTGCGTCGCGTCGTCTGCTTTCATGCTCAAACCAATCGTAAAGCGGATTGAGTTCTCGATTGAGGCCATACCTATCAGTGACGTTCAAAATGCCAAACCACAATCCACCGAAGTCTGGGAGAAATACCCTCATCCTCCAGCAGAGCGGAAATGGTTTTTCACCGAAGACATATTTCCACGCTGCAGAAATCATCGACGACATCCTTGATGTCGCGAAACTTCAACATGATAATAAAAAAATCAATTTTTTAACATGTTAATTGTTTGTGTATTTAACATGTTAAATACACAAACAATTAGCAAATTCCGTCTGGATTTCTATATTATGTTGCGCGACTTCATAATTTGATGTTAAAATTCGGTTGCATAGTGTTCTATAATAAACATCATTAATCATCATTGTTTCTGTAATTGTAATATATTCATCCACGGATTCGGCGACTAACTCCGATAAATTAAATAATTCCAACATTTTTCCGGCGCACATAGATGAAAAACGTCCTGGTTCCATTAAAGCAACAATAGGAACTCCATATAATAAATGATTACTTATTGTAATGTATGCGCTATAGGGCACCGAAAGAAGAATTACGCGCGCTTCTGATAGAACTTTATTAAAAACATTAACATCGTCATGGTGTATTTTATAGTTAATAACATATGGTTTAATATGTATTGTTTCGATAAGTTGTTTAATCGGTTCGCTAACATCTGAACCAAGTAAGAAATTAAATTCCACATCGGGGAGAATTTGATTAATCCGTTGCCATATCGGGCCCATTTTTTGATTAATTCGCATTCCGGTAAGTGGGATCGCCAATGAATGTTTGCGCGCCGTGATATCCACAATCGACGTTGGAATGTATAGTGGTTTAATACCTCCGCCCATACCGGGCAATTTAATTAATTGCTCGCAATAATTATTTTCGTTATCCCACTCCGGAACAACATAATAATCTAATATGCCACTATCAAATAAATTTCCTAATATTCCTATTTTTGTTGTGGCCTGAATAGCATATTGTAGCATATTATGATAATCTACATGTATTGTATATCGATATCTGCTGAAATTATTAAAAGATTTAAACGTGTATGCGATGCTAAACGGGGATGTATTAGTATTATCGAGATCTATATTGTGTGACACAACATCAATCAAATATCCGGCGGATTTAAATGCCTCGATAAACGGAATAGACACTGACATATCTGATGAACCATACGAACTATTACTCATTATAAATAATACACGTCCATTATCGACCGCATTCTGTGGCACAATAATTGTTTTATTGATATAATTATATATTGTTTTGCGAATAATGTTTGTTAATTTACGTGTCCGATTTGAATCATAATCAACTTTAATAGGTCCAATACCATATATTAATAGATGTAAAATATTAATAATTGTTTCATCCATCATATGTTTATCGCGAAAAATACAATCTGGCATATATGAATATACAAATTGTTCAATGATGTCATATGATAAATCTATACGCGCTATTACGGCGAAATTAATGTATGCTAAATAATGACCCATTTTTTTGAAATGTTCCAAATTACGATATGGATTAAATGGATTAATCATCAAATATTCTAATTTAGTCACAAAATGATTCGATTCATGTTGCCAAATTAGTAATTGGTGAAAATACTTATATAGTAAAATACTCGAGCGTAAATCTGGTTCAATCGTCAGTGCCGCAATTGCGGCACATAATTTACCCATATCATCATTAGATAAATTGCCTTGGACATTTTGTTCAAGCGATCTCAAAATTCCTCCAATATTTTGAGCCTTAAGATAGCCAAGGCAGTGCATCATTGTATTAATTTTTCGTTAATATTGCGTTAATATTGAATATTCAGTAATTATTTAAATAAAAAAATATTGTGTAATAATGTTATTATGACGATCAATCAATTAGATGGTCCGAATATCCAACTATTATTCACGACTTTTTAACTTCTGAATCGATACACTCAGTTTCAATCTCAATATCGGTTTCATCTTCTTGGACAGCATCTTCGCCGCAACTTTCATTTTTGGAAGCGATTGACATTTTTTCATCCTGAGTGGACCCAGAGTCGGACTCTGAGTCCGACTCTGGGTCCGACTCTGATTCTGAGTCATTATGGGGTACCTGAGTATGATTGTTATAGGCGTTATGAGTCTTTTCAAAAATATTAATGATTCTATCACATAATGTGAAAATTCGTTTGTCACCAAATACCACTAGATATCTGTATACGATATACGCAAAAATGCAGTACATATCAAGAATAAAATGAGCGTAAAGCACATAAAGTAATGCCACATCAGTGGTCATAGTCATGGTTGAGCATGTAGATGAGCACATAGTCATGTTCATTGTTGAATTTGTTGCAATTGTTGCAATTGCTAGTCGTTAGATTGTTGTTGAGAATCTTATTGCTCGCTAATTTTAACATATAATTAATTATTTATTTAATATGAAAAAATATAATTTGTATATGTGTTTTATGTGCTTTGCAAAACACATGTTTTTTCATGTATTAAAAAAAATGCATGATAGCGAGACCGACCCCGCGGATAACTACCACGCTAATTTTAATATACACATATATACTATTTGTTTAATATGAATATGAACTAACGAAATTTTTCACCGAATATTTTCTCGAACGCTTCACCAAACTTTTTCTCAATCATTAAATTATGGTCTTCGACAATCGCGTCATAATCAATCTGTTTCATTTTGTTGGAAATTTGTTCTTTGAATTCAAGGTCGGTGAGAACTCTATGCACTAAATCCACGTAATCCTTAATCGAATATGTCACCAACTCAGGCATTCCAAGCAGTTTGAGTATTTCACCAGCGGACATTGTTGAAAAACGCGTATTATCATATAATACCACGATGGGTTTCGCATACCCGAAAATACCACTAATTGACACATATCCGGTATATGGAAAAGGCATGATAATAACATCCGCGGATGCAATTATCTTTCCATATAGCAAAATATCACTATGTGTATAAACATAGTTTTTGATATATGGTTTAATGTGCAATTCTTCCATGATTTGCACGGCGCAATTGTCTCTATTTTCGCCGATGTGTAAGAAGAATTGGCATTTTTCGCACATTTTTTCGTTAATTCGCTCGAAGATGTCGCCCATTATTGCATTTAGTTTCAGGCCGGTCATCGGGCACGCGATATAATTTGTATCCACTAATTTACTATTTTCGACGGTCTTGCCAAGTTTTGGGATACCACCGGCCATACCTGGCAATTTAATAAGTTTCTCGTTGTAATTTTTTTCATTATCCCATTCAGGAACTACAAAATAATCCAAGACGCCGGAACTCATCAAATGGCCGAGAATTCCAATTGTGATTTTTGCTATTCTCTTTGCCTTAATAATGCATCCTATGGCCGATACATGTGTAACGATGATCGCGAATTTATACACTGGCATGTAATAAGGGTCTGTATATATTGTATCAAATACATCATCAACACTCTCATCAGTCGTCGCTAGCACATCAATGCCACATCCTTTTGATTTGAAATATTTAATAAATGGCATTGACACTTTTAGGTCTGAACTTTCAAATGCTTTGTCCATCACAAATAGAATATTGTCTGATTTTTTTCGGTCGTAATTGCCGAAATCCAGCACTGGAAATAACGGTGTGATTCTGTGATACTCGCAAATCATAGATTTGAGTTTAAAGATAGAACTAGAATCAACATATTTTATTTTAATCGGACATAATCTATGTATTAAATTTAGCGTGCAAATATAAACAAGTTTGCACTCGAAATCATTGATGTGCAATCGTTCAATATACTCGCGAACGATATCATCACTGACATCAATAATTGCTTCATTAACGAAATCGAAGTAACAGAGGAATGCTGTTATGTTGTCAAAGAATTTAATATCTGGTCTATATGGTTTAATGTTGATGGCGTACATATTGTCGAAGCTATATTTTTCAACTGTCGCATAATATGTGTCCCATCCCATTTTAATTAATTCATAATGATAATACCTATATAATTTAATCATTTGCAGACGTTGCAGTTTTGGGTTTTTCTCGTCTAGTTTTTTGAGAACACTAATAGCCATTTTGGCACGGTCCAACAGCGGGATAGACGCGTCTATCAATTCTAAATTCGAAATGACTCGGCGATAATCACCGAGTCGGATATACTCGAAAATCTCGCCCATCACTCGTTTTGCGTCCATTTTCAATCGCTTATATTTTTTCAATTTTTATTCGCAGGGATTTATCTCATCAATATTTATTAATTCTTTTGTATAAAATAATTAATGTTATATGAGAGATTAATTATTTCGATAGTATATTTACATAATGGCTGCTAGTGGATGGCATTGATTATATACAATGATAGATCGACTGGCTTCTCCTGCTGATTCATAATACATATTTAGTACATTCAGCACATTCAGCACATTCAGCACATTCAGATGATATGCAGTTACCCCCTCAACGCAAAGTGAATCCTGCGCCAACAATTACCCATTTCGAGAAACCAAAGAATTTCATACATGTAAAAAAGATACGACCATACAAACCTGTATATAAAAATCATCATAGAAGTCATCATAGGAATCACTATAGAAACCATTATAGGAATCACTATAGAAATCATCATGGATAGCTCAACAAAATTGTGATCAAAAACATCATATTATTTTTTTTTAAAAAAAATTAATTGATATCTCAAATTATTCTGTTTATCACACAATTCAGATATCGCACATAATTATTTTTAAAATTATAACCCAATATTTAATTATTTTATTTTTTTGTCATTTCAATAATATAATCGTATAACCATGGCTACCGGAGGAGTTTTCCAGATTATTACAAATGACGGTAAGCAAGATCGTATGCTTATGGCAACCGATTTGCTTAAAGCACGTCTAAATAACATCATGCAGTTACGCGCTCAGCGCGGAATGGATCCTACACCTACACTCGTTGATATTGAGAAGACACATATTCTCTTCATGAATGCTCACTTCAAGCCCTTCGCGGCCATTGGTTACGAATACAACAAGGTTCGCGCCAGTGCCGGAACGGTTACGCTTAACAGCGAAATTCAATTCTCCATTCCCCAATTCGGTGACTTTTTCCACGACATGGTTCTCCATGTGCGTCTCGGTGCTGTTTCGGGAACCGGACAATGCCGTTGGTGCTCATTCCCTGGCGAGCGGCTGCTCAACAAGGTTAAATTTTCCGTGAATGGAAATGCGCTCGACGAGTATTATAATCATGACTATACATTCTACCGCCAATTCGAGTTGCCCGAATGCAAGAAGGCCGGATATTACAGATGCGTTGGTCAGCAAATGCCCATTCCCGCTCAGATTATTCCGAACACTGGTTCTGCGCCAAATGCTGCCGGAACGACAAGCATGGGTTTCGGAACGGTTACGCTCGGAGCGGCTGACACGGCTGGTGCTTGGATTAACGTGACTGATGGCTATCAGACCAACAAATCCCGCACGGCACATGCTCTTAACGCGACCGGAACCAACATGACCACTGGTTATCAGCGCACCGATATTTTGGAAGTTACGATGCCACTACTCTTCTGGTTCAACCGCGATCCACGCCTATCAATTGCGAGCGTTTCCATCCCATTCGGACAACGTTTCGTTGAGGTGACTCTATGCGCTCTATCTGACCTTATTCGCGGCCAAGAAATCGGCTCCGGTAACACCACCACCAACAGCGGAACGGCTGCATCGGTGTCTATCAGCGGCACTGAGGTCGTTGTTTGCGATCTATATGTCAACAACATTTTCGTCAATCCCGAAGTGCATGATATCTTCATTAAGCGCATTGGCTTCAACCTTATTCGAGTCCATCGCCGCCACATCAGCCGCCTTACATCTCTTACTAACGGCGACCACCTTCTCAGCTCATTCAAATGGCCGATCGAGAGCATTTACTTCGGCTTCCGTGATGCTGGAAGTGCCAATAACCAAACTACTTCTGCAAATGCAAACTTCTATCTCGACGGATGGCATCGGTTTGCACAGGCGCATGAGGTGGTCAATGGTATGACATTCGGCACACTCACATCTACGCCTGCTGGATTCCACTTCCAATATGAGAAACTTATCCCTGTTGTTCAGAACGTTACATTCAAGGCGCATGGTATTAACATTTACAATGATATTCCTGCAATTCTTTACAACCAATATCTACCATACCACTTCGGAAGTAAGATTAACACGCCGGATGATCCTGGTGTTTACATGGTTACATTCAACTTGTATCCTGGTATGTACCAGCCATCGGGTCACATCAATATTTCGCGAGCCCGTGAGTTCTATATTGGGTTTGACGATACCGTCCCGACCACTGGACGCAACCTTGGTAAGACCATCACCACGGCTGATTTGATTGCCAGTGCCAACGCGATCAATTTCCTCCTCATCAGCGATGGATCTGCTGTTATTCGTTACAGCACGTAAATCATTACCGCAATCACGCACTGTCTAGAAAACTAATATGTAAGAACCCATCAAAAAAAATATTTTTTTTTCACACCATCCAATATTATGTCCAATATTATATCCAATATTATATCATTCAATATTACACTACGATAATCGTAGCGCGGCCGTTATAGATCGTCTAAGATTGTATTGACGTTCGCGGTGTGTGACTTTACGAATGCGGTATTAACAACCACGCTATTGTAAGATGTGCCGGCTTCTGGAACGCTACCAATCATAATTTTTGACGAAACGCCTTCTAGATGATCGACAGAGCTGTTAAAGGCCGCATTTTCGGCGACTTGCACAACATGTGATGTGCTCATGAGCAACAAAGTATTGTTTTGTTCGCGCTTAGTTAAGCCTGTTCGTTTGATACTAGTAACGCGACCTGTTCTGGTCATTTCATCAGCATAAACGGTAAAATGACAATGGCATACGCCACTAGTGATAGACGCACTATTGATAGACTTTAACTCATTCATAATTTTCGCGCGTGCGGCTTCAATGCCGTAAATCAAAGACACTTCAATAATTGAATCGGTCTGCACATGATGCGGATCAACCGACTGATTCGCAATAACAAGCGGGAGATTTGTTCCAATCGTTTGGATCATATATATTTTTTTAGTTGTGATATTACCATTGTCATCGATGTATGTTCGCGGGATTGGCTCTTCTAGCACCTCAGCCGACTGAATGCCCGCAATTCCGCGAATGATTGTGGCCGAAATATCATCCATAATATCCTTCAGATTATCGACAAGTCTACCGGCCTTACTACTGATCATATCACCGCGCAAATAAATGCGCACCATTAAATCATTTTCATTTTCATTATTGTAAACAATGTATGTTTGTGGAAAGTTTGCTTGAAGTGCCAAAATGATTTCTTCAAGACTCATGTTTTTGACAATCATCTCTGTTCTGTCCAGTGCGAATCTAATGCACCATGACGTAATATCGCCCGGCGGACGATAACTTGGATTATTTTTCTCAAACCGTTCAATTATTTTACGTTCATGTGCGAATTCCGGATATACGGGCTCGCCATATTTTTCGAATAATAACTGCATATCATCGCCAATAATGAAACGACCAACGTTCATCATTTCGATATGGTTGGCAATTTGTTGAACCGCAATCTTATTTTCGGGTTCCTTCGTTTCGATTGTCATACTCGGGTTTTTCATAGTCTCAGTTGGACGCGCGCCGAGAATTTCTTCGATGCGCACTAATGTTTGTGTTCGACTCCCAACTGATGACCGACCACTTCGATGCTTGGAATCAAGCACGAACTGCGTCATAGGTTCGGATAACGATTGTGCTGCAATGATTCCGACCGCAGTTCCATAATCAATATATGCGTTACTATACGTATAATAAATAACATCGATTATTTGATTCAGCATTTCTTCATTAACCTTATTCATCAATGTTTTCATATTTAGATATGACCTGATTAATATTTTAGTGAATGTCATTGATACCGTCCAATATTCGGGCAAGGTTAACTTTGAACTGCGTTGGATATCATTAAATGCTGCATAAACGATATCATTACACAGTTCCGCGACGCGTTCAACCAAAAACTTGGGACTTATTTCGGGCGTTTTTTTGCCAAGATATTTTTCATGTCCAATAATAACATCATTAATTATACGATGCATATTAAGGGGTGATTTTATGCTATCACTATACAATCTATTGTTAATACCGGACTGATCCTCCATCGCAATCATAAGTGATCGAAAGAGATTTCGGTCTTCTGATAATTGTTTGAATTCGTCATCCAAATATTTCTGCATTGCGGAATATTTGGCTGGTAATGATTTCACATTAATATGATATGCTTCGAATTCTTTGTTATTTAAGCCTGTGGTTGGGATTTTGACGGTTTCAATGAAACGCGGATCCATACCGTCTTCGCCAAAGATGTTTTGGACGATTTTCGTTCCCTTTGTGCCCTCGCGCAAATTATTAACGAGCATCGATTCGAGGTTTTTAACCGATGTACGGTTTTGCGTGCCTGTAACACTAGTGCTTAACGCATTTTTAATCAGCGCGGCACGGCCATTCATAGAGGCCATAATAAACGATGTCGGCGATAATCCGGACGTGTAGCTGTCCGGAATAAATCCGCGCGATTCCGGATCCGCATCGAACGAAGTATAATATTTAAATGTTCGATTGAACCCAAAATTAACAGGAATACGCTCGCCGTCAAGTTCTTGTTGCCCAACATTTGAACTAATAGACACTAAATTGTTCAAATCACCTCGTGATTTATGTATAATCAACTGGAATAACCCATTTGTATCTGTGTCAATATCATTAATAATGTATTTAATAAATTCATCATCGATTTTAAGTGCCGCGAGCTGCATTTCTTCATAATATTGCGTCACTGTCATATTAATCGGCGGAATTAATTCTCCGGCATTGAACCGATCGGTAATGCGAATTGAGTCGCCAATAATCGCACTAGTTTTTTCGTGAATTTTTTGTAATGTATCTTTCGTGACCAAAATATCATCAATTCCAATTGTGAATCCGCGTTGTTTAATGTATCGCGAAACCATCTGCTGGAGGTGGAAGGTAAAATCGACTGCGGATTTGCTCCCATATTGATTTTTGATGACATGAATGATTCCACCAGACGATCCTTGACCAATTGTTTTTTTATCAAGAATTCCGGATTTCAGGACACCATTTTCAATATGGACGCTAATGTCTTCTTTTGCATAACGAATAACGCCTGCCAGATTTGTATCATAATATGATGGTTTCCCGCTGAAATTAATCTTTGGTATAATCATTGAGATCAATTCATGCGGTGTAAATTCGTCTTTTGTAAAACTATGAACACCCAATGTTGCGAACATTCGCATTGCATCCATCTTTTTTATTTTAATACCGTGTTTGGTCATCAATGCGCCGCCAATTAGTGCATCTTGGAATGATCCGATAACAGGTGTGCCATATTGAAATGAGTTAAAGCGCTCACCAATCGACATTTGTGCGGCAATTTCGACTTTAGTTAAGGTTTTTAGTGGGAAGTGCCCACCCATTTCATCACCATCGAAGTCCGCATTATATAAGTTGCAATCAATGACGTTAAATGACATTGTATTGCCACTGTGCATAACTTTAATGTGATGACACGTAATGTTGGCTGGCGTTAAGGATGGCGCGCGATTAAATGCAATCACGTCACCATCAATAATATCTCGCCAGATTATATCACCAAGCTCTAATCTAAAGTCTGGTTTCAAATGGCTGACAGCATAAACATTATTACTGCCAGCTTTTGTGATTTTTGTGCATCCTGGATATGATTTCATGCCATTATTAAAATAAATCATTAACTCATCGTAGTTCCATTTATGAACACGCACAGGCATCTGAATTTGACGCGCAATGCTGATTGGTATACCCAAATAATATGGGTGAATTGTTGGATCGGCCGAAATCACAGTGCGGCACGCATTTCCAACACGTTTGCCGAGAATATTGCCGCGGATACGACCATGTTTGTGTCTTAATCTATCAGATAGAGATGTAATTGGGACATTATTTACGGACGTGATGGCTGTGCGTTTTGCCGAAGATGATGCGCCACTAATCATCGTATAATATGTTAAATCCAATTTATCCAATTTGGCGACATATTTTGTATCGGAGTAATTCGCCGTTCCTTCTAAAATCGTGTTATTCGCAATTACGAGGGCTTTAAGAAGCATCGTAATATCATTGCTTGAACCTTTTGAACCATGTTTCGCAATATCCGGGCGAATACTATTTGCCGGCACATTAACGACTGTGACGATTAGTTTTGACGGATGTGATTCCATCGATAAACCAACTCGTCTGACGGTCTCTGGTGAAACCATGTTAAATATGTCCAGAATTTCTTTATTCATGAGGCGCTCATTATATGTTTTATCAGCGGCACTTTCCATTTGTTGAAAAATGAACAAATGATCATATTTGTCGCGAATGATATTATAATGGCGTTCCCCACATTTAGGACAAAAGACTGGTTTATTTTTGCCAGTCAATTTAATATTTTTTACATAATGTCCGAATCTTACGCGTTTCGAAATATGCGAAAAATCATTTTCAATCATTAGGGCGCCGCATGATAAGCAAATAATTTTGAGCCATCGCACAATCCGCTTCAAAAACAAAGGATTCTGAACTGGATAATTCAAGGTAATATACCCTGCATGACCGGGACATAAATTCTTTTTATGTAAGCATGTTTGGCAATTATAATTTTGTTGGGTGGTGCCCATTCTAGCATCATAAATACCAAATTCATATGGAATATTCCCATTCTTAATACTTGGATGAATTACGCTAACAAATCCGTCCGTAAGGTTCTCAGGGTCGGATGCGATTGTGAATCTAACACTTACGATTTCACCGGTTGGGATTAAAGCATCTTCCATATTGGATATATTATATAAATACAATTCAAATATTTAAATCGGATTATTATTCAAACATTCAAACCGGTCAATACATTTTGAAAATAAATTTGAATACTAAAATAAGTATAATCATGGCCACGAAAAAACGAGATTTCAAGGATTTTCGCGCATTCCCGGGAGAAATTATAGACGGAATATATGTATTTCCGCCGCTATATAGTGCTGATAAGGCCGGTAGAACACGGTTTTGGAAACAATTTATTAAATTGGTTAATCCCGAGGATGTTCGAGATTCATACGAACATGACTGGGTCGAAGATTTTCATATCAAAACAATAAAAGAGTCATATTACGACTCGGCTGTAGAAATCCCATATTTCGCGATGATTTATAACGAGCAAGGTATTGTTGATGGAAAGCTTTCTAAGCACCCGCCAATGATAATCAAAGAAGGATCAGTTGGTTTAAAAAACAAAGCAAATGCGCGAAATGTTTTTACTCAAGCACTAATTAATGCCCGCTCGATATACCAGAAAAAAATAGATAGTGGTTATGTTACAAACATGAAAGCATTATCGAAACCTGACCGTTTGTGGATGGCCATGGCGGCGCATCCATATGATAAACATAAGAAGAAATTGATATTTCCATGTTATAGTCAGCCAAAACTCGATGGCGTGCGTTGCATAATGTATCGCTCCGGCGACCGCATTGTAAAATATAGCCGCAATGGGAATTTTTACAATGGTTATGATGAATGGGACAAATATTTGATGCCGGTGTTCGAAGTGCATCATAATTTGCACCTGGATGGCGAATTATACTTACACGGCAAACATTTGCAAGAAATCACTGGCGTCGCGCGAAATGATCACAAAAAATTCAATCTCGAGTATCATGTATTTGATTTATTCAATACGGACGACTTAAATTTGACATTCGAAGACCGAATTGATTACATGGATGAGGTTTTCGACATCATTAATGCCCATGAAAATGTCCCATCAATTGTTCGTGTCCAAACAACAAAGGTAAAAAACATGCATGACCTTGACAAAATATACAATGAATATTTAGAACAAGGTTTTGAGGGTCAGATGTTGCGAAATGCGGATGGTTTATATGAAACATCTCGCGATCGCGAAATGCGTTCGTACAATCTACTAAAAAGAAAAGCTGTATTCGCGGACGAATTTCAGTTGGTCGGCGTTAAAAGAGCCGAGAATGGTCGAGCAGCTGGCACGTTTGTTGGGGTATTCATCAACTCAAAGGGTGTCAAATTTAGGGCATCTCCCAAAAACATGACGATGAATGAGATGAAGGAATTATACGATGTTGTTTCCAATGATAAATCGTACATTGGACGGTATGCAACAATCGAATACGAAGATTTAAGCAACGACGACGTTCCTCTTCGTCCCAAATTCGTAGCCTTTCGCTTCGATAAATAATTCGATGATCCGTTGAAGACCATCCGATGACGTCATGAAAACTTCGCTCGAAAATTTCATGATTTTTTTTTCGATCAATGTTTTGTAGTTGAATGTGGTTGCATCATTAAGATGAACATCATTTATCCATTGGATAAGTGATGAAATGTATTCTTTGTATTCATCAATCATGTCGAATACGAGAATTTCACGTGGAACAGTGAACTCGAAATCGACGCCATTGATTGTGTTTGTGGTCACCGTGACATCTGCATTGTTTTTTGAGACGAGTTGAACATTGTCAGATACACCTTGTTTCACGAGTCCATCTAGCAGAAATTTGCAACCTTCGTACTTAATGAACGTATAAACAAGACCATGGAACGAAATGCGTTGCAAAAACATTTCGCGCATTTCTGGCAATGTTTTGTTACAATTTAAAATCATTTGGCATTTTTTTGTTGTACTGCGCGACAAATTTTTGTCATTGCGCCCCATGATGCTGTACATAAACACAACATCGGCATGATTAATTATGGTATTGTTATAAATAAACACACCCGTTTTGGCGTGGAGCTCCAAAATGCGGCCAACTATTTTATAGGTTGCGTCCATCAACAAATCTCCAACCACTTTTGGTTGAAGATTTGGGAATTTTTTAAGTAAGTGATATAATTTCTGGCAGATACATGATTTGGAAGAACGAATGTAAAGTGTGTTTTGCATCGTTGACGACACGCAGATTGACAAAAAAAAATCAATATTTTTCATTGTATGTTGGATTTTGGATTTTGGATTTTGGATTTCGCATCATAATCCCAAACATTCAATCATTTCGTCGTCACTCAGTTTAGTAGCGCCGCCATATTTAACACCAAAGGACTGCTCTACCAAAATATCGGTCAATGACTTTGTTTCAACGAAAATCTCACCAATAATTCTTCCGCCGAACTTATCCCACTTGTATAGTTTCACATCATATAGTTTGTCATCAGGTAGCATGGATTTCACATAGTTTCTAGCTTTAATTGCATGATTTTTGAGCAATTGATTGTGTGAGCGTATCTCAGGTGTATCAATACCTAATATACGTAATTTATATTTGTAAATATAGTCACCATGTGCGAATAAAATGGTTACAGTGTCCGCGTCGTAAACATCCACCACTCTTACGGAAGTGATATCTGCGTATGGAAAATTTGCAATAGTTGCAGGATTTACTTTTAAAAGATCCATGATGCATTCTATAATAATTACAGTTATTTATTTAAATAAATATTATATATAATTTAATTCTCAAAATCATCCATGAAAACCAGAGCTGCCAATTCTGCAGTGAGTGCAGACGCAAAATCAGGCGCATGTGTCGATACTGGTGCCAAAATAACAAAATATAGTGCAAAAATGGATACTGATGTATATGAGTATGTGTATGCTGAATCAGAAGACGCAGATGTTGAAAAAACCGTGGAGGTCACTGAAGCTACTGAAGACTCAGACCATTTGGACGATTCATCCAAATGGTCTGAGCCAATTGTTACAACAAAAAATATAACGCTGTGCTTAAGAGACCAAAATATTCCAATTGAACCATCTATCGAATCTTGTGTAAATGTTCTTAAAACTTGTATTGAAGATATTAAAACTCTTGGGAACGAAGTTAATCGGTTAAATGAAATGTTACATCGCGAAACAGTAGCCCATCTCAACACCTACAAAAAACTTCAAGACCTAATCTATGAAATTCGTTTATCATCCGGTAACAATAATCAAGATAATTTGGTTAGCGAGGAGGTTACGGAATATCGAAATGATCTTATCAATGATATCTCACTGACTGTTCCAGTCACATATAGTGATGATGAGTTTGATAACTGTTATGATGAATATATTGGTGAGATTGATTTATGCGATAGATTATCGAAAATTCCGTCGATTTCTCCCGAACAAGTTGCTGAATTGAAACAAACGAGAAAGAATTTAGAACAACAATATTATAAATATTGGGGTGAGTTTTTGTTAAAAAAACAAACAAGCAAATCATTGAAAGAATTAAATCAGTAAACTAATTAAATTAGCGAATCAATTTAATATATAAAAAAACGAAAAACAAAAGTCAACGAACTAAATCACGCGATGTGTTCAAGGCGTTGTTTCCTTATTTCGTGCTTGTGAAATAATTTCATTTTTTCGTATGCCGATTTTAACGAAACTATCGAACGATTTTTCTTTTCGACATCAGAACAACTGTTGAGGAATGCATTGATCTTCCGCAATTGATTTTCACAATTCGTCTCTCTCTGAATTTGCCGAATCACCTCAGCGAGTTCCTTGAAATCGGGGTTGAATCGCAACTCCGACAGCACGTATGTGATTTCCGCAGACATCGCTTCTCTTTGTGTTTTTTGGCCTTGGTGATGTGTTTTTTTGTGGGGGGAACTCGGTGTTCAAATGGGAAAAAACAAATCAATATTATTTCAAATCACGTTTCTCAATGATGATGCTGTCCTCAATGATGATGCTGTCCTCAATAATATTGAATAGTATTTCTACTGTATTCAGAATTTTTAATTATTAAATAATTATATATTTCACATAATAATTTGTAATGCATACTTGCATCTGGTGATTCATTTAATTTCATATAAATTTTTAGTAATTCAAAATTTGTGATAAAACTTTGTCTATCCAGCTTAGAAGACATATTGCGAATTTGTTTGCAAATGTTTGTGTCCGTCACAACGCTGAACAAAAACCCAGTGTTCCACTCCACTTTGTTCGACATGGTCGCAATGCAATTTATTATAAAATATTCAATTTTTTTTTGTGAAATTATAATTGGTTATAATATAATATCGTTATAGCGTTTGAGCATGTTGCGTGATATTTTGCAAAAACTTGTGTGGTTTAACAATACAGTATTTACTTACACAGAATTATTTTTGAGCGATAGAAATACATTAATAGTATACAAAAAAATCAATACACAGTTGAGAGAATATGGCAGAGATAAAATTACAATTGAAGATATAAGAGCGCAGATGGAGAACTGGGCATTAAATTATACAGATATCGCGGTTTCCGAGGATATTACTGAAACGGTTGACTATATGAACGACAATTTTATCAAATTCGTGACTGAAGACCTCGAAGCGTCAACGAATATTGATGAAGTACGTTTCAATCCTATGCGCGATAATTATTTCGGCAAGAAAAATAGCGATTATATGCCAGAAGATTATAGAAATATGGATGTGTGGCGAGATAATTCTGTATTCACGGATGTTCGGTTTCAAAAGCCCGCTGTGAAAGGAATTATGAATCCACATGTAATAGGTGCTCATAGACGGCATTATGATTCGGTCGATGAAGGATTGCGACCACATGAAAAAGGACTAGATCGCACGTATGGATACGATATGAGTGTATTTGATACAGCGTTTAGATAAATTATGTGCTAGTTTGAAAAAAATTGATTTTTATTTTTTGAAGATGTCCAACACACGGATTTCTCCGCGCATACAGATTTCCCCGCATACAGAGCTTTCTGAACCAAAACCATGTCCGATACGATGGAGTCAGTTTGCGTCGGTTTTAAACTCGGTTACTCGATTTCTCCATTGGCTAAATTGTTTGAACAGTTAAAAAACCACGATATGTGGAACAATGACCGGGAAAACCCAGTTACTGACTTGTCTAAATTACCAGTACTTTCGTTGGATGCTTTCTTGAAGAAATATCCAAGCCTCAACTTTGATCACCCATTTGTGGCTTACTGTATTCGGAATGAATGCGATGAATTTACCATTGACGAGAAATACCGATCATATTCTGAGTTTCTCCGTGAAGTAATTAACTTAATGAGAGACGTATACTGTAAAATCGAGCACGATGATCTCAAATGTAGTATGTTGTGTTTCTTTAGTACCATTTACGATTATGTCTGTCAGATGTTTGACCGCAGAGTCAAAGTGATGGAAAAGGTAGAAAAGAATATGCCAAATGATGAAGTACTTAACGAATTTTGGAATGGTTTGCGAGATATGAATGATTTGGATGAATATACATTTAGCTGTTATTTGGAAAAACATAGCCCCAACTTTAGCATGCCATTTGACAGACATACCTTCCACAAAGCGTATTTAATTATCAAAGGGTTTCTGGTGTGGGGAAGATTTTACCCGGTTGAATTAGGTGCGGAAAACGCATATAGAGTAATGTTCGTAACGAAAATGAAGGAAGCCTACATAGAAAAGTATTATTCAGAGGACAATTTTTGGTTCACGCCGTATAGTAAATTGAATACCTTTCTCGATCCTATACCATTGATTTCGGAAATACATAACTAATAAGATAACCGTCATCCGAAAAAATTGATTTTTTTTTCTGAAGATGTCCAACACACGGATTTCTCCGCACGCAGATTTCTCCGCGCATACAGATTTCTCCACACAGAGCTTTCTGAACCAACCATGTCCGATACGATGGAGTCAGTTTACATTGGTTTGGTACTCGGTGATTTGAACAAACATCTACTCGACCTGTTGCGTTTATTGGAAGAAAACAAGATGACGGATACTGTAGGTATCAACCCAGTTACCACCCTGTCGAGATTACCCGTGGACACTTTACAGAATCTCTTGAAGAAATATCCAAGTGTCGATACTAATCACATATTAGTGATTTACTGCACCAGGGATGATGACGAGAAATTTGTCATTGACGGAAAGTATCGTTCACACTTCCGCCTTTTCAATGAAATGACCGCCTTGATGAAATACATATATTGTAAAATCGATCGAGATGATCTCAAGTGTAGTATGTTATGTTTCTTTAGCGCTATTTATGATCATGTTTGTGATATGATTGACCGCAGAGATGCACAGACACTCCCAGATTTGGAAAAAATGGGTGTGACCGATGTTATTCTTAACAAATTGTTCGATGATTTACGAACAGCGCGGCTAATGACAAGTGATGATTTCATGAATTACCTGAAAGAAAATGCTCCTGATTTCGACAAAGTGAGAGATCAGCACTTATTCTACAGCGTATTTCCGATTTACGATACGTACCAGGTTTGGGGGAAATTCTCTCCTAACGAAGAAGACGAACGTAAACACAGGGCAGCATTTGTAAGGGAAATGAAAGACTCATATACGAAAAAGTATATGCCACAGGCCAATGATGGTTGGCATTGGGGTAGGTTGTGTGCCACTGAGAGTCCGCCATTTTAGAGCCTCATACATCACATTGATTCGAGCAAAAGTCTTTTTTTTTTAAAAAATTGATTTTTTTTCTGAAGATGTCCAACACACGGATTTCTCCGCACGCATATTTCTCCACACGGATCTCTCCACACAGAGCTTTCTGAACCGAAACCATGTCCGATATGATGGAGCCATCCCATAAGCAGATATATGAATTGTTGCCCCCGCATTTGATGGACCTTTTAGTGAAATTATATAGAGAATTAACATTTGTTTATAGACAAAACGAAGTTAATGACAAATATATGTCCAACAATGAGAAACCTCTCTATACCTTGATATACATGCCATATCGTACTCTACACGAAATTTCCCGTCTAGACAGCGAAATCGATCGCAATCACGTTGTGGTGATTTATTGTTTGAGCGGACCCGAAACCAAAGCAAAATTTCTACATCATGATCTTATTCATGCGGATTTGATGAAACAACTTTATAACGAGATTGACATAGTCGAACTAAAAAATCGCTTACTTGTAATATTCACACGGATATATGATTGTGTTCATGCTGCGCTCGAATATGTAATACCAGAGCCGCCAAAATGCGTGTTGGTGGAGACTGGTATTGGTAACTCTGGTATTACATATAGAACCGCATTAAGTTGGCGTCCATGCGTGGATCATCGGAAATTCTCATGAGACATTTTCCCGAACTATTTAAATAATGCAACATATTCGGGCTGGAATATTTTTTTGAATATTCAAAGCCACCAACAATATAATATTTATTTTAGATAGAATATGTGTATAATATAAACATGGGGAAACGTGATGAACGCTCTATTGGAGCAATTAATACACAAACCGGCAAATACATGGTTAAAGCACCTAACAATATTCGCACAATTCCGATGTGCGAATATATCTGCATTGCATGTTTGAAACCTTTAATCGCCAATAATGGCGCTTTTAAACACCATGAGCCATTAACATGCACCAATACTTTAATCAATGAGTCACCAGAACATTGGGGCGCGAAACACATTTTAAAACATATGATAAATACCAATCAACAATTTACAATTGTGAGCCCTTGCCAAATGCCGGGACATGCGCACCCATTAGTTATCGAAAACGCGACCAATTGCCGCATAGAAGTGGAACGTCGTCTTAATAATAAATTAAGACGCCATGATGTAACATTTATAATGAATAATGCGCCATTTATCATCGAAGTGTTTTGGACACACAAAACTACAGTGGAATATAATCATGTGCAACATACACATCCACATAAACGTGTTACATGGCTCGAAATTCATGCACAAGATGTAATCCAAATGTTTAATTATAATAACCCACAGCATATGAAATTATTAACATTAATTTCAAATTGCGGTTGTGATACGTATTGTGGCAACATTTACTATAAACAACGCGGTGCTGGATGTGGTAAAACATATGAAAGTATTCAATATATAACCGATGATAAACTCTTTGCAGACAAAACCACTTATTTTTATCTAACGAAAACACATTCCGCGAAAGACGTAATTCTCGGCGAACTAAATGCGCAATTAGACAGCGGGAAGCTCGTAAATACAGATTTTATCGATGGTGATGACACTCATAAACAATATAGATTCGAATTATCGACAAATAATGTCAAAAAACGGATCATCATTGGGACTATTGATTCATTCATTTGTGCTATCCATCGCGCAAATAAAGGTTTTTATAAGAATACCGGCCTTGATTATTTCGAGGGATTAATTGATAATTCATACAACATTGAAGACATCAACATCCGCCTAAGATACGCGAATTATATCAATTATTTGGACAATAGTTTAATTATTATCGACGAAGCTCAAGATTTATCGCGAAAATATCTATTTACTTTTGACAAAATATTTGTGAAGACTAAAATGGATTTTTGTGTTATCGGCGATAAATTACAGAGCATTATGGTCGAAAATAATTTATTAACGTGCCTTGGTTATTTTAGCCGAGAGCGGCTATCATTGCGGCATAGAATTCTAAATGAGGAATCTGGAGGAATAAATGTTGTGCGCCGATTCCATAATAAACATTTTATGGGATTGGTAAATTCATTAGTTAATTTTAAGAAATTTGGATTAAATGAAATTACCGGAATTTGTGATGGGTATAATTGCGGACATGTTCATAGTGATGAAATCCCTTATATATTCTTTCCCATTGAAAATAACACCAAAACACGTAGGTTAACCGTTGAAACAATCATCAAGTATGTCGATGATGAGGTATCACAGGCTATTAAATCAAATGGAACACTTAAACGTTTTCCAGAGAACTTTATGTTTATATTTCCAATTATTAAAAACAATATACTGGCGGACCAATTAAATTCTGGCCTCAATGCATATTGGGCGCAAAAGTTTAAAGAATCGAGTTATAGAGGCATTCTTGACGATTATTGGTTGGAGCCATCAAACCACACATCCAAAAATGAATACTCGGAAGTTCATTTTAGCACAGAAGGTAAACCTATTAATTTGCGAACATCAGAACGTAAGTCAAAAATTTTGTCGATTCATGCGTCTAAGGGTAGTGGGTGCGAAGTAGTATTTTTTCTTGATTGTTCTGAAAGTCACTTACGAAGATTTAAAACAAAACCCGGCGATCTTGTTTTTGAATCATTATTGCATGTGGGATTAACTAGGCAAAAAGAAAAACTATATATTGGTTATAAAAATATCAACGATAATATTACCGCTCGCTATTTGCCATTTTTAGATATCAACTTAGATGACACCCCGTTCAAGCCAAGTAAAGTGAATAGTGTCAAACGTGTATGTGATTTTATAACTAATGAAATGAGTGATTTTATTGGGAATGATTACTTTGATAGATGTCGAGTTTTTAATGATGCATCATCCGATGATACCGATGCCGACATGAATATGGCAACTATTGATGATAATGCATCAGATACATCTGATGTGGATTATGTGGATTATATGGAGTGTGTGGAGTATGTGGAGTATGTGGAGTATGACGATAGCGATTACGAGGAATGTATTAATCAAATGCATCAGAACATCACCAACCAAGATGAGGTCTTGATTTCAACAGATACAACAGATACAACGGATACAACGAATACGACATCACATATGTCTCGTATAATTGATTGGATTCACCACTGCATACGTTTTAACACCATGAAATTCAGGTTACAGTGTAATTTCGGATGGACATCAGATCACAATATTGCACAAACAATAGCTATATTAAGGAAATTCTCATCAGAAGAAATCATTGTCAACGATTGTAATTATACTAAATTCTATGATATTATCAATAACAACCGTAGCAACAACCTTAATGACCAGCGTAAAATACCAATTTTATCGAATGGAACTGATAGATGGAAAATATGTTCCGTAATTTTGGAAGGAATTATCCGAAATGTTATCGATAAGATTATAAATTTTAGAAACAAGCATAATAGACCTAACTGGTATAGGTTTAAAAAATTCAAAGATTTGTCAGAAGCTTCCGAACAAACAATGCAATCTATCTTAAATTTTTGCCCAATGGAAGCCATAGTTTATATGTATATGTTGGAAATTTGGGATGGCATTTATGGAGATGGAGAAATCACAATCAGTAAGCTTTACGATATCATTATTGCGAGATTAATCACAAAGAGCAAATGCATGAATAAATTTTGTTGCTGTGATGAGTTATTCGTTAATTACGCGTTTAATGATACATCCAACAAGAATTTTAATGAGACCTTGAGCGATTGTTATTGGTCTATTGATTGTCACTATAAATTCCTTAGTTATGTAGATGATATTTATGATATTTATGATAGAATATCAAGAACACATATTTTCGTTAACGAAAAAGTCAAATATTTGACAAATTATTCATTCTCGATGGATATAAATGGGTTCAAGGTTAGATATTTAACCCCATTTATTGGGATTTCAGATTCTTCAATTGTTCTGTTTATTATTACGCCAAAAATATGCGAAATAAACAAGAATGAAACATATGTTAATGCAGTTCTTGGTAATTTTATTGCTTCAAATTCATCCAGTAATTGTTTGACTGAGGCCCACAAAAAAAAAATATATACTTGTATTTTGCCATTAGAATCGGATGATGGACCTTGTATTTATGACTTAAAGATAAAACCAGATGATCCAAATATCAAAAACATTATCAGTAATTACTTATATTTGACATATTCGAATTACCATCATTATTATGGACGATTGATGATTGAAAAATATAAACAAGGCTGTCAAGACAAGGAATTATTTCCTAATGCTCATAAATACCTTAATGATGTTTATAACGAATTTAAACATTTAGTGACGGCGGACACATGTTTGATAACTCCGGATACCGAACAATCACATATTAACGAGATAAAAAATAAACTTGACGCAAAGCTGCGCGAATTAGTAAACTTTTAGAAGATGTGCGGTATATGATCCATACGGTCTGGATGGTTTACGATGAACATATCTAGATGCCGATTCCACTATTTTGGCGCGAATTCCCCTATTTTTGGCGCGTTAAAACGACGCCGGTATATAATGAAACAAATTCCAAATCATTTCCCTTAATATCGAATCCTTTGAACGTATCAAACGGCGCAACCATTGTGATTTCGAAACCATTCTTTGCAAAGACTTGGTTAATATATGAAATATTAACTAAATATTCTGTGTAATATTCGCCATCAGAAAATGGCAACAAGACATCAATTTGTTGGCCTAATGCAATTTTATCAGTTTTATATTTTTTTTTGATGGAATATTTCAATACAGTGTCTTCATATACATTCCAATCACCATTTTTTAATAGTTCAATAATTCGCTCGCCATCAAACACAGTATAAGTGAATGTTCCTCCAATAGCTAAGACCGATTTGACTAATGCAACAATATTATTAATACTATTCTCGTTTGCAACTAAATAGTGCAGCGCGAAATTACAAACAATGTGATTCACATTGATAAATCCCATTTTAGACATTTTTTCGACATTTTCTTTATAGTTTAATGATAAATCAGTGTGCAAAACATTTACACTACGCGATCCCTTCATTGTTTTTTTGCGGTTCACTAATTCTTGTAATGCATTCTGGTCGATATCGACGAATAAAACTTCCGTATCATCGTGATATCGCTGCATATCTTGCCCTTTACCGGCCGCTAAATCAATAATTTTACCACGCAGTGTAGAAAGCAAATCCGATTTAACATATGAATTGAATGCGCGCGCTGTTTTATATAATGGATTATTATGTTCGCGAAAATATGACTCGTCGATAACATAAATATCGTCAATTGAAATTGGGTTTTTATAACTTTCCCAAATTTGTTCGGCAAAATCAAAATTATTACCGAAATAATTGCCACGTTTAAATTCAACATCGCGGTCGACACGTTTTCGCAATATCCGCCACGATCCATCAACCGAGTTCTGTGTTTTGCCGCCCGGAATCCACTGCATTTCGTAAATGCCGGGACCGTCGAATTCCTTGCTATTCAAACTGTCCAAATAATAAATATATGCGTATGGATGCGACGATGGGGCGAACTGAATAGGGATATAATTATCACCTAAATTTAATTCATGGAAAATTTTGTCATAGCTTGGTAACTTTTTCATTTTGTATTTTTCCATATTTCGCGTCGAAATCCCACTAAATAGAAAATATAGAGGTTCTTTTCGCTTAATATATGGTTTAACCCCAATTAATTCGGATGGTGCTTCCATCACCAAAAAGTCAATGCTCAAATATTCCGGAAATTTAACTTTAAATGTTTGTTCGTTATAATAAGGTAAATTCGGGGTCAGAATATAACCATCACATGTATATGGGCGTGATTTTACGTATTTCTTAAAATCGCTAATCACGCTCTTTGTTTCATCGACCGCGCTCGACATTTTGCTCATTTTCTTCGCGAAACCATCCACTAATTTAGCAGTTTCGTCCAAAAATTCATGCCGTTGTTCATAATTTTCGTTAAGTAGCGATTTGTTAAAGTATAGTATATCGAATACATATAGTTTCTGCTTCACATATTCACAATCGGCAATGATCGTTGCATCCGTATCACATGGCAGGACGTCCAGTTTCGATGTTAAAATATACATTTTTTTCTGATTAATTAATACGAGTGCCCGCTCGCCATCTGCTTTATCCGTAATGTAATACAAACCCAAATCCTGATTAACTTCATGAAGTTTGTTTTTCGTTAAATCGACCACTTGATTGCCTAATTGTCTTAAGCCAAATTGATATCTAAATCGCTCCCTGTTTTTGAGGTTTAGTATCTTTGCGGTTTCGTAAATCATATTCTGATATTCAACGTTATCCGGATTTCTACCATTTATTAGATTTGTGATAGTGTCTTGGATAACTTTTACCGATTCAACGGTCAATTGATCGCCAATATATTCGGCCTCGAGTTCAATTTGACCATCAATGTGTTTTTTCATATTCTCAAGTGTTGATTTTTCGCCTTTTGGGAAAAATGTTGATGATATTTTCGAAACATCAGTTGCGTTAGTTGTTTCGGTGGTCACCGTCAAGTCAATCCTCCAATCATCGACTGGAATACTTGCTCGCCATTTGAATCGAAATAGATTTGCGATTGGCGCTTCGAATTTCTCTAATGGGATTTCTTCACTGACCGCAATTCTGTGAAATATGCCGTTTATGTCGATACGCTTTAATTGTTTTTTTGTTCCGTATAAATTCTTTTTGGTATTTACGCCGTCGACGAACTGAAGCGTTATAATGCGATTATTCGAATTTCCGTTAATGATGACATTTAATGTTTGCGATACAATAATATCCTTATATTCATTAACAATTGCGTTAAATCCATCGATGTATATTTTACCTCTTAATTCGAATTCGCATTTTTCCCTCTGTTGATTGTAAAAATTAACAAGATTGGAGAGCTCTCTGTCAAATTTACTCATCTTATTATCTATATAATAATGGATTCATATTTTTAAATGTAAATAATCGCCTTTAGATGGTAGGTGTTATTTTTATATTAAATAAATAGTGTTATTGTATGTAAAGCAGCAGCAAAAAAAAATTGAAATCAATTTCAATACTACTGTCAATCAGGTGATTTTCAATCAAAAAATGTCCGGAAGAAGTTCATTCATGCAGCGTGGTCATGGTCGTGGACGTGGTCGCGGTCGTGACCATCGAGCCGAAACTAGCGAGCGTGTTCCTACTCGTAAGTATGGAGCGTATAAGCATAGTGTTTATTGCGATAAATACTATACAATCGGCGACGCACCTAATGTTTACTGGCATAAGCCTCAAGATTATGACACTGAACCTAACAATTATGTGTATACAATGTTGGAATTTGTTAATGGCCTTAATCCATTCGTTGAAAACAACATTGATTTGCTAGTTGCTACTGGCGATTGTAGTGAACCCACTTACAATCAAGTATTCGCTCTAGCACATGCTGCCATTTCTGACAAGAAAACAATTGCTGAATTAGAAACTCGTTATCCCGGCGCGACCGTGTTCGGGACATCAATTAAGTCAAGCATTAATACTCGTAAACATCATTATGAACAGGATAACCTACTAAAAGCCGGACAGCGATTTCCGGATGTTGATATTAATGTCGTTAAACGCGTTGCTAGACTTGAAAGTTCATTCAACAAGGGTATGAATTCATTGCGTTTTCCAGTCGAGAGGCTCGCGAACACATTTGATTACTTGTCGACAACAATGAACGAATTAACTAGTCTTGCAAATGATGCTCACATTGATCAGTCTAAACTAAAAACCGATACGGAATTTTACAGAGAACTACAGAAACTTGTTCCGCCATTGATTGCGCTTTTCGAAAAACAATCGGCGACTCGATCCACTGAAACCACGCATTCTACAGAATCTGATGCGGCTGATGCGGCTGATGATGCTGACGTGAACGCGCAGTAAGCGCTTTGAATCAACAAAGCATTTAATTCAATATATTCAATATATCCAGAATATCCAGTATATTAGAAAAAAAATATATTTTTTTTGTTACAAATCTGACATCATAGCCCACATCATCGCATTTAACCCACAGCATTATAATCATATGGATTGCTTGTCAAACTCATAATCTTCTTCGTCGCTACTTGGAAGATTATCATTATATTTTTTATATGCGTCCCATAATCTAATTTGCTTGTTGGTGCGCATAATATGGCTATCCGGATCTTTTAATGTCCGTAATTCCTCAATTTGTTTTTGTAATTCTTCGCGCAATTCAGCCTGCACAACGTCTTCGACCATATCTCCGATACGTTCGCATCGGTCTTGTAGGTCTTTAAAATTATCAGTTTCGTCCTTTAAAACTTTATATGTTGTATTCCAAATAGATTCCGCCTGTTGTGAATTCCACTTCGGTGTAGTTTCTTTATATAAATAAACTGAGTAATCCGCTTGTCTATGTAAAAATTCATCACTATCACCTGGTTTTGTATTCGCAACTTTATTCATATACCGTCTAAATGCTTTCTCATTATATTTGCCATGATTTACCATAAAGCGAATACACAGCGGATGTTGTTTGTTAAATTTGGCATACTGTGACTGAAAGTATTGAAGTTTAGAATATTCATCTAATTCTTTGAAATTCTCGCTATCAATGGACAATTTAACATCATTCCAAATTTGTTTGCTTTTTAATACTTGATGTTCAATCCATTTTTTACGCATTTCGGCTTCATTTGCGGACACGACGGGTTCTTTCTTTGGGCGCTTTTTTTTCACTGTTTTGTTATCAATAACGAAAGTATAATGATATTCTGCCATATGTGATACGGAAATATCATATTCATTGTATGATTTTATAAAACGACCCCATGTTTGATCCAGGTCAGTGCCGATGACATCTTTTCGTAATTCAGATGATTTGATGATACGGATATAATCATTAGAATCTAAATCATAAACACTAAGATATGGTGATTCATCAGTTTCATAAACATGACCATTAATGTCGAGCGTGAAACCATCTTCGGATTTCAGCTCAACGAAATATGTGCGTTTGTCATCTCCAACTCGCAATAAATTATTGAGCATAAATTTATCACCGACTTGAGTCGGTATTAATGTTGTTGTTTTAATTTCGAATCGGTCCATCTTATCAGTTTATAAATTTATAAAGCATCTATAATACAAAATTATACAAAAATTATACATTATACAAAAATTATACATTATACAAAATTATACATTATACAAAAATTGCATAACGTTGCATAAGATGAATAAAAATGAATAATTAGTCCCTTATTTGCTCAATAAATGCAATAACTTTGCGATTATTTCCGCCGTATGTAATTACATCATGATCATTTCCACCGTGTGTAATTGATTCATCTTGTGATGTTGGATTAATTTCTTCAACTATGGAAAATCCTTCTTCAATATCATCTAAATTACTCATCTCATATGCACCAATAGTGTCATCCGGCGCACCAATAGTATCATCTGGCGCATCGATAGTGTCATCGTATGCGCCAATGGTTATATCAAGATCGTCCGTTGATGTCGTGAATGATGCAATAGATTCTATGTCGCCGCCATTAATATCATATGCGATACCATTATCGTCATAATAAATATTTCCACCATGTATCCCAAATTCCGGTAAGTCATAATTTTCTAGCCATGAATCATCATTTGTGGCTGTAGTTGATAAATCATGACCACCAAGCATTGGTTTAACTAAATCGTCCGTAGAAAAAATATCTTCAATACTTTGTGCAACTTCTCGCGACATAAGTGGGTTTTTTGGTATATAATTATATTATTCAAGTCAAAAAAATCTAAATAGCAATAATAGCATTCGCACAATATGCCTCGTTTAGTTCACTTAATGTTATTGGCAATAATTTTGATTATTGCGTCAATGCTGTCTTTTGTTAAATCATTAATAATAGCATGACATCCGGCAGCATTATCAATAATGCAACTAGGTGGGATATCTAATGATATAATATTTAATACCGTGACTTTATCTTTTTGTGATAAAGTATCAATATTGTCCTTTATGTATAATAATTGTTCTCGTTTTATACTTTCATTGAATAATTTGTCATGTTTTTTCATTGGTGAATGATGTATGGTGTATGGTGTATGGCGTATGGTATATACTAATATGTCCAATATATACTTTATTTAGAGTGAAATTTATTATAAAACTTTAACCAATTTGATTTTTTGATTTCATCAATATCAAAATTGTCTAATAATACCATAATAGTCCATAAATCAGCAACATATCCAGCAGTGATTCGTTCTGTGATTTCGTGCGGCGACAATTCGGCCACTGGATCATCTTTCGACACGGAATATGTTAATTCCCCAAAGTTTCGTGTATCTCTATAAATAATGGCGCCAGGCTTAATTGGATTTTTGCTCAGGTTTATTTCTTTGGAATCTCGCGACGGACATAGAATCCCTTTAAGTTTATCAATATCTTTGGAATTATATTTACTAAGTAAACTTGTGATATGGTCAATTGGAATGTGCTCTACATCACTGCCTTCTACACACAAATATTTGTGATTGTTATAAAGCGGCACAAATGGGACCCCAATAATCGATATCATATTTTTATTAAGTGGGTATGATGATTTTGATACTAAAACGGGGATTAAATCATCTTTAGCGACGACAAGTCCCGAAGATTTCATATTGATGGCCGCGTGCTCATTTTGTAAAATGACGTCGCCAGTATTTCCGATGTAGATTACTTTACCAACTATGATATCTCCATAGTTGTAAACAATAACATCACATTTAATATCAACGGACACTTTTGCATGACCATCCAATGATTTTTTATCCATGATGATACTACTCATCCGATTAATATTTGTCCCTTTAATAATAAACATACCGTTAAAGCATTTATGGCCCCATGTGTCGTTGAATATTCCCAAAACAGTCTCGTTGATATCCGGACTGTAAATTTTCATGACATCGGTTATCGTAATATCCAGACACAGTGTTTTGTGTTCGATCATTGTTGTAGAATAATATATTATATTCAATTTTTTAAATTATGTTAAACAAATGCAATTTACAATTGAATAAACATGAATAATATGAACAATATGAACAATATTAGCAACATGAGCAACATGAGCAACATGAACAATTCCTCTATGTTTGGTCTTGAGAATTTGCTACATTTGGAAGGTGATATAGACATAGATATAGATGAATTAGAACGAGAAATAACTGGCGGGTTCAAAAAAGAATCGCCACATGATTTGTTTCAAAGTGAATTAGATCATATTGACAACGAGATAAAAATGACCTCAAAGCGCCCAATAAACGAGCTCAGATATCCAGCACCCGTAGAATTGAAAGAGTTTGTGGAAGATGATGAACGACCATCGAAAGCAATTTCATTCAATGATGATTTTTTCATGCCTGACACGAATTTCGGATCGAGCTCAAAGCCGCGATATGATTCGTCATATACATCTTCAAAATCTCGGTCAAAACGTGTTTTGTTGGACGACGATGACGATGACGGTGATGAATCTCAGACAAAAGAACAACAAAAATCAGATGTCGTTAATCGCGCACTAAAACAACTAAGTCAAAACTCAAACCTCGGTGAATTTAACCTCGACAAGGAGGCAGAAGAAGAAGAAAAAATATATTTGCTTACTGAAATTGAAACATATACGGATATTTTGAAAAATGAACGTATTCCATTCGACAATGTAGTTATCCCTAGTAGAAGTTCTACAATTCAGGAAATCAGAAGCGCGCATGAACGCCTTCGATTAAAAATTGATTATAATCGAAGCTGCATCCTCGCCGAAGAGATGTTGATAGCAGGCGCCCATATTTTAGAAGGAATATTTAATGGAAAACGTAGTTTCCTAGGTAAGACTCCGGACTTAACTGGTTGGTCAACAACTGTGGCCGTTAAATCGAAGGGATTGCGCCACGATATGTCTTCGTTTGTGAATAAAACATTTAGATACCATAAATGGGGACCAGCTGCTAGATTGGCAATCGAATTAATTCCGTCGCTCATTATGTATTCAAGTATGCAATCATCTAAAAAATCAGGAGACTTTTATAGTAGTCAGGAGATGTCAAGAGCCTTCGATAACGTGCGAGATGTTGAGGACGGAAATGTGTAAAGCCATATAATATTATTATATGGCTGTATAATAGTATGTCATGTCAAAAAATTGATTCCTTAATATGAATTTCATATTAAGCATATATTTCATATTAGATAAATGGCTGTTACTCTAAGCCCTGTTTCGATTACCATGTATACAGTTAAAGCCAAATTTGCGAACATCGATTTTCATGAACAGGAATTGATTAAATGGGTCGAGCCAACAAAAACGGTTGTTCGGATTGGTAGCAATTATGGCGAAAAAAATCACGAAACGTATGTGCCACCTGTTAAAGCGCAACCGCAATCAAAACGAGGCCGGCGCAAGAAGATTAAGGTTGTCAAATATCGGAAACGTAACGGAAATGGAAAGTATATGAACAGCCAAATATCGTTTTATGTGAATTCCAAATTCATAAACGGTAAAATTTTCAAAATGAAGCTGTTTAGAACTGGCACTATTCAAATTCCAGGCGTAACATCCGATAATTTGGAGGATATCCACTTTATCATAAATGAAGTTCGGTTGGTTTTGGTCGATGCACTTGGATGTGGCGATGATGAAATTTATCTTGAAAAAATACAGGATAAAGAATTATTGGTCACGCTCAAAAACTATAAATGGGCAATTCAAGACACGAAATGGATTATTGATAGAGACAGGATGATTAATAGCGTTCAGGATATTATTTCAGGAAAAACACCAGATAAAAAAATAGAAATTGAAAGCATTAAATATCGCGTCGTTAAATATCCCGGTGTGCTTTTTGCAATTCGCACAAAGGGTTATGATAATTATGCATGCATTCGAATCTTCAAAAGTGGCAAAATTAATCTGTCGCTCAGGAAAGACATAGATAACACAATCGCAGAAGATATTCGCGATTGGACCGAACGATTCTTTAATGCCAATATTAATAAATTTATTTATGATTCGACAATTGAAGCGGATGACTCAGACTCGGATTCTGATTGAGTCGACGCCGACTCAATTGTTCTTAGGACATTTATCACATTTCTCTGTATAACGCTTATGTTGTTTTTTTTGTTCTGATTGCTTGTGTTTTGTCGATACTTTTGTTTTTGTGTTGTTGAATTTTGACGTGCCTGGCTTGAATTTACTATTATATAATGCAATCACTTCATGAATATTATCTATCTTTATACTTTCCCATTTTTTACCAAGAAAACACTTTTTCCAAACCGGGGTTGGTATATCTATGCAATTTATATATTTCGCGTCCTCCAATATCGATTTGGATAATCGATGATAGCCGTCAATAATAACATTATTATACAGTAGAACTGGGAACGATGTGTTCGACTCTATAATACGTGAATAATGTTCAGGATGTTTTTTTGGGTGCAGCAATACATCAATGGGCGTAAAGTCGCCCCAGATTTTACAACAAAGTAATTGTTTATAGTTAGAAAGGCTGCGTTTTTCATGTTTTATTTTAAAATCATTGACCCAAGAAATCAACATATCCACAGAATAAATACCTGTGCTATCACTCCACCAATTACAGTTCATATTGGGCAGCAATACGTATATGTTAAAAAAAAAATATTCAACTGTATAATTAATTAAACTACATTTTAAATCAGATTTCCATTTTTCATTGCTTGCAAGACGGATAATATCACACCAAATGCTATACCCGTAACAATAACACCTTTATTACTCTTGCCGCCATCTTCATCTATCAAAGCGTCATCCATTGATTGTAATGTCCTATTAAATGAGTTACTATATGATATTATATATAATATGATAGTAATAAACATCAAGAAAAATGGAATACTTCCAATCGCATCGGATATCATTTCGCTAAATCCTTCTTGTTTTTCATCATCATCATCGGACGACATGATGAACTGATGATTTGATGAACTGATGAGTCAGTAAGTTGATAAGTTGATAAGTTGGTATGTTGATAAGTTGGTAAGTTGATAAGTTGGTATGTTGGTTAATATATTAACTGTATGATATATTATTCGACAAATTATTTACATTGTATATTTAATTTCTTCATAAGGATTCTTCTTGAATTTAAATGGGTCAATTGTAGATTGATAAAGAACGCGCGAGAACAATATTTTTTTCTTATAATTATTCAATATGTCGGTCACCAATATGTCGAGTAATCCATCAAGTTGGCCGCGAGGTATTATCAATTTATGTTTTCTGCAATACGTGCCATTTTTTTCATTGCATGTTGTGTAAATATTCTCGAACTCAATTATATGCGGAACTTTATCTTCGACTATTATTCGCTTTGATAATTCTTTAAGTTTTTTCTTGAGCAATACCGGATCAGATATTTTGCGCAATTCAACGAGTATTAATTTGTCGAATGTGAAAATATTGTTGTCGATACTTTTAAGTAGTATGTCTTTGTCATTGTGTTCATACAAATATTCAGTTATCATCCGTTTTATAGTGATACGATCGTCGTCCATGGGAACCATATCATCAATATGCACGCCTTTATATTGTTTGTGCAAATTGTGTTTCGCGATATATGTTTTTAATTCTTTGCGTTTTTTCTCGTTTCGTTCATTGTTTATCAAATCAATAAATTCCACTAACATCATTACGTATAATCTTTTATTATAAATGGCAATATGTGTTCGCAAATATTCTTTTTGGTCGTAATATCCAGACATTTTGACGAACTTATTTAGCTCAATTGGGTCATAATACAACTGTTTTTCGCACAATAATTTGAGTTTCTTTGTGTCGGCGGCTGTCATTTTACAATAAAATTGCAAACCCTGTGCCAAAAATCCAATATATTGCTTTGATTTATCTTTTATTCCCTGAACATACAGCCATTTCTCTGGTGTGATTATGTCGAATTTTTTACTCATCGCGAATTTATTATACTTAGCGATGAGTTTCATTAAATTGGCATACCCACATCTACTCTGATATGGATCATTATCATTTTCGCGCGATTCATGAAACGAAATATGGACCGGAATGTAAATGCCATCAATTAAAACCGCGTAACATTCATTGCGATTATTAACAAAATATTTTTTAATTGGAATTTTGCTATATTCGCTAAACATTGTGATTTTTGACAAATCCAATTTCGTGAAGTCAAGTTTAATTAATTTGATACTAATCATATCAACAATATTTCGTATAATGCGGTCATCGGCCGTGAAATAAACTTGGTCAATTTCAGTATCGCGATAAAATACCTCTTTGTTACCATAAATAACAGGATAATAGAAATATAAATTTTCATTGCGGTCTGATGGTTTTTGTATAATAATCGATATTTTCGACGTAAGGTAATCTTTCCAGTTTTTGAGAGTTTTCGGAATATTCAAATATGCATTTCCAGGCAATATTTTTATCGTAATAAAGCGCCAATCATAAACAAGCGGCAATAGAGCTAGAAAAA
>JACCDV010974604.1_pt1 | contig 38083 bp, 50 predicted proteins | sample 7446131 | NCBI WGS metagenome assembly JACCDV01 (sample SAMN15323448, study PRJNA562643) | freshwater metagenome | isolation source: river surface water | place: USA:Blue River Watershed | collected 2017-08-17
GTCGCTCCAGGCGGAGACCGCTGCTCTGTGGCACGCCCACGATACCGGTGAAGGTGGCGACAGCTTCGATCTGATCGCGGCCAACCATGGACTCGACACCCAGGCGGACTTCGCCCGGGTGCTGGAGATCGCCGGGCAACTGGTCGGGCGGGCTACCAGCAATCCGCCCAAGCGCAAGAAGGTGGAAGCTCCGGTCGACGAGCTGGGTCCGGCCACCGCCAAGTGGGACTACCTGGATGGACCCGGAAAACGGAGCGCCTTCGCCTGACGCTGCGACCCGGCACTGGGCCGAAAGGTGTTCCGCCCGTGGGACGCCAAGCGCCGCAAGATGGCCCCGCCCGAGCCGCGCCCGCTCTACAACCAGCCAGGGATTGCCATCGCCGAGCAGGTGATCCTGGTCGAGGGCGAGAAGTGCGCCCAGGCCTTGATCGAAGCGGGCATCAGCGCGACCACAGCGATGCACGGCGCCAACGCCCCTGTCGACAAGACCGACTGGTCACCACTGGCCGGCAAAGCTGTGCTCATCTGGCCGGATCGGGACAAGCCGGGATTCGGCTATGCCGAGGCCGCCTCGCAAGCCGTGCTGATGGCCGGCGCCACCTCCTGCGCGATTCTGCTGCCGCCCGATGCCAAGCCGGAAGGCTGGGATGCGGCCGATGCCTTGGCCGAGGGCTTTGATATAGCCAGCTTCATCACCACTGGCCCGCGCATCACGGTGCAGCCCTTCGACGATGACCAAGCGCCATCGGATCACTCCGATGCTGCCGACCATGACGACGCGCACGACAGCGATGCCACGGTCTGGGGCACCGAGGATGCATTGGCGGTGAGTTTCACCCGGCGCTACCAGCGCGACTGGCGCTACATCGCGGCCTGGGGCAAGTGGCTGATGTGGGATGGCCAGCGCTGGCGGGCCGAGGAAACCTTGGCGGCGACCGATCTGATCCGTCACGTCTGTCGCCACGCGGCAGTCCGCGCAGACAGCAGCAAGGTCGCGGCCAAGCTCGCCGCCAGCAGCACCGTGGGCGGGGTGGAACGTCTGGCACGTACCGACCGCCGGCACGCGGCGACCACCGACGAGTGGGATGCGGACATCTGGCTGATCAACACGCCAGGGGGTGTCGTCGATCTGCGCACCGGCCGGATGCGTCCGCACGACCGTGCCGACCGGATGACCAAGATCGCCTCAGCCACCCTGATGCCGGGCAGCAGCTGCCCGACCTGGATGCGGTTTCTGGATCAGGTCACCGGTGGCGATGCCGAGCTGCAGACCTACCTGCAGCGGATGTTCGGCTACTGCCTGACCGGCGCGACCAGTGAGCACGCCTTGTTCTTCCTCTACGGCACTGGCGCCAACGGCAAATCGGTGTTCGTGAACACGCTCTTCACCCTGCTCGGGGACTACGCCGCCAACGCGCCCATGGACACCTTCATGGAAACGCGTGGGGATCGGCATCCCACAGATCTGGCCGGGCTGCGGGGTTCCCGCTTCGTGGGCGCGACCGAGACCGAACAGGGGCGGCGCTGGAACGAGTCGAAGATCAAGGAGATCACCGGCGGCGACCGGGTGTCCGCACGCTTCATGCGCCAGGACTTCTTCACCTACGTGCCGCAGTTCAAGTTGGTGATCGCCGGCAACCACAAGCCGGCCATCCGCAACATCGATGAGGCGATGCGCCGGCGCCTGCACCTGATCCCCTTCACGATCACCGTGCCGCCGGAGAAGCGCGACAAGCAGCTGCAGACCAAGTTGCTGGCTGAGGCCAACGGCATCTTCAGCTGGGGCGTCGAGGGGTGTCTGGCTTGGCAGCGCGAAGGGCTGCGCCAGCCCCAATCGGTGCTGGATGCGACGGACGAGTACTTCGAGGCGGAAGACGCGCTGGGCCGCTGGCTCGAGGAGCGCTGCGTGCGCCACCCCAACGCCAAGTCGCTGACCGCTGAGCTGTTCACCGACTGGAAGCAGTGGGCGGAAGCAGCCGGGGAGTTCGTGGGCTCGCAAAAGCGCTTCGCTGATCTGCTGCTCACCCGAGGTCTGGAGAAGTGGCGCAACGGCATGGGACTGCGGGGATTCCAGGGAGTGGGCCTGAAGGAGACCCCGAAGGACCACTTCATCCCCTACGCCGACAACTGACCGAAACCATGAATCGACGCGGTTCTGACGGATCGGACAGACTCACTGATTTACGCCTACACGCGCGCACGCGTGAAGAGGGTAACCGGCAGACCTGTCCGATCCGTCAGACCGCCCAAAACACAGGACTGACGAACATGACGACAACGATTTTGGCCCTGGATCTGGGCACGACCACCGGCTGGGCACTGACCAGCCGCGACGGACTCATCAACGGCGGCAGCGAATCCTTCAAGCCGCAGCGCTTTGAAGGTGGCGGAATGCGATACCTGCGCTTCAAGCGCTGGCTCACCGACATCAAGCAGTGCGCCGATGGGCTCGACTGTGTGGTGTTTGAGGAAGTGAGAAAGCACGCTGGGGTCGATGCCGCCCATGCCTATGGCGGCTTCATGGCGCACCTGACGGCCTGGTGCGAACACCACCAGATCCCTTACCAGGGCGTGCCGGTGGGCACGATCAAGAAGCACGCGACGGGCAAGGGCAATGCCGGCAAGGCCGAGATGATTGCGGCGGCCAAAGAACGCGGCTTCGACCCGGTCGACGATAACCACGCCGATGCGCTGGCGTTGCTGGACTGGGCGATGGCTCAAGGGGGTGTGGCATGCGTATGAGCACCCCCTCGATTCCCTGCTCCTTGGGCAGGATGGCGCCGCAGTCGCCGGCCAATGCCGAAGAACTGCTGGCGATGCGTGCGGCGGCCTGGCACAAGCAAGGCATCGTGGTGGTGCCGCTGGACGACATCTTTGATGACTGGGATCGTGCGTTCCTGACCGGCATCGCCACCAAGCTCTACGGGGCGCGCACCACCGCATCCCGCAAGAGCACACCCTGGGCCGAAGGCGAGGTGATTGACCGGGGTGATGGCGAGACCTGGACGGTGGTGGCGACCACGGCCAAGTCGATCACTGTGCAGCGTGACCGGGACGGCGCGCTGGCGACCCTCGGACAACTTGGGGAGGGACGGCCATGACCAAGAAAACCCAACGCGCCAAGGCCCGCACTGAGCGCAAACCGCCCATCGGCCATGAGCTGATTCGCCCTGACGGCAGCGTGATCCGCTATGTGCGCGAGCAGGACGATGACCAGAAACCGGTCGACCACTACCGCACCGTGGACACGCTGGCGCTGATGCTCCGAAACGGCAGCATCACCGGTGCCATGCACGATGCGGGTCAGCAGTTCTCGCAGGACTTCGCCCGGGCCTTTGCCAGCGGCGTGGCCAGCAGCCGGCTCGATGGACTGCCCTGCGGCACGGCACCGGGTGAGATGCTGATTGAGCGCAACGCCAGTGCTGCCCGTGCGGTTCGGGATGCGCTGGAGGTGGTGGGCGGCAGTGGCTCTCCGGCCGGATCAGCGCTGTGGTATGTGGCCGGACTGCAACTCTCGCTCAGGGAGTGGGCATTGCGTGATGGCTGGAACGGTAAACGCATCGACCGAGATGAAGCCAAAGGTATCTTGGTCGCGGCGCTCGGCGTGCTAGCCCGGTATTACGGTTATGAGCGCTCTGGAGGCACTGTGCGGCGCAGGCATCAGGCGGAGGAAGGTGTCAGGCCGTGATCTTTGTTTGAAGTGTCACGCTTGGTGTGATACCATGATCTCAGTAAATGGAGTGCTTCGGGTTGAGAGTTTTCAAGAACGCCTGGTTTGAGCGGTTTGCCCGCAAAGAAAAGATCTCAGCCGAAGCGCTTTGGGAGGCGGTAGAGCGTGCCGAACAAGGTCAGATCGATGCTGACCTGGGCGGTGGCGTCATCAAGCAGCGGATTGCTCGCCCAGGCGGCGGCAAGTCCAAGGGGTACCGCAGCATTGTTTTGTACCGCAAGGATGACAAGGCATTCTTCGTTTTTGGGTTTCCCAAGAGTGAGCAGGACAACATCCGCGAGGATGAGGAGGTTCAGTTCAAGAAGATGGCCAAGCAGGTTCTTGCGCTCACCGATGAGCAACTGCAGCTGCTCATCGCCAAGGGTCAGTTTGAGGAGGTCGTCAAAGATGCCTAAGAAATACCGCAGTGATGCCTTCGCCGCCATCCACGAGACGATGGAGGCTTTGCACGAAATTGGCGCTGTCGATAAGCAGACGATGCGCGAGTTTGATGAGGCGTGCCTGACGCCCATTCACGTGCTGGCACCGGAAGAGATTAAAGAGATTCGCTTGCGTGAGCACATCTCGCAGCCGGTGTTTGCTCGTTATCTCAATGTCTCCAAAAACCTGGTTTCGGACTGGGAGCGCGGTGTGAAAAAACCTGGCGGTCCCGCACTGAGACTGCTCACGGTGATCCAGAAAAAGGGATTGATGGCGATTGCGTGATCAGCGCACCGCGCGTCAGGATCAAAAAAATTTCAGTCGTGTTCTCAAAACCTAGTTGAATGCTGGCCCCCCACAAGGTACAGTATTCATGTACTGCTGATAACTGCGCCCACCGGGGAGACCTTGGTGGGCGTTGTCGTTTCTGGGCGGGGCGTTCGCCTGTCTGCCCAGCGCTGGAGACTCCCCTTATGAAACTTCTCATCACCCGCCCGGTGGTTCTCACCGGCGACGGCGGCGTGCGCTCGTTCGCTCCCGGCCTGACAGTCGAGGTCGACGCGGCCACCGCTGAACAGATCCTTGCGCAACAGGCGGGCATTGCTGCCGAGCCTGCTGCCCACGCTGAAGCACCTGCCCCACGTCGCCGGAAGCCTGCCGATGCTGAAACTTGACGTCACCACCGATGTGGCCAAGGCGACCGATTACCTCTCTGACGTTGCAGCCAAGCGCATCCCCGATGCCGCCGCCAAGGCACTGACTCGCACGGCGTTCGATGCCCGTGATGCGGTGCGCGACAGCTTGCCCGAGCGCTTTAACCTGCGCCGGCCGTGGATCAGTCGGGGCATTGGCGTGACGCCTGCCAAGCCTCGCACGCTGATGGCCGAGGTCTGGTCGCGGGACCGCTTTATGGCGCTGCAGGAGGCCGGTGGCACCAAGACCGGCAAGCTGGCGATCCCTGTCGGCCCGATGGCACAGACCGCCCAGACCCGCGTCATCCCCAAGAGCCAGTGGCCGGGCCAGGTGATGGCGAAGAAGAACGTGTTCTACCGTGCCGGAGCCGTGTTCGAGCGCCGTGACGAGAAGCGCATCCTGGCCTTGTACCTGCTGCGCCGTCAGCAGAAGGTCGAGCCGCGTTTCGGCATGGCCGACACCGTGCGCAGCATGGCATTGCGGGAATACCAGCGGCAGATGGAGCGGGCGCTGCGCGAGGAACTGACCCGGGCGAGCTGACGCACCTGACACATCTGACGGGTCCTCCCGGGCCATCTGAAACGCGGGGGCCGCGCGCAGCGCGGCGCTTGCCTAGCGTCAGACACAAAAAATAGGTGGTCAGGTGGTCGGTGGTCACCCGGTCTGCCATCGACCCGTTGGAGATTTCCATGAGCATGAGTTTGCGTGCCTACGCTCGGCATCGCGGCGTGGCCCTATCCGCCGTCCAGAAGGCGATTGCCAGTGGCCGCATCCATCCCGAACCGGATGGCCGCATCGATTCCGCCAAGGCCGATGCCCAGTGGGATCGGCACACGCGGACCGTCCAGCTGACCACCCCGAGGGTGACCACCGCCCGACCACCGCCTGCGTTCCAATCCGCTTCCCAACCCGCTGCACCGCCGCCGTTGCCTCAGGCCAGCGACGATGCCCGAGGCGTCGATTACCACAAGGCCCGGGCGGTGCGCGAGACCTACTCGGCCCGTCTGGCCAAGCTCGAATTCGAAGAGCGGACCGGCAAGCTGATCAGCAAGGACGAGGTCGACATCAAGTATTTCCAGCTGGCCCGGCAGCTGCGGGATCGCATACAGCAAATCCCGCGCAAGGTCGCCCCCGAGATCGTGGCGCTGGTTGTGGCCGACCCGGACGTGCGCGGTGTCACCGACATCCTGGATGTCGCCATTCGTGAAGCCCTGGAGGATTTGGCCCGATGAAGATGCACCCGATGTGGAATCCAGATGAGCCGGCCTACGCAGACGTGGACGAGGTGGTCGGCAGAGCCTTCGCGGATGGCCTGCGCCCCGATCCCATCGAGGCGCCGGTGTCGGCAGACCTACCACCCGAGCTCCTTGAAGTTTTGGTGCGCGACACCTTGCGCCGACATCTTGATGCGCTGATTCCTGTCATCGCCCGCGAGATCACCCAGCGCCTGCGCTGACTTCTTCGTCAGATCCCCCTGACGAATGTTTCAACACTTTCGTCGAGGCTCATCCATGACGACTCCCTTCACCCCTGCCATGGCGAGCCGCATCGAGCTGTGGCCGCTGGGCCGGCTCAAGCCCTACGCCAAGAATGCGCGCACGCATTCCGACGCACAGGTGGCACAGATCGCCAGCAGCATCGTCGAGTACGGTTTCACCGCGCCGCTCTTGGTGTCGGGCGAAGGCGACATCCTGGCCGGGCATGGGCGCCTGGCGGCTGCGCAGAAACTCGCGCTTGACGTCGTGCCGGTGGTCGTGCTCGATCATCTCACACCGACCCAGCGCCGCGCCTACATCCTGGCAGACAATGTGCTTGCCCAAGCTGCAGGCTGGGATGAGGGGTTGCTGGCTGCCGAACTGGCCGATCTGTCCGCCGCCGGTTTCGACCTGGCGCTGACCGGTTTCAGCGACGAGGAGATCGACGACCTGCTCGGCGAAGCCGATCCGGATGACGAAACAAATCCGCCAATTGGCGGATTTACCGAACCTGCCGACGAGGACATTCCGGAGGCACCAGTCACCCCGGTCAGCCAGCCGGGCGACATCTGGCAACTGGGTGCGCATCGCCTGATCTGCGGCGACTCCACCGACCCGTCCGTGGTCGATGCCCTGATGGCTGGCGACCGGGCGAGCCTGTGTTTCACCAGCCCACCCTACGGTCAGCAGCGCGACTACACCCAGGGCATCGCCGACTGGGATGCGCTGATGCGCGGGGTGTTCGCCAACCTGCCGATGGCAGGCGACGGCCAGGTGCTGGTGAACCTGGGCCTGATCCACCGCGACAACGAAGTGATCCCGTATTGGGATGGCTGGATCAGTTGGATGCGCACGCAAGGCTGGCGACGCTTTGGCTGGTACGTCTGGGACCAGGGACCGGGAATGCCAGGCGACTGGGCGGGACGCCTCGCGCCCAGCTTCGAGTTCGTTTTCCACTTCAACCGCCAAAGCAGGAAACCCAACAAGATCGTGCCATGCAAGCACGCCGGACAGGACTCGCACCTGCGCGCCGACGGATCATCGACGGCGATGCGCGGTAAGGATGGTGAAGTCGGCGGCTGGACCCATGCCGGGCAGCCCACCCAGGATTACCGCATCCCTGACAGCGTGATCCGCGTGATGCGCCACAAGGGCAAGATCGGCCGAGACATTGACCATCCGGCGGTGTTTCCGGTGGCGCTGCCCGAGCACATCTTGCTGGCGTACTCGGACCCGGGTGACATCGTCTTCGAGCCCTTCGGCGGCTCCGGTACCACGATCCTGGCCGTGCAGAAGTCGAACCGTGTGGCGCGCGCCATTGAGCTCGCTCCGCAATACACCGACGTGGCGGTGAAACGCTTTCAACAGAACCACCCCGACATCCCGGTGACGCTGATGGCCACCGGGCAGACCTTTGCCGAGGTCGAAGCAGAACGATTGGAGACGGCAGATGCAACTGAGTGACCTCAAACTCGAACACTGGCCGACCAGTCGGCTGATTCCATACGCCAGAAACCCCAGGAAGAACGACCACGCCGTCGAGCAAATGGCCGGGGCGATTCGGGAGTTTGGCTTTCGCTTGCCCATCGTCGCCAAGAGCACCGGCGAAATTTGTGATGGTCACCTTCGTTATAAGGCTGCACTGCATCTCGGCCTGGAACAGGTGCCAGTCATCCTGGCCGATGACTTGACCGAGACGCAGCTCAAGGCCTTCCGCATTTTGGTCAACCGCTCGGCCACCTGGGCGGACTGGGATGAGGACCTGCTGCGCCTCGAACTCGAAGAACTCAAGCTCGACGACTTCGATCTTGCACTCACCGGTTTTGATGACGATGAGTTGCTGGAGATCATGGCCGGCGAGGAGACCACCACCGAAGGCAATACCGATGAAGATGCAGCCCCTGAGGTGCCGGTCACGCCGGTGTCCAAACCCGGTGATGTCTGGGTCATGGGTGGCCACCGACTGCTGTGTGGTGACAGCACCGATGCAGCCAACTACCCCCTGCTGATGGCTGGCGAGAAAGCCCACATGGTCGTGACCGATCCACCCTATGGTGTCAACTACGCCAACAGCGCCAAGGACAAGATGCGTGGCACGAACCGCCCGATTCTGAACGACAACCTGGGCGAGGACTTCGAACCCTTCCTCAAGGCGGCGCTGACACCGATGATCGCGCACTGCCAGGGGGCGATTTATATCGCCATGTCCTCGTCAGAACTCGACACCCTGCAGTCCGCCTTCCGGGCGGCCGGCGGAAAGTGGTCGACCTTCATCATCTGGGCCAAGAACACTTTCACGCTCGGGCGCTCGGACTACCAGCGCCAGTACGAGCCGATCCTGTACGGCTGGCCCGAGGGCGCCACCCGCCACTGGTGTGGTGACCGCGACCAGGGCGATGTGTGGCACTTCAACAAGCCACGCGTCAACGACCTGCACCCGACGATGAAGCCGGTGGAACTGGTCGAGCGGGCGATCCGCAACTCCAGCCGCCCGGGCGATGTGGTGCTCGATCCCTTCGGTGGCTCCGGCACGACGCTGATCGCCGCCGAGAAATCGGGTCGCCAGGCACGGCTGATTGAGCTTGATCCCAAGTACGTCGACGTGATTGTTCGCCGCTGGCAAGAATGGAGTAGCAAGCAGGCGTTGCGGGAATCGGATGGCGTCCGCTTCGATGACTTGGTCGATACGGTGGATGCCGGCGACGAAGTCGAGGTGGCGCTGTGAAGCAGTCGCGCTGGATGTCGCTGGTGGAAGCCGTGACCAATGTGCTGGTCGGCTATGGCGTGGCGGTCGCCACCCAATGGACGGTGTTTCCGCTCTTTGGCCTACACGCCACGTTGCAGCAAAATTTGCTGATTGGGCTGATCTTCACAATCGTGTCGCTGGTCCGTAGCTACGTGCTGCGCCGGGCCTTCGAGGCGCTGCGTATTCGTCAGCTGTCCGGGAACTCCGGATAAAGATCACCGCTGCTGATGTCGGCAACATAGCCGACATGGCTGAATTCGCCGGGTGCATCAGCCAGGATGACACCGCCGACAGACTGGATGGCGACGCCGTACTTGCGGGTAAGTTGTGTCAGTTCGGCAATGAACTGGTTGTAGTTGGCGTCGAGTTGTGGGGTGGTGGAGATGGCGGCCACGTTGTGCTCCTCACGCAGCCAGGGACTCTTCGACGATCTCGCAGTGGATCACGAAGCCGGTGAGGTAAGGCAGACCCATGGGGATACCGTATTGCTTGCTGGTGCTGCGGCCAATCGTCCAACCCATCCAACGCTGTGTGGCCTGTGCGATGGCATCGGCCAAGGTGGCACCGGCGTAGAGGTCGTTTTGCACATCGTCGGCAAAGTGGCGACCGTGGCGGCTGTCGAGGAAGGTGCGGACCGACTCCAGCGGCTGGCAGGTGGCGTCCGAGATGGCGGTCATGGCCAGCGGCCAGGCAACTTCGGCGTGCTCGTTCATCGAGCCGTAAAAGCCCCAATCGGTGACGGTCGGTGCGGGGATCTGGGTGGTGGTGTTCATCTCTGGCTCCTGGTGGTTGATCGTTGCGACACCCGTAGTAACGCGCTTCGGGCGATCAAAGCCAAGCGGTTTATCGATCATTTTTTAATCAATTTCTGGCCAGTTCGTCGAGGATGCCCTGGGCCTTCGCATCACCCGCCAGTGCCCGGCGCAGGGTGTGGATGGCTTGTTCCCGCGACACCTCCGGACGCCGGTTGTCGATCAGCCAGCCGATTGCCTCGGCCTGATTGCTGGCCAGCGTTGGCGTTTCCTCGCCGATGCCCACATACCGTCCGTAGGCGCTGCCCGAGGGATCAACAAACACGGTTGTGCGTCCTGGCGCGCTGACGGCCACCACGCGCCGGCGTCCATCCGCGTGACCGCCGAGTCCGGCCAGCCAGTCCCGATCCTCCAGCAGGGTGCTGGCGAAGGCGTCGTACTCCGCCTCGGTCAGTTCTTTGCGCCACGCGATCTCGATGGGCTCGAGGGGTGCGCTGGGGTCGGTGTTATGTAGCACTTCGTCCAAGCTGTAGGGCTTGCGGGCAAAGCGGGCACGGATCGGGGTGTAGTTGGTGGTGGTCATGGTGGCGTCCTTTCGTTGGTGATTGGTGACAGCAGCATTCACGCGCTGTTCGCCTGGAAAGCCAAGCTCAATCTGCATCGCGGTGGGCATCGAGTGCATCAAGGGCTTCAATCGCCAGCACCAGATCGGCGATGCGGTCGGCCTCGAAACCGAACCCCCGGTGGCGCAGCAGATGCTCGATGCTCGGATGCTTCATCCGGGCGATCTCCCGGCAGGCCGCCAGCAAGTCTGGCAACAGGTTTACCGGGGTCGGGGCGTCGGGCTGCGTGCTCACGCGCTGGCTTCCTCTGCGATGCGGTAGAGACGCTGTCCTGCACCTGGCGTGCCAGAAGGGCCTTCGATCTTTTCGGAGACGATGGCCAGTCCCAGTTTCTTCTTGACCGTCCCGGCAAAGAATCCGCGAGTCGTATGGGCTTGCCACGAAGTGGCCTCGCAGATCTGCGCGATGGTGGCGCCCTCGGGGCGTTTCAACATCTCGATCACCAGCGCCTGCTTGCTGTGCTCGCGACCGCGCTTGGGGGCGGCATCGGGGTGGTCCTGTTGCCAGTTGGCCTCGGCGGCGGCGACCGCTGCTTCCAGCTCCGGGTCGTCGGCCAGGGGCGGCGTGGCAACGCTGGTGGCCACCGTCGGCGGCAGCACGTCTTCGGGTTGGGCATCGCCCTTGATGATGGCGATGGCGGCGCGTGTGATGCGCCACTGGCCGTCAGCCTGCTCGATCAACCCCCGCTGCGCGAGGCTGGCGATCATTTTGAGCTTGGCGCCGCCCTTGAGGTCGAGCAGCGGCTCGATCAATCCGCCGGCATCGCAATGCGCCCGGGTGATGAGGTCCAACTGGCGTTCGGTGATCGGGGTGATTTGTGCGGACATGGTCGTGCTCCTTGTGAGTGATGTGAAGGTCAGGCGGTTTGCTGGCTGGTCGGCCGATCAGTGGCCTTGGCGGCGGCGCTTTGTCCTGCGGCCAGGCCTGCTTGGTAGGCCGCCACCAGGGCGCTTTTGACGCCCCAGACGCTGACGTCGTGGAAATCCAGGCTGTCGCTGTTGCGGGTTTCCAGTGTCTCGATGAAGAGGTGGTCCAGGGCGATCCGGGCGAGCAGCTGTTCGAGTTGCTGGGCGGCTCGGGTGGCGGTCTTGTTGGCGGTTTTGCGCATCGTGGTTCTCCTTCTGGGGTGCGTTGCTGTGCTTGTAGTAACGCGCTGTTCAAGAGGTAAGCCAAGCGCCGGTTTGATCTTTCTGCACCTGGTTGGCCGATTTGCTCAGGCGACGATCCGGCGCTTGGCCAGATCAATCTCGGCAGGCAGCCACAGCGTGGCGATTTCTTCCTCGAGGGCTTGGCGCCGACGCTCGGCGATCTCCTGCAGAGCGTCGATCTGCGCGAGCAAGGTGTGGAGATCGTCGCGCTGACGAAGGATGGGAGTGCCCACTTCGGGCAGCTGCTCGATCCAGCTCAGGTGGTTGGTGTGGTGGTTGGGGTTCATGGCGTTCTCCGTGGGGGTTGATGACATCCGTATGAACGCGCTGTTGCCGATTGAAGCCAAGCGTTCGGTCCATCTATTTCGCATCGGAGTGGCGTGTGTTCGACACTGCTGAATCGGCTGTTGAATCGGCCTGGAAACGAGGGCTCGCGCCTGACCCCATCCTCACCGTCGATGACTGGGCCAACCGCCACCGGATGCTCTCCTCGGTGGCCTCCGCTGAGCCGGGGCGCTGGTCGACCAGCCGCACCCCGTACCTGAAAGCGGTGATGGAAACGCTGTCGGCCACCTCGCGCGTGGAGCGCGTGGTGCTGATGGCCGGGGCTCAAATTGGAAAGTCGGAGTGCGGGTTGAACTGGGTCGGCTATGTGATTCACCACGTGCCGGGACCGATGCTGCTGGTGCAGCCCACGGTGGAAGGCGCCAAGCGCGTTTCCAAGCAACGCGTCGATACGCTGATCGAAGCCAGTCCCGAGCTGGCCGGTCGTGTGAAGGACCCACGGTCGCGTGACTCCGGCAACACCCAGCTGATGAAGGAATTTCCCGGCGGCGTGCTGATCATGACCGGCGCCAACAGTGCCGTGGGCCTGCGCTCGATGCCGGTGCGTTACCTGTTTCTCGATGAGGTGGATGGCTACCCGGGCGACGCCGATGGCGAAGGCGATCCGGTGGCACTGGCCGTGCAACGCGCCGCCACCTTCGTCAATCGCAAGGTCTATCTCTGCTCGACCCCGACGCTGAAAGGTTTCTCGCGCATCGAGGCGGCCTACCTGGAGTCGGACCAGCGGGTGTTCGAAGTGCCCTGCGATCACTGCGGCGCGCACAGCCAGATTCAATGGCGCGACATCCGCTGGCCCAAGGACAAGATGGCGGACGCCGCATGGCATTGCCCGCAGTGCGAAGGCATCCACCCCGAGTACCGCAAACCGGCACTGCTGGCCAACGGTCGCTGGACATCACAAGCTGAGGGTGACGGCAAGACGGTGGGCTTCCACCTGTCGAGTCTGTACTCGCCGTGGCTGACCTGGGGCGAGATTGCCCAGGAGCACCACGCCGCCAAGGACGACCCGGTGCGGCTCAAGGTCTGGGTCAACACCAAGCTGGCTGAGACCTGGGAAGACCGGGAGGGTGAAACCTTGGATGCCGAAGGCCTGATGGTACGCCGCGAAGCCTATGGCCCGGCCATCCCTGCCGAGGTGGCGCTGCTCACCTGCGGCATTGACGTGCAGGACGACCGGCTGGAACTGGAGGTGGTCGGCTGGGGCCGGGACGAGGAGTCCTGGTCCATCGACTACAAGGTGTTGTGGGGTGACCCGTCCGCACCCGACACCTGGTCGCAGCTGGATGCGTTTCTGTCCAACCGTTTCGAGCACGAGACCCTGGCCAATGGCCTGACGATTGAAGCCGCGTGCCTCGACACCGGCGGCCACCACACGCTGGCAGCCTACGCTTTCTGCAAGGGGCGAGAGCGCAAGCGCATCTGGGCGATCAAGGGCGGTGCCGGCAAACGCCCGATCTGGCCCAAACGCCCGAGCAAGGCCAACAAGGGCAAGGTCAATCTGTTCACGGTGGGCGTGGATGCCGCCAAGGAAGCCATCTACGCGCGCCTCAAGAAAGATGTGGGTACAGGTGGCGGAGCCGGCGCGATGCATTTCCCGCTGGATCGGGATGCGCAGTATTTCGAGCAGCTGACTGCCGAGCGCATCCGAACCCGCTACGTGAAGGGCTTCCCGCAACGCTTCTGGTGGAAGCCCGATGGTCGGCGCAACGAAGCGCTGGATTGCCGGGTGTACGCCTACGCGGCCCTGCACGGCCTGCTGTCGATGGGGCTGAACCTGAACAAGCGGGTCGAGGCACTGCCTCCCGCACCCGTCAATCGCAAGTCTGCCAGCAATGCCACACCCGTGACTGTGCCCATGACCGCCAGCCCACGACGTCGGCGCATGGCGATTTCTTCCACTTACCTCTGATACCGCCAGCCTACCGCTGGCCGGGAGTGCTGTCCATGACCCTCGAACAACTCAAGGCCCAGCGGGAAGCCCTGCAGGCCGCCCGCTTCAATGGTGTGCTCACCGTGAAGGCCGGCGACAAGTGGGTCACCTACAAATCCGATGCCGAACTGCAGTCCGCCATGGGGGATCTGGATCGTGAGATCGCCAAGGCAGAAGGCCGCCCTCGCGCCAGGCGCATCCGCACCTACACCGGGAAGGGGTTGTGATGGGGATGCTCAAGAACCTGCGCCGCAAGGTGGGTGCCATGGTGGGCGGCTTCGAGGGTGGCCTGTCCGCCCGCCGCCTCAAGACCTTCGCCGCCAGCCGCGCGCACGTCAACACGCTGATCCAGGCGGCCGGGGCCGACATGACCGCCCGTGCCCGGTACCTGATCCGCAACAACGGCTATGCCGCCAATGCGGTCGAGTCCTGGGCGGGCAACGCGGTCGGCACCGGCATCAAACCTTCGTCGGGCATCGCCGATGCGGTGCTCAAAGATCGGGTGCAACGGCTGTGGCTGCGCTGGACCGATGAGTCCGATGCCGAGGGGCTGACCGACTTCTACGGTCAGCAGCGCCGGGCTGCCCGGGAACTGTTCATCGCCGGGGAGGTGTTTTTTCGCATCCGGCCGCGTCGCCCCGAGGATGGGCTGAGCGTGCCACTGCAGTTGCAGATGCTGCCTGCCGAGATGCTGCCGCTCAATCACAACCAGCTGCTGGAGAACGGTCACCGCATCCGCCAAGGCATCGAGTTTGACCGCATCGGCCGGCGCGTGGCCTACCACTTCCTGCGCCGGCATCCGGGCGACATCACCGATCCGGGCCTGGCTGGAGAAACGGTGCGCGTACCCGCCGAGTCGGTACTGCACATCGTCGATCCGGTGGACGCCGGGCAGTTGCGCGGTGTGTCGCGCTTCTCTCCGGCACTGGTGAAGCTCTTCCTGCTCGACCAGTACGACGACGCCGAGCTGGACCGCAAGAAGGTCGCCGCGATGTTCGTCGGCTTCGTGCGCCGGCCCGAGCGTGACTTCGACAACGGTGGCGAGACCGATGACCGGGGCGAGCCATTGCTGCCACTCGAACCCGGGCAATTGCAGATCCTGGACGACGGTGAGGACATCACCTTCTCTACCCCGGCCGATGTGGGTGGCAACTACGAGTCCTTCCAGTACCGCACCTTGCTACAGGTGGCCGCCGCCTTGGGGCTGCCCTACGCGAACCTGTCGGCCGATATGTTGAAGGCCAACTACTCGAACACCCGAGCGGCGCTCTTGGAGTTTCGCCGCCGCATCGAAGCCTTCCAACACTCGGTGCTGGTGTTTCAGCTGTGCCGGGCGGTGTGGGCGCGTTGGATGGACACGGCGGTGCTCTCTGGGCAGCTCGACTTGCCCGATTTTGAGGACCGTCGCGCCGACTACCTGGACTGCAGCTGGTTGCCTCCCCGCTGGGATTGGGTCGATCCGCTGAAAGACATCCGAGCCGAGATCAACGCCATCGAGGCCGGGCTCAAGTCGCGCACCCAGGCGATTGCCGAGCGCGGGTTTGATGCCGCGATGGTGGATGCCGAGATCGCCGGTGACCACCGGCGCGAGGACAGCCTGGGGCTCTCCTTTGGGCGTGAGCCGCCTGTTGCACCCGCTGGGCAGGGCTAGCGTTTCAGGTCGCGGTAGAAGTTTTCGTGGGGGCCGACGGCTTCGAGATACACCAGCTGGACGCCGTCATCCCGGGTGTAGCCCAACAGGTAGAGTTGGCCGAGGCAGCGGAACTTATAGACCCACAGCTCCGAGAGGTCGCCCTTCTTCTTCTCGCCGATGTCCGGATTGTCTGCGACCACCTCGATTGCACCATCGACTTCGGTCACGACGTTGTCGTGCAGCTTCTTGTAGATGCGCGCAAATCGCCGCGTCTGGCGAACATCCCAGGTCATGCCTTGGCTGCCGAGCGAGGGATGAAGACGATGCTGTCCTCACGTGGCTCGGCCATGCTCATCAGGCTCTCGGCAATGAACGAAGCCGGTAGATCAGGGTTGTCGAGCGCCGCCCGACCCACTTTGGCCCAGAACTCGACCTGACCCTGCACGGTACGGAACTCGGCTTTCGCAGCAGCACGTGCAGCGCTGACCAGTCCTTCATCGATACGCACGGATACGGTGCTCATCACAACCTCCTTCAGTTTCACGTTACCACAATTGTAGTCCGGCTCGTGGTCGGTCGCTACCCTGGAGTCAACCCCATGACCGATTTGCCATACCTGGCGTCCCGTCTCTACGGGACGCCGCTCTTGATTGCGCGCCCCAAACTCGAAGTGATCCTTGGGGTGGTGGCCAGAAAGATGGCGGGCGACACCCTGGCCACGCCACCGCCGGCCAATCTCGATGCCAGCATGAATGGTGCACTCCAGAATCTGGAGGGCATCGCCGTGATCCCGGTCCTCGGCACCCTGGTGCGGCGCTCTTCGTATATCGGTACGGCCAGTGGCCTCACCAGCTACCACGACATCGAGGCCATGGCTGAAGCGGCTTTTGCCGACCCGATGGTAAAGGCTGTGCTGCCGGAGATCGACTCCAGCGGTGGCGAGGCGGGTGGCGTGTTCGATCTGGCGCAGCGATTGCGGCAGCTGGCTCAGACCTCCGGCAAACCCCTCTGGGCGATTGCCGATGAGGCCGCACTGTCAGCGGCTTACGCCATTGCCTGTGCGGCTGACCGACTCTGGCTCACCCGCACCGCCGAGGTGGGCTCGATTGGTGTGGTGGCTGTGCACGTCGACGAGTCGGTGGCCGATGCGAAGGCGGGGCTCAACTACACCTTCCTGCACGCCGGTGCCCACAAGGTCGATGGCCATCCGCACGCGCCGCTGTCAGCAACAGTGGCTGCTGACATCCAGGCGGACATCGAGCAACTGCACGAGCAGTTCATCGCCTTGGTCGCTGGATTCCGTCGTCTGCCACCCGAGGCGATTCGTGACACCGAAGCCCGCGTCTATCGCGGTGAGGCAGCCCTCCAGGCAGGGCTGGCCGATCAGATCGGCACCCGCGCTGAGGCAATCACGGCTCTGCAACGCCAGCTGGCGATGTCTTCCGGCCGCAGTCTGCGCAACAAAGCCGCTGCGCTGTCGGCATCCCGTACTACTTCTTCCCCACAGGAGATCTCCATGAATGACCAAAGCACTGTCTCGCCGGTGGACAACACCCAAGAGAACACCACTCCGAACGCAGCCCCGGCCCCGGTGCAGCCACCGCAAACCCCGCCGCCGCTCGATGAAGCGGCCATCACCGCCCAAGTTGAGCAACGACTGCGCCGCCAGCTTGCAGAGCTCACTGAGATCGCCGCCCAGGCCAAACGCCTCGGCGTGACGGTCGATCCGGCGCAGGCCCTGGCGCGCGGCGTTACTCCGGATGCGCTGCGCCAGTCGGTGCTGAAGCAGGCGGCCGAACGCGATGTGGCGCAAGACATCGTGGCCCAAGCACCGGCGCCCGTATCCACCCAACCCCAATCCGTCGCTGACAGCCCCCTGGTCAAAGCGGCCCAAGCCTATGGAGGTCGTAAATGAGCACACCTTTGATTTCTCCCGCGACCCTCGGTGACCTGATCAAGCGCGAGTCCGACCCGGACTACACCCGCGAGACCGTGACCCTGAAGGCCGGTACCGCCTATCCCCTGGGTGCCGTGCTCGGCCGCATTACCGCCACGGGCGTCTATGCGTTTTCACCGGCGGCATCGACCACGGGTATCGAGGGTGCCGAGATTGCCTGCGCCGTGCTGCTGCACCCGGTGGCCGCCAGCGACACCGACACCCAGGCCGTCGTGCTCGCGCGCGGCCAAGTCATCGTTGCCGACCAAGCGCTGGCTTTCGATGCATCGGTCACGGATGCCGCTGCCCAATCCCTCAAACACCAGCAACTGGCTGCCCACGGCGTCGTCGTGCGCGCCGCTGCCTGATTCAAATTCGCAGGAGTTTTTCCATGACCGTGATCGTCAATCCTTTCGACGCCGGCGGCTTCACGCTGGCCGAGATGTCGGCCGCCATCCAGCTGCTGCCCAACCCCTATGGCCGGGTGGGTCAGCTGGGGCTGTTTGCACCCGAGCCCATTTCCCAGCGCAACGTCACCATCGAATCCATCGAAGGCGAACTGCGTCTGCTTCCAGCCGTGGCCCCCGGTGCACCCGCAACCGTAGGCAGCACCGACAAGCGTTCGGTGCGCTCCTTCGCCGTGCCCCACATCCCGCACAACGACGTGGTGTTGCCCGAGGAGATCCAGGGCATCCGTGGCCTGGGTCTGGCGGCCGGTGAAGACCCGCTGGTGACCGTAATGACCCGCAAGCTCGCCCGGATGCGTGCGAAACACGCGCAGACGCTGGAGTACATGCGCGTCAATGCACTGCTGGGCATCACCAAGGATGGTGCTGGCAACACCCTCTACGACTGGCACGATGAGTTCAGCATCCAGAAGCCCGAGGTGGATTTCGTGTTCGGCAGCACCGAGGACATGGTCATCCACTGCACCCAGGTCGCCCGCCACATCGAAGAGAACCTCAAAGGCGAGATGATGACCACCATCCACGCCCTGGTCAGCCCCGAATTCTTCGATGCTCTGGTCAAGCACAAGACCGTCAAGGAGGCCTACACCTTCTACCAGGGCACAGCCGGTACCAATCCGTTGCGCGACGATGTGCGCCGGGGTTTCCGCTTTGGCTCCATCCTGTTCGAGGAGTATTTCGGCACCGTCACGTTGGCCAACGGTACGTCTGTGCGCCTGATCCCGCCGCGCGAAGGGGTAGCGTTCCCGCTGGGCACGCTCGACACCTTCCGCACCTACTTCGCGCCCGCGAACCTGATGGAAGCCGTCGGTACTTATGGTCAGGAGCTCTATGCCCATCAGTTGGCTCGTCCGAATGGCACGGGCGTCGACATCTACACCCAGTCCAACCCGCTGCCGATTGTGAAACGCCCGGCGCTGACCGTGCGGCTCTTCTCGAACAATGGCTGGTGATCGTGATGGGAGGTGACCATGACGGTCTTCGGTGACTTGACCCGAGCCATGTCCGCCATCGTGCTCACCACCTTCGGTGAGCCGGTGGTGTTTCACATCGAGGGGCAGGCCGAGGCGCTGCCGGGCCGGGGCGTGTTCTCGGCGGCGAACCAGGAGGTGGATGCCAGCACCGGTGTGCCGGTGTCCATGGTGCAGCCGGTGCTGGAGGTGCGACAGGCCGATCTGCCAGCCACACCGACCGAGGGCGATGCCGTGACGGTGCAAGGTGTGCTCTACCTAATCGTCGAAGTGCGACCCGATGGGCATGGCTTTCTGAAACTGATGCTACACAAAGGGGGCGGCCATGAAGCATCCACGCACCCTGATCCGTGAGGCGGTCGCCGCGCGACTCATTGAGTCTTTGCCCAAGGTGGATACACGCATCACGCCGGCACGCATCAGCATCCACCGCAGCACCCCGCTGTTTGCCGGAAAGTTGCCGGCCATCTTGATCTACACGCGCGATGAGCGCATCGAGGATCAGCCCAATGCCGATCCGGGACTGCGCTATCGGAAGCTCGAACTGTCGGTGGAAATCATCGCCAGTGGCGACGCCGCCGCCGAAGAGGCCGATGTGCTGGCCCAGGCGGTGGAAGCCATCCTCGATGCCGATGAGACTTTGGGACTGCTGGTCGAAGGCACGCGCCTCACCCGCACCGAGGTGGATCAAGGCGGTGAGGGTGATACGCCGGTGTTGGCCGCTCGCCTGTCGTTCGATGTCAGCTACTGGACCAAGCCTGTGATCGATGACGGGGTGTTGCCGCTGCAGGTGCTGGTGAGTTGGGTGCCGGAGATCGGCACTGGCCATGAGCACAGCTATCAGCCGGTCGGCACCCACTACCGGGAGCCAGGTTCATGAGCCAGCGCAACCTGCACCAGGACATGACCGAGGCGGAGCGGCGCATCAGCAATGTGGCGCTGATGGGGCAGGTGGTGGCGCTCGACACCGCCCGTGCCCGCGTGCGGGTGCAGGCCGGCCCCATCACCACGGGTTGGCTGCCCTTTGCGACGGTGCGTGCTGGTCAGGATCGGACCTGGCATCCGCCGGAGCCTGGTGAGCAGGTGTTGCTGGTTGCGCCCGGTGGCGATCTCAACCAGGCGGTGGTGGTCGGCTCGATCTACCGGGCTGACCATCCTGCCCCGGCCGATTCAGCAGATGTCTCGCGCACCCTGTTCAAGGACGGGGCGGTGATGGAGTACGACCGTGCCCAGCACCACTGGCGCTTGGCGGTGCCGGCTGGCGGCAGGATCGTCATGGAGATCGGTTCCACTACCTTGGAACTGCGCGATGACGGCACGACGCTCGCCACGCCCAAGTTCCTGGTCGATGCCTCTGAGAGCACCTTCACCGGCACCGTGCTGGTCAAAAAGCTATTCACCTACCTCAAGGGACTGGTCGGCAAAGGCGGGGGCGGTGCGGGAGCAAGTATCGAAGGTGATATTCAGGTCAACGGCAACGTCTCGGCCACCGGCTCCATCATGGACGTCGGCGGCAACTCGAATCACCACTCGCATTGAGTGTGAGGCGCGGTTGGCACTGCGGGTTTTACACAAAAGTCGCGGCCGAAACGCCGAAACGCTCGCTCAGCGCCCGCACTTGCCGAATGTTGAGCTCGCGCTTGCCGGTCAGGATTTCAGAGACAACGCCCTGGCTACCGATCTCGGAGAGGTCGCTTTGCTTCAAGCCGTGCTGCTCCATCAGGAACTTCAGGGCTTGCACGCCGATGGTCTCGGGCAGCGGGTGATGCTCGGTTTCGTAGTCCTCGATCAGATCACCCACGATGTCGACCAAGCCCATGGCGGGATGGCTTTCGTCGCCCTGGGTCTCGTCCAGCAAGGCTTCGAGCATTTCGGTCATCCGCGCGTAGTGGGCCTCGTCCCGGATGGGGGCGATGTCGGTGGCGGCACGGAACTGTTCCCAGACCGGGAGCAGGTGCTTCACGTCGATGGCTGCATTCATGATTTCCACGCTCCTTTGTCGTAATCCCGGTGGGTGAGCACCGCCTTGATGTACACGATTTGCTTCTCGAACCGGATGTAAGCGATCAGGCGGTACTTGTTGCCGCCGATATCGAACACCACCAACTCACCGACCTTATCCACTGCATTGAAGGCGGCTTTGAGCTCGGCCCAGTTGGCAAACCGGTTCTTTTCAATCACCCGCCGCCATCCCTGCAAGGGGGCTTCGGCCTGAGGGTGATCGGCAGCGAAGGCCCGCAGGGCGCTGTTGCTGATGATTTTCATGGGGTCAGTATATCTCAAAATGAGATAAACGCAAGCGAGTTCATCCCGGAGGTCCTCGATGCTTGGAATCAATGCTCAAACCGGCCAGCCCCTGGCTGGCATCGACCACCTGCGCCAGAGCATCCGCGACATCCTGACCACCCGCATCGGCACCCGCGTGATGCGCCGTGACTATGGCTCACGCCTACCGGCGCTGATCGACCGCCCCATGACCCCGAGGCTTGCCATGGATCTGTACTCGGCCACCGCCGAGGCGCTGGCGCGCTGGGAGCCGCGTTTCAAGCTCACCCGCGTGCGCATCGCCAGGGCAGAAGTCGGGCAAGTCGTGCTCGATCTGGAAGGCATCTATCTGCCCGATGGCCAAGCCACCGTGCTCAACGCAGTGGAGGTGTGAATGACCACGCTCAGTGATCTGGCGAGTTTGCCAACCCCGGCAGTGATCGAGACCTTGTCCTTCGAGACCATCTTCTCGGAACTGCAGACGGAGTTTCAATCCCGCTACCCGGACTACTCGGCCCTCCTGGCCTCGGACCCGGCCGTCAAGCTCCTGGAGGTCGCAGCCTACCGGGAGGTGCTGCTCAGAAACCGCGTCAACGCAGCGGCCAAAGCTTCCCTCCTGGCCTTTGCCACCGGCAGCGATCTCGACCACCTGGCGGCTTTCTACGGCGTGACGCGCTTGATGGATGAGACCGACGAGGCGCTGCGCCTGCGCACCCGCCAACGCATCATCGGCTTTGCCAATGCGGGCGGGGCCGCGCACTACCGCTATTGGGCGCTCTCGGCATCCCCTGATGTGGCTGATGTCGAGGTCGACAGCCCGGAACCCGGGCGTGTGCGGATCAGCGTGCTCGCCAAGGGTGAAGCAGACACCGTCCCGGATGCGGTGCTCGATGCCGTGCGCGCCGTGGTGCTGCGCGACGACATCCGGGTGCTGACCGACACTGTCGAGGTGGTGCCGGCCGAACTCATTCCCGTCACGGTGACCGCCCGGATCTGGCTCTATCCCGACACACCGATGGCCGCCTTCGACGCCATCGAGGAACGGTTCAAGGAAGCATTGGCCGCGCAGTCGGGCCTGGGCTGGGATCTGACGCCCTCCTGGGTGATTGGCGAGCTGCAGCGTCCCGGCGTGCACAAGGTCGAGTTGCTCGCGCCGACGACCGACATTCGCGCCAACGCCAACCAGGCGGTGCGGCTCATGAATCTGAATCTGGAATTTGCGGGGCGGGATCGATAGCGCTTCGCGCCTTCCCTTTTCTCCCCTTGCGCTGGAGGGCACATGACTTCTGAACATATGCTGCCCGCCAATGCCACGCCGCTGGAGCAGGCACTATCCCTGGCGACCGATCCGCTGTCCAGGCTGGCACTGCCGGCAGATGCGATCCGCCAGTTCAAGACTGAGCCCAGCGATCCACTGCTGCCTTGGCTGATCTGGGAGTACGGCCTCGGCGAATTGTTGCCCTACCTGCCCCAGCCAAGGCAGGCGATTGCCGAGGGCATCCTCTGGCAGCGACTGCGTGGCACACCGGCCGCACTGGCGACCGCCTTGTCCTGGATCGGGATGCGCGCCACGGTCGAGCAGGAACCGCCCGGTGTTCACTTTGCCGAGTTCCAACTCGATCCGGGACAAGTGCAGGGCAGCGACACGGCGATTGCCAACCTGATCGCCATCGCCCGCCTGTCGGCACCGGCCCGCTCTCGCCTTTCACGTATCTATCACGGCCATGACCTGCGTCGCGTCGTGCTCGATGGGAGTCGGCTGGGCGAGGCGCTGCTGTCGGATCACAGTGGGGTGTTCTGGAGAGACGGGCGCACCAAGTTGTCGTTCGGGCGAGGCTTCGCGCAGCACGCGCTGGCATCCGGACAACAGATCGCGCCGAACCGTGAGGCCGTGCGCTTTGCCGTGGCGCGTTTGATCGACCGGTATTTTCTCGACTTCTCGGCGCTGGGCGATCCTGGGCACACGCCCAACGAGGAGATCCTGCACTCGCATCTGTTCACGCTGGCCAATGCGCTGGGGGTGCCGGATGGGACCACCTTGCTGCCCGAACGCCGCTTTTCCCGGGCGATGGTAGTTCTCTCTGACAGCACGCCCTTGGGCGATATCAATGCCAACCTACCGCGCTTTGCTTGGCAAGAGGTGGGGCAGGCGATCACCCTGGGGGGCAGTGACAAGCTGTCCGCGACGCTGCACCAGCTGATTCGCGTCGAAGTCCTGGAGCGATTTGCTCGGGGCCATCCGGGCGACCTGATAGTTCCAACCTTGAGCCTGCTGGCCCACCGAGACCATCTGGCCATCCATCGGGTCCAGGCCCGTGCCGATCAGGCGCTGGGGATGTGGGCCTTGGGCGAGTCCGTACCCAGCCTCGACCGGGGTTTTGTGCGGCGTGATCACGCCCGGAGCAATCCGGCTCTACCCGATGCGGCCGGCTGGCGGCCACGCCTTTACCAACGGGCGCAGGTGGTGCTCAGTGAAGTCATTCTGGGCGAGGCCAATACCCGCACACCCCGGCGAGCACTGTTGCGCACCCGGCCGCTGCCCTCCCTGGGCGATCTCACCTTGGGGGATGTGGCCGAGGTCGAGTGGCGAATGCTGACCGAGATGCACATCGTCGTCTCCGGCTTCACCGATGTGACGCCTTACGTGTTTGAGGAAACACCCTCCAACCTGCAGCGCCTGCTCACCCGCACCACCGAGCTCAACACCGGAGCACTCGTCGCGCCATCGCGTGTTGCCGTGGCCAGTCACCACACCGGCTGGCAGGGCCAGACCTGGACCGGTGTGCGCTGGCCGTCTTCAACCTGGACCGACACCCGCGAGCTGATCGGCGCGACACATCAGACGCTGAACTGATTCGGCGGCGCACCGAGCGCTGCTGCTTTGCATTTCTCCCTCATCCATTTTTGGAGCACCCGATGGCCATCCTGACTGCCAGCGGTCGCGCCGCGCTTGCCGCCGCGATCAAAGAACAAACCCTGCACCTCGCCCTGGGCGAGGGCGATCCGCTGTGGGACACCACCAAGGCGATCAGCACACCTTTTGACGAGGCGGGGGTGATCGAGCTGGGCTTTATGCACCTGGCCGACATTCGCGTCACCTCGCTGGATGACCAGACCGAGTACGCGCTCGACATCGACTACAGCGCCAATGCCCGTGAGGGCGTGATCCGCCGCCTACCGGCCAGCGCCATCTCGGAAGGCGGTGACGTCACGGTCCACTTCAAGGTTTCGCACCCGCCCGAGTCCATCGGCCAGACGGCGCTGCTGCGCGAAGTCGGCCGCCGGGTGGTGGACGAGGTGCATTTCGTTGCCGCCGACCCCGAGGGCGAGATCGTGGTGCCGACCGGTCGCTACCGGCTGGTCACGGAGCCCACGAACCACCTGTTCATCCGGGTGCGCTTCGACTTCGAGGATGCCGCCACCAGCGTGGTGCGCGAGCAAGGCCTCTTCGTCGGCACCCAGACCGATCCCGCTTTGCCCCTTGGGCAGAAGTTCTTCATTCCAGCCCAGATCACCGATCCAGGCATTTTGCTCGTGCTGCAGAACTCGGTGCCCATCGTGCGCCAGCCCTCAACGCGCGAGACCTTCGAATTCGTTGTCACTTTCTAATCCGCGAGGCCACCCATGATCGAGCGTTACTACAACCTGTTTGACCCGGCCAAGCACTACACCCAGCTCTTGTTCCGCGCCGGCGATGGCCTGCAGTCCCGAGAGCTCAACGAGATCCAGAGCACGCTGATGCACCGCCTGCAGGGCGTGGCTGATGCGCTGTTGAAGGATGGCGACATCGTCAGCGGCGCCAACTTGCAGATCGATGCCGACACGGGGCTCGTGACGCTGGAGGCGGGCCGCGTCTATCTGCGTGGTGCCGTGCGCGAGGTGCCGGCCGCCACCTTCACGGTGCCGACCTCGGGCCGCATCGCAGTCGGCGTGCGCTTCACCACCCGCACGGTGACCGAACTGGAAGACCCCGCCTTGCGCGAACCCGCTGTTGGCGTGCGCAACTACCAGGAGCCGGGTGCCGGGCGTCTGCAGGAGACCCTCGCCTGGGGCTGGGAAGGTGCCGGCACCAGTGACGGTCAGCCCGGTGACTTCCACGCTGTCTACGCCCTGGACAACGGCATCCTTGAGAACCGCCGCCAGCCGCCTGTGCTCGATGGGGTCATTTCGAGCCTCGCGCGCTACGACTACGACGCCAACGGCCACTACGTGACCGAGGGGCTGGGCGTGCGCTATCTCTCCCAGGACAGCGACAGCCAAGAGCACATCTTTTCCGTGGCGGAGGGCCGCGCCAACATCGACGGCTTCAAGGTCGAGCGCAGCCAATCGCAACGCCTGCGGTTACCCATCGATCCGGATCTGCAGCGCGTGTCCTCCGAGCCACAGGTCTTCAATGACTCGGGCGATGGTTCGATGATCGTCACGATCAACCGTCCGCCGCTCGCCCAGGTGATTGACATCAAGGTCACCCAGCAGAAGACCGAGACGGTGGTCCATGGCGCCTTCACTGGCAGCCGAGATGTGCTGACCGAGCCCACGGTGGTGGCCGTGCTCACCATCAAACAAGGCACGACCACCTATGCGCAAGGCACCGACTACAAGGTGGTGGGCGATGAGATCGACTGGAGCCCGGGCGGTGCCGAGCCGGCTCCCGGATCGAGCTACCAGGTCACCTACCAGTACATCGCCAGCCTCACCCCGACCCACCTGACCGATACTGGCTTCAAGGTCACGGGCGTGGTGCAGGGTTCCACGATGTACATCGACTACCAGTGGAAGCTGCCGCGCATCGATGTGCTGGCGCTCACCGCCGATGGTCAGGTCGAGCGCATCAAGGGCATCAGCCAGGTAAGAAATCCGGTGGCACCCTCCGTGCCGGCTTCGCGCCTGGCCTTGGCAGAGATCGCCTACGACTGGCGCTCGTCCTCCGTACCAGCGGTGCGCAACATCGCCATCCGTACGATAAAAGTCTCGGAACTGACTGCGATGCAGCGCCAGATTGCCGATCTCTACGATCTGATGGCCCTCGAACGGCTGCGGGTCGACGCCAATATCCGTGAGCCAGCCGCCAAGAAGGGCCTATTCGTCGACAACTTCCTCGACGATGACCTGCGTGACCAGGGTGTGGCGCAGACCGGCGCGGTGGTGGCGGGTGTCCTGACGCTGCCGATCACCGCTTCGGCCCAGCACGCCAAGGACAACGGCAACGTCCTCATCACGCTCGACTACACCCTGACCCCGGTGGTGGAGCAGCTGGCCCGCACGGGTGCGATGAAGATCAACCCCTACCAGGCCTTCGAGCCAGTGCCGGCCCGGGTCACCTTGAACCCAGCGGTTGACCAGTTCACGGTGACCAACACCACCTGGGCCTCGGATGTGACCGAGCGCCTGATCGAGGGCAGTGGCGTCCTGGAACAGGTGGTCGGCACCCGGATCAGTGAGCAGGTGCTTGCCGCCCGGTCCGAGGAAGCCCAGTTCCTGCGCAGCCTCTCCGTGGCTTACACCGTGATCGGGTTCGGACCGAGCGAAGGCTTGGCGCAACTGCGCTTCGATGGCATCGGAATCAGCCAGCCAGCCGGAACAGCAGCCAATGCCTCGGGCCTCTTGAACGGTACCTTCCAGATCCCGCAGGCCATCCCGGCTGGCGCCAAGCTGGTGGAATTCCTGGGTGCCGGCGGCAGCTACGGTTCGGCGACTTATGTCGGGCGAGGCCAGATCGTCACCGAAACGCGCCGACGCATTCTGACCACGGTGGTGCGCCGCTGGGACCCGCTGGCGCAGACCTTCACGCTGCCCGAGCGCCGCACCATCGGTGGATTGGAGTTGTGGTTCACCACCAAGGGCGGCGCTGCGCCAGTGATCGTGCAGATCCGCGAGACGCAGGTCGGCATGCCCACCACCACGGTACTGACCGAGGGGCGTTTGCTGGCCGCCGACATCAAGACCGATGGCAACCCGACTCGAATCACCCTCGACCCGGTGGCATTGGAAGCCAACCGCGAGTACGCCATCGTGGTGCTCACCGACGATGCCAATCACGCTGTGTCGGTGGCCGAGCTCGGCAAGTACGACCCGCGCACCGGTTGGGTCACCGCTCAGCCCTACCAGATCGGTGTGCTGCTCTCATCGAGCAATGGCATCACCTGGACACCGCACCAGACGCAGGATCTGACGTTTCGGCTGCTGGGCTGCCGCTTCACGCAGCAGTCCAAGACGATCAGTTTGGGCCAGTACACGGTGACCAATCTGTCGGATCTGATGGCGCTCGCCGGCGTCGAGCGTCCGGCGGCCGGCACCGACGTGCAGTTTCTGGCGACCGACGTCCAAGGGCGGATCTACACCTTGTCGGAAGACCAGGGGTTGGCCTTGAGCGAGCAGCTATCCGGCAATCTGGCCGTGTCAGCCAAGCTGACTGGCACGGAGACGGTCAGTCCGATCTTGTATCCGGGCACCCAGTTGGTGTTCGGCACGCTGGAGGCAGCGGGGGACTACCTGTCTCGCGCCATTCCGGCTGCTGCCACCTTCAATGTGGCAGTGACCTTCGATGCCCTGACACCTGGCACGTCCAGCGTGACGGTGCAGGCGGAGTCCGGTACGTCGGGTAGTTTCCAGGCGCTGTCGCTGTCCTCGGGTGTGGAAGTCGGCAACGGCTGGGTGGAACGTACCTACAAGGCCACCAGCCTCGTCGGGGTCGGGGCCGACCGGACCACGCGCGTGAAGCTGGCGCTATCGGGCACTCCCCAGCACCGACCCTTTGTGCGCAACTTGCGCGTCATCGTCACCTGACGGGGGTGAGTGATGACACAGGAGCGCACGCCGCGCGGCTACCCGCTGCCGCACCCCGAGCACCTGCTGTCTGAAGACGTCCTCAACCTGCGTGAGGCCATCACCCGCATCGATGCGGATGTGGCCGCGCAGGTGGCGTCCACCCAGCAGGGGCAAGACCAACTCACCGAACGTCTGCACCGCCAGCAACTGCGGGTGTTTCACCAGTTCGGCTTTTAAGGAGCACACCCCATGGCCAAAGACCCCTTGCTGCGCGATGCGGTTCGCGCGATCAAAGCCAAGATCGAAACCGCCGCCGAGATCGCCACACCGGAAGAGCTGGCGTACCTCGGCACTGCCATCGACCGCATTGGTGGTCGCGCCACCGTCCTCGAGGTCGAGGAGATGGGCGACATCAAGATGGCGGAGATGTCGGCGCACGCTACCTCCGTAGAGACAGCGACGCTCGACACCATTGCCACGGCCGCTGATGTCGCGATTGCCAACGTCACGGCTACCAAGACGGAAGCAGAGAGTTTCATCACGGCGACGAAGGCATCTGCCGAAGCCTCGGTCACCCAGACCAAGGACGCGGCCCTGTCGGTGATGGCACAGACCGAGACCAGCACCGTGGCGACCGTCAATGCAGCCGCCCAGACCGCGATTCAGCAATCTGCCAGTGCCCGCGATCAGGCGATTGCGGCGACACAAGGCGCAGCCGATCAGGCCGTGGCCACGGCGCAAGCCGCTGCCAACAGCGTCACCCAGCAACTGGTGCTGGGGCGCAAGACCTTCTTCCTTGCCCAACTCTAAGGAGCCCCCTTGATGTCCATTCTGGGAACGGCGCTGCCAGCCGCCAACACGCTGGCGACCCTCTACGAAGTACCGACCGGCCGCCGTGCCGTGGTCAATGTCGCTGCCTGCAACAAGGGAACAGCAGCCGCCAAGCTGCGCGTGGCGCTCACCGCATTGGCCACACCGGTCGAGAGCGAGTTCATTGAATTTGATGTGAGCCTTGCCGCCACCGAGGTGCTGGAGCGCACTGCGCTCTCCCTGGCTGCGGGGCAGAAAATCGTGGTGCAGGCCAGCGTCGCTAGCGTGAGCTTCAACGCCTGGGGTATCGAGGAGGTGGCGTAATGGGACGATTTCTGCGCAGCGTGAGCACCGATACCGTCGATCCACGCCAATACAAGAATTACCAAGAATACACCTCGGCAGGCAGTTACTCGTTCACGGTACCCGCCGGCGTCTCGCGCATCCGCACCATCGTGGTCGGTGCGGGCGGCGGTGGTGCCTGCTCCAAGACCACCTATTACGGCGGTAACGGTGGGGGCGGTGGCGGTTTTGCGATGGGCGAGTACGACGTCATCCCGGGTCAAGTGTTGGCTATCACCGTGGGGGCCAGCGGCAGCGGATCGAGCAGCAACAACACCAAGGCTGGCAATGGCGGCACTTCTAGTGTCGGCAGCCTGCTGTCGGCCACCGGTGGTCAAGGCGCCGATGGCCACGGCAACAGCTACAGCAGCGGTGGTGCCGGCGGAACTGGCACGGGCGGCACGCTTTTTAACCGCACCGGCGGTACAGGCGGTCGTGGCAGCTACGGCTCTTGGGGCTCCGGCTCGGAGAACCACGGTGGTGGCGGTGGAGGTGCTGCCGGTTCCTGGCTCGGCAGTGGCGGAAACGGTGGCAGCGTGGGCTTCCAATCCCACTACACCGCCGCAGGCGCGGGGGGCGGTGGCATTGGCGGCGCAGGAGGTAACACCACCCAATGGTCGCAGCAATCGTCATCCAACTACGTCGCCATCTCGGGCGCCGGTGGCGGCTCAGGGGGTGCTGGCGGTCACGGCACCGATTCCGGACAGATCTCGATCAGTGCCAGCAATGCGATGGGTTATGGCAACGGCGGCCCTGCAATCGATGGCAGCTTCGCCATCCCACTGTGGGGCACGCATTACTCCGCAGCGGGTATCGACCTGGCCGACTTCTCCAGTGCGGCCAGTGTGGTGCCCAAGTTCTACACCGCCGTGACCGGCTCGGCGGGACTGCTCACGGTGAAAGCCTATTCCTTTGCCACGCCGCGTCTGCTGAACTGCAACGGCGGAGGGGCGGCCGGTGTCTGGGGCCAATCGGCCGCTTTGATGGGCGGCAACGGTGGTCCCGGTGGCGGTGGCTCGGGCGGCTACTGCTACACCTCCAACAGCAGCTCCCATGGCGGTGCGGGTGGTTTTCTGGGGGGCGGTGGTGGAGGTGGTGGCTACAACGCCAACGGCGGCAACGGAGGCCACGGCGGTGGAGGCGGCGGTAACGGTAACTACTACGGCGGCACCGGAGGCAACGGTGGCAATGGCGGCCCCGGCTACGTGGCCATTGAATGGTGATGAAGGAGGAACAAACGATGCCCAACTGGATTCGACTCGATGACGACCAGGTGGTCGAGACCACCGACACCGACCCCAAGGGCCGGTTTCATCCGGACCTCAAATGGACCAAGGCGGCTGTCAGTGTGCAAGCCGGGATGGTTAAGCAGGCCGATGGCAGTTTTGCGTTTCCTGAACCCGCGCCCGAGAACGTCATCTCGGCCACGCTGACCTCGGCGACACCGCTGACCAAGCTCGCCTTCATGAACCGCTTCACCATGGAGGAGTTGGCCGCGATCTACACCGCCGCCAAGACCGAGGTCATGGTCGAGGTGTTCCTCGACAAACTCAAACTGGCCGAACACGTGGATATCACCGATCCGCAGACCATTGCGGGCCTGCAGGCGCTCGCCGCCAGCGGGCTTCTGACGGAGGCCCGGGTGCAGGAGGTGCTGCGGTGATGGCTGCTATCCAACACCGTCTGTCGATGCTGGCCATTTGGCTGCTGTGCCAAATCGCCGCTGTGATCGCGTCACTGTGGATGCTGTTGGCCATCATCACCGGCTCTCGCCGAGCCTGGACCCTGGCAGTGGCCCACGACCAGCTGGCGAATGCCGCTTTCGGCGGGCACGAGGACGAGACACTGAGTTCCCGCGCCGGTAAAGCTGCGCGTCAAGGCAAGCGCTGGGCCTGTGTCTTCTGTCGCTTGCTCAATCGGCTCGATCCGAACCATTGCGAGAAATCCATCGAGGCCGATGAGGGCAAGCCCATCGCCTGAGCCTGTCGCACTGCAACCACCCACTGACCCGATCCGCCGCTGGCGGTTTTTTTACTTCTGGAGCCCACCCATGGCAGATCACTTTCTTCACGGGGTCGAGGTCGTTGAAATCGACAACGGCCCGCGTCCCATTCGCACCGTCCGATCCTCGGTGATCGGTCTCGTCGGCACCGCACCGCAGGCTGATGAGCACAGCTTTCCCTTGAACACCCCGGTGCTGATTGCCGGCTCTCGCCTGGAGGCGGCCAAGCTGGGCACCACTGGCACCTTGCCGATGGCCATCGACGGCATCTTCGATCAAGCCGGTGCGCTGGTGGTCGTGATCCGGGTGGCCGAAGGGGCGACGGAGGCCGAGACCCAGACGAATGTGCTCGGTGGCGTCGATGACGCCGGTCAGTACCTCGGTCTGCAGGCGCTGCTGGCGGCCCAGTCGGTCGCCAAGGTCACGCCGCGCATCCTGATCGCCCCGGGTTTTACCCACCAGCGTCCCATCGACCCGGATGATGACACCCGTCAGTTGGCAAACCCCGTTGTGGCTGAACTGCTCGGCATTGCCGAGCGCCTGCGTGCGGTGATCATCGCTGACGGCCCCAACACCACCGATGCTGCCGCCATCGACTATCGCGAGGACTGGGGCTCGCCGCGCATCTATGTGGTCGATCCGCACGTCAAGGTGATGAAGAGCGGCGTAGTCGTGACCGAGCCTGTGTCGGCGCGTGTGGCTGGTCTGATTGCCAAGATCGACAACGACCGGGGCTTCTGGTGGTCGCCGTCGAACAATGTCATCAACGGCATCGTTGGCAGTCACCGCCCGGTGGATTTCGCGCTGGGTGACCCCAATGCCCGGGCCAACCTGCTCAACGAGAACGAGGTGGCCACGATCATTCAGGAGGATGGCTACCGCCTGTGGGGCAACCGCACCTGTTCTTCGGACCCCAAGTGGGCCTTCCTTTCGGTGCGGCGCACCGCCGACATGATCAACGAGTCGTTGCTCAGAGCACACCTCTGGGCGGTGGATCGCAACATCACCAAGACCTACGTCGAGGAAGTCACCGAAGGGGTCAATGCCTATCTGCGCCAGCTCAAAGCCCAGGGCGCGATCCTGGGTGGCAAGTGCTGGGCCGACCCGGACCTCAATTCGCCCCAGTCGATCCAGGACGGGAAGATCTACTTCAACTTTGACTTCACCCCGCCGTACCCGGCCGAGCACATCATTTTCCGCTCGCACCTGGTCGATGACTATCTCGAGGAGATTCTGTAATGGCCATTGAACTGCCACGGGTTCTCAAAAACATGAACCTCTTCGTCGACGGCCGGGGCTACGCCGGACGTATCGACGAGATCCAACTGCCCAAACTCACCTTGAAGACCGAAGAGCACCGTGCCGGCGGCATGGACCTGCCGGTCGAAATCGACCTCGGTATGGAAAAGCTCGAAGCCGAGCTGACCATTGCCGACCACGACCCCGAGGTCTTCAAGCTCTTCGGCCTACTCGACAACGCCGCGACGCAAATCACCATCCGAGGTGCCATCCAGGCACAAGGGTCGGAAGCCAAGCCGGTCATCGTCAATCTGCGCGGTGGTTGGAAAGAGCTCGACGCTGGCACCTGGAAGCCCGGCGACAAAAGCACCCTCAAGGTCTCGGTGGCCGCCATCTACTACAAGCTGACCATCGACGAGGAGGAGTTGATCGAGATCGATGCCATCAACCTGGTTCGAAAGGTGGGCGGTACCGATCAGATGGAAGCCATTCGTGCCGCGATTGGCCTGTGATGAATGCCGTGATGAACAACAAGGAGCCCACCCATGAACACCGCTGAACGCATCAAACTGAATTTCCCCATCGAGCACGACGGCGTGCCGATTGCCGACATTGCCTTGCGCCGCCCCACGGTGGGTGACCACCTGGCCGCGCAGAAGTCGGCAGGCACGGATGCTGAGCGTGAGATCCGCCTGATTGCCAACCTGGCCGAGTTGCCGCCAGCGGCGATCCACCAGCTGGACATGAAGGACTATGCCCAACTGCAGAAGGTGCTGGGCGGTTTTTTGCAGTGAATCCGGGTGAGCTGTCCGCCCTCGTGGTGGAGCTCGCCCTCTACACCCACTGGCCTCGATCCGAGTTACTTGCCCTGGAGGTGAGTGAGTTGGTCGAGGCCTTGTCATTGGCGCGGCGCTTGTCGGCCACCCCGTCTTCCTGAGGTTTGCCCATGGCCACAGCGCATCCCGTTCAGATCAGCATCGGTGCCACGCTGGCGGCCTCGCTCGGGTCGGCCGTGCGCGGTGCCCAGGCCCAGTTGAACCAGTTGGGCTCCACCATGGCCGAACTGGGTAACAAGCAGTCCGGCATCAAGCAGCTGGAGACCCTGCGCGCCCAGGCCAAGGATGCGGCACTGGCCATGCGCGCGGCGCAGCAGAAGGTCTCCGGGCTGGAAGCGAACATCGCCGGCCAGGATGGTGGTGCCACGGCCAAGCAGGCCCGCGAACTCGAACGCGCCCGTGCAGCGGCGACGCGTGCGGAGGACGCCTACCGTCGCCAGCGCTCGGCCGTCGATGAACTGAGCACCTCTTTGCAGCGTACGGGCGTGAACACCCGGGCGATGGGTGCGGAGTCCGCTAGGCTCGGTAGCCAGCTGGAGACACTCCGATCCCGCACCGAAGCCCTGACCCGTGCCCAGCAGGCCCAAGCCCGCAATCTGGAGAACCGCAGCGCCTATCGCGCCCAGATGATGGATGCGGTGGCCTTGGGTGGCGCGCTGTATGGCCTGGTGCAACCGGCTGTCCAGTTCGAATCGGTGATGGCGGACGTCAAGAAGGTGGTGAACTTCGACACACCGGATCAATTCGGGCAGATGTCCAAAGATGTGCTCTTGATGTCGACCCGCATCCCGATGGCCGCTGACGGCATCGGCGCCATCGTCGCGGCGGCCGGTCAGGCTGGCATCGCCCGCGAGGAGTTGCTGCGCTTTGCCGAGGACGCCGCCAAGATGGGCGTAGCCTTTGACCTGTCGGGCCAGCAGGCGGGTGCCGCCATGACGGGCCTGCGCTCGATCTTCGGGCTGACCCAGGACGAGGTGGTGAAGCTCGGGGACGCCATCAACCACCTGTCCAACAACATGGACGCCAAGGCTTCCGATCTTTTGAACATTGCCAATCGGGCGGGATCGACGGCGAAGCTGTTTGGACTGTCCGGGGCGCAACTCAATGCCCTGGGCGCGACCTTCCTGGCGTTGAAGACGCCGCCCGAAGTCGCCGCCACCGGCATCAATGCGCTGCTGATGAAGTTGGCCACGGCCGACAAGCAAAACGAGAAATTCCAGCAGGGCCTGCAGGACATCGGGTTGTCCGCTGAGGTGATGAAGCAGATGATCGGCCGCGATGCCCAAGGGGCGCTGACGACCTTCCTACGGCAGGTCAAAAACGCCCCCGACCTGATGGGTACGCTGTCGGACCTCTTCGGCATGGAGTACGCCGACGACATTGCCAAGCTGGTGGGCTCGATGGAGACCTATGAGAAGGCGGTGGGCCTGGTGGCCGATCAGACCGCCTATGCGGGCTCGATGCAGAAGGAGTACGAAGCACGCTCGGCCACCACCGCGAACAACCTGCAGCTCCTCAAAAACCAGATGAGCCGGCTCGGCATCACGGTGGGCAATGCGCTGCTGCCGGCCTTGAACAACCTGGTGGGCGCGCTGATGGGTCCCATCGACAGCCTGGCCAATCTCGCCGAACGGTTTCCTGTCGTTACGCAAGTTGTGGTGGGCACCGTTGGTGCCGTGCTGGGCTTGAAGGTGGCGACCATCGCGCTGGGTTACGCCTGGACGTTTGTGAAGGGGCCGATCCTGGGTGCCCAGGTGGCGTTTCAGTCGTCGCGTGCGGGACTTGCGCTACTGCAAGTGCAGGCAGCCACGACAGGGGCGAGTGCCGGAATTCTGTCAGTCGCCTGGACCCGCATTCAGACGGGCGCCCTCGGGCTGATCGCACCCATCAAGTCGGCGGCGCTGGCTTTTTGGTCGATGTTGCCGGCGATTGGTGCAACGACGGCCGCGCTGCTCGCCAACCCGATCACCTGGATCGTGGCCGGGATTGGTGCGGCGGTTGCCGGTCTGGCACTGGTGATCCGCAAATACTGGGACCCCATTGCTGCATACGTCGGCGGTGTGTTCGAAGGCATCCGGTCAGCCCTGCAGCCAGCGATCAGCAGCCTTTCCACGGCATTGGCACCGCTGGCGCCGATTGGCCAGGCGATGGCTTCCGTGTTCGGTTTCATCGCCGATGGCGTGAGCCGGGTGGTGGGCTGGATCGGGGCTTTGCTCGCGCCAGTGACACTCTCCACGGAGGAGTTCAACAGCCTGTCCGCCTCCGGCCAGTCTCTCGGGTCGGTGATCGGCAGTGTGTTGAGCACAGCTTTCACGGTGCTGACCTTGCCGATCCGCGCGGTGGGCACGCTGGTGGGGTGGGTGATTGAGGGTTTTACAGCGCTGGTGTCGTTTTCGCCCTTGGCCCTGATTAGCGCGGCCTGGCAACCGGTGGCGGATTTCATGACCAATCTCTGGTCGGGCATCACCGCCACCGTCGGTCAAGCCATCGACTGGATCGCCGGCAAGATCGGCTGGGTGATGAATGCCGGCAAGCAGGTCGGCGACTGGTTCGGTTCGCTCTTCGGCAGCGATAAGCCGGCGTCGCCCACTGCCACGGCTTCGGCTACTGCGCGTCCGGCAGCGGTCGGTGGCACTGCTGCGCTGGTCGCGCTACGCCCCTTCGTCGGCACCGCACCCGTCGGCATCGCGCCGATGTCAGCGGGCAGTACGTCAGTGGCGGGTGCCAGACCGGTGACGATGCCGGCTCAACCACTGGCTGTGCGTGGCAACACCAGTGTCTCGCTGTCCGCTCCGATCACGGTCAATGCTCCGCCCGGAATGGATGCGCGCGAGATCGCCGCACTCATCGAGTCGCGCCTGCGTGCGCTTGTGCGCGAGACCACCCGCAGTCCGGCTGCGGCGATGTACGACTGATTTTTCTGTTGGGAGGTGTGCCATGGCCGAACGGGTGATGTTGGGCCTGGGCGAGTTTCGTTTTGAAATCGCCACGCTCGCTTACCAAAAATTCTCACTCAACCAGTCTTGGCGCTGGCAGGAGCAGGCGCGTATCCATCGCGATCCGGCTCTGCAGTTTGTGGGGCGCAACGTTGGCGAGATCGAACTCGACGGCGTGATCTACCCGAGCTTCAAGGGAGGCCTCGGCCAAGTCGATGCGATGCGTGCGCTGGCGGACGCCGGCAAGCCGCTGCAACTGGTCGATGGTCTCGGCCGCATCTGGGGTGCCTGGGTGATCACGGAGATCGGCGACACCCGCACCGTGTTTGCCGATGACGGTCAAGCGCGCCGGATCGAGTTCCGCATCAAGCTCAAGGCCTATGGGGAGGATCAGCCATGACCCGACCGATCTTCAAACGGATGGTCACCCGTGATGGCGATGTGCTCGACGATCTGGTCTGGCGGCAATATGGGCGCAGTGATGTACTGACCGCCGTGCTCGAAGCCAATCCGCAGTTGGCCCAGTTACCCCCGGTCCTTGTGGCTGGCCTGGTGGTCGAGTTGCCCGATTTGCCGCTGCCGGTAGAAGCGCCGGTGATCCGGCTGTGGTCGTGAGCCCAATACGAGGAGGGGGCCATGCAACCACTGTTCCGCATTTACGCTGGTAGCCAAGAGATCACCGCTGCCATCCGCGACCGCTTGATCGAACTGGTCGTTACCGACGAGGCTGGCATTCAGTCCGATGAGCTGAAACTGACCCTCGATGATCGCCGCCGTGAGGACGGAGCCATTGCCCAGCTACCCAGGATCGGCACGGTGCTCACCGTGTCGCTGGGCTATGCCGAAACCCGGCTGGTGTCCTTGGGGCGTTTCATCGTCGATGAGGTCGAGATCCGCTCGCCGCCGGCCACGCTGACCGTGTCGGCAAAGGCCGCCGATATGGTGGGGCCGTTTCGCAGTCCTAAGACACGCTCCTGGGATGCGACGACGCTGGGCCAGCTGGTCGAGGTTATCGCTGCCGAGCACCGCTATCAGGCCAAGATCGATCCGGAGCTGGGCGCCATCGCCATCCCGCATCTGGACCAGACCGAGGAGTCGGACATGGCGCTGCTCACGCGCCTGGCGGCCAAGCACGATGCCGTAGCGAAACCGGTGGCCGGGTTCCTGGTACTGGCCAGGCAAGGGGCGATCAAGACCATCACCGGGCAGGTGATGCCGACGATCACCCTCAGATCCAGTGATCTCGCCGAATGGCGCTACCGACACTCGGCGCGCAAACCCGGTGGCAGTGGCACCACCAGAGACCGCGACACGCAACAGCCACCGACCACGGCCACCGGCGGCACCAAGGCTTATTGGTGGGACTTCGAGAAAGGCGAGCGCCGGGAAGTGACCACCGGAGCACCTCCGTTCGAGGAAATCCGCTACGTCCACGCCACTGAGGCAGAAGCCAAGGCGGCGGCCGCGACCCGCAAGAACACCGGGGAGCGTGGGCAGGGCGAACTCTCGTTCAGCCTACCCGGTGATCCGAGGCTGGCCGCCGAGGGACGGCTGTCGCTTTCCCTGCGCCCCGGTATCCCCACCGACTGGCGCATCAAGCGCGTCGAGCACCGCCTGGGCGCCCAGGGCTACACGACGCAGGTCGAGTGCGAGCGCTTGACTGCCTCACCGGCCCCGGTGACCGACGCCGCCACCGAACCTAACAAGTAAGGAGACAAGCACTGTGACCCCTGACAAAGATCCTTCGACCTACGGCCTGATCACCTACCTGTGGGTGACGGGTCTGGCCGCCTGGGGTGGCCTGGTCAATTTCTACCGCAAAGTCAAATCCGGTGAGACCCGTGCCTTCAACGTGGTCGAGCTCATCGGTGAGATCGCCACCTCGGCGTTTGCCGGTCTCATCACCTTCTGGCTGTGCGAGGCCGCGCAGTTCAATCCGCTGGTCACCGCTGCGCTGGTCGGTATTTCCGGCCACATGGGTAGCCAGGCTATCTATCAACTGGAGCGCTGGGCGCA